>ERZ842401.6093-NODE-6093-length-13048-cov-4.920880_pt1 | contig 13048 bp, 11 predicted proteins | sample MGYA00521270_ERZ842401 | MGnify/ENA primary metagenome ERZ842401 (study PRJEB31892, sample SAMEA3878208) | bioreactor metagenome | biome: Moose rumen | place: Sweden | collected 2011-10 | study: EMG produced TPA metagenomics assembly of the PRJEB12797 data set... | reverse complement strand
GCCTGCCTGCCAAGTGGAGGCTTCGATAGTGGTTGTTGCGGATTGCCGACCGGCGGCAGGCCGACAGTCGTGAACGGTGATTTTCTTGAACACAGGTTTCACGGTCACATACTCGCCACTGCCGGGACACACAGGATAGAAACCCATGGCACTCAGCACGTACCATGCACTCATTTGGCCGCAGTCCTCGTTGCCGCAAAGCCCCTCGGGTTTGGAGGAGTAGAGCGTATTGAGTATGCGGTCGACGAGTTGCTGGGTCTTTTCGGGCTGTCCAACATATGTGTACAGATAGGCTGCATGGTGCGAGGGCTCGTTGCCGTGGGCATACTGGCCTATCAAGCCAGTCACGTCGGCCTGGTCGCGTCCGCTAAGCTTGTCCGAGCCGAAGAAAAGCGAGTCAAGAAACCTCGCGGCGACCTCGGCTCCTCCGAGACATTCAATCCAGCCATAGACATCGTGCGGCACGTAGGTGCTGTACTGCCACGAGTTTCCCTCGGTGAAATTGTTGTTGATTTCAGAGGGTGCGAAACGAGTCAAGAAACCACCGTTGCGCCTGGGGTGCATAAAACCATCGGCATCGACAAGGTTTTTCCACGACTGGGAGCGCCGCATGTAAGTGTCATATATGTGGTTGAGAAATGTAGCTTCCTGCTCGACTGTTCCAATCATGGATGCAAACCGGGCAATACACCAATCATCGTAGGCATATTCGAGGGTTTTGGAGACCGACTCGTTGTCGACCTCACTGCTGAGGTAACCCTGACGGGCGTAGTCGGAACGCCCGAATTCGACGAGGTTCGAAGTTGCCATGAGACCTTCGAGCAACTTGAACCTGGAGCTGTCGGGCCAATGGTCGAGCAGCCCTGACATTGCGGCCTCGAGAACAACGGGTGCGGCATGGTAGCCTATCATGCAGTGCGTTTCGTGGGCAGAGAGTTCCCACATGGTAGTTTCGCCACCCTGCTCATAATGTTTGAGGATGGTATATATGAAATCCTCTGTGCGCTGCGGTTCGATGATTGTGAGCAGGGGGTGTAGAGCACGGTAAGTGTCCCAAAGCGAGAAAACGGTATAGATGCTGCGGTTGCTGTCGGTTTGGTGTATTGCATCATCCTGTCCCCTGTAACGCCCGTCGGCATCGCTATAGAGGTAGGGTGCGGTCAGGCAATGATAGAGTGCGGTATAAAAACAGCGACGCTGCTCGCGGCTGCCGCCATCCACCTTGATTTTTGCAAGCGCGCTTTCCCAAACGGAGTCGGCATTGGCGCGCATCTCATCAAACGACAATTGTGGCGTGGCGTTGAGATTTTTGACAGCGCCATCGACGTCGACTGCCGATATAGCGACCCACAGCGAAGCCTTTTGGGTGCCATCGGCAAAACGGACGAGAGTCTGAGTACTGTCGTCCGAGAGGGTCACCGACTTGAAGGCGACATCGCTTGCGATAGCGAAAAACAGCTTTTGGTCGGGGTTCCAGGCAGCGCTGCGCCTGTAGCCGGTAATCAGGCCGTCGTGAAACTGAATGTTGCCCTGTAGGAGTTTGTCGCGATGCCGCAGGTCGACAACAAATCCGTTGCCGTCGGGCTTGGAGTAAGTATATCGGTGAGCAGCCTTGCGCGGCTCGCAAGTAAGCTCCACCTCGACGCCGCAGGCATCAAGATGAACGCGGTAATAGCCTGGCGCAGCCTTTTCGCGCGAATGTGAGAAGTGTGACCGGTAGTCCTCCTTTGCAATGCTCCCCGCGCGCATATCAAAGCTTTCATCCACCGGCATCAAAAGCAGGTCGCAGTAGTCCTCGCAACCGGTGCCGCTTAAGTGGGTATGACTGAAACCATAGACGGTGTCGTCGGAATAGTGGTAGCCGCTGCACCCATCCCAACCCTCAAGACGAGTGTCGGGTCCCGGCTGTATCATGCCGAAAGGCACGATGGCCCCCGGATAGGTGTGCCCGTGGCCATCGGTGCCCACAAACGGATTCACATAATTCGTGAGTTTCTCCTGCTTGCTGCATGACAGCAGCAGCAAGAACGGCAAAGCGGCTATCAGATGTCCCTTTTTCATTGTTGCAGTCTTTGTTATAGGGGATGCCGGGCCAAGCCCGGCATGAGGATTATCACTTTTGCGGTCTCTGTTACAAAGGGGTGGCTGGGCGAGACCCCGCATCAAGTGCGGGATGAGGAACACGAGAGGGTCACCTCTTCATTTTTATGAGTGCGGCGGCTCCGAGAATGGCGACCTCGTTGGCTTCAAGTTCCGACATGCGAATGTCGCAAGTGCCCTCATAAATATTGAGCAGATGTTTTCTGTAAGATAAGCGCAGGGGTTTCAGCAAAGGCTCGCCCACCTTTGTAGGGCCGCCCATAAGGAAGATGGCCTGTGGAGCCGAGAAAGTCACAGCGTTGGCCACCGCAATGCCCAGCAGGTAGCCGGTGCGCTCATAGGTTCTCATGGCCACAGGGTCGCCGTGGTTTGCGGCGTCGCCAATCATTTTCGATGTCACTTCAGCGTCCGGCACGCCTGCCAGTTCGCCGGCGTAGCCAGTCGTTTCCTTGCGCAGTTCGCAAAAAGTCTGCACAATGCCACGTGCCGACGTGTAGGTCTCCAGGCAACCTTTGCGTCCGCAGCTGCACTGCCGCCCCTCGGGTATAAGGATGGCGTGCCCCAGCTCGCCGGCAGCTCCTGTGGAGCCGTGCACCAGCTTGCCGTCAACCACAATGCCGCTGCCGACACCTGTGCCGAGCGTGAACATGGTAAAATGCTGCATATCCTTCGCGCCACCGTAGACCAGTTCGCCGTAAGCCGCAGCATTGGCATCGTTGCTCAGGACCACGGGAACCTGCATGTACTTGTGTATTTCCTGTTCAAAATTGAGGACGCCTTTGATGGTGAGGTTGGGTGCGTTGTCGACACAACCAGTGTAGAAGTTGCCATTTGGGGCGCCTATGCCGATGCCTTCAATATGCCCAACCCCGTTGTCGCTCATCAACTTTTCGATGCATCCCATCATATCCTTGATGTAGGGCTGCAAGGTTGTGTAAGCATTTGTTGGGATGTTGGCGCGCTGGATGATTTTACCGTCTTCGCGCACGAGGCCCATGTCGGTGTTGGTGCCTCCGATGTCGATACCGATTGCGTAAGTCATGTTTTATAAATGATTAGTTTTGCGTTCACTGTTCGTCCTCGAGGCTCCAGCCCTCTTTGACAAAGCCCACTATGATTGGAAACAAGCGAGTATAGCCGCTTTTTATGCTTTTTTTCTCGTAGCGCACCTGCACAATCACGTCATGAGCATAGCCATCCTTGACAACCTCGTAGAGTTGCCGTCCGGTCTCGGAGTTTTTCAACACGAAGGCCGACTCGCCTATACGCACGTTGTAGTACTTAGCGGCAGTAAGCCCATAGTCGCTCGAGTACTCGCTGCCAAGGCGAGCCGTCACACGGAACTGACGCATGACCGTGCTTTTCTCGGCGCGGAAAGCCTCAAACGCATACTCGTCGGTGCCGGTGGTGGCCTGCCAGTCAATCTTGAAGCCGCCGTCGACACGTTTCACATAGACGGTGTACATATCGGCATCGACGCGCGTCACACGACCTGGCTGCACATTGGCTTCATCGACCGAGATAAGCGACTTCTTTATCTTCTCGGGCGAATAGCCACCACTGTAATAACGACGCATAAGAGGTTCGACATGGGCTGTATCGAGGACGTACTCCAACTGGTCGGTCCACCGTTTGGCGGCAAAATAATGTTGTACGAGAAAGATAATCGAATCCTCGGAGGTTTCGGGGTCAGTGATATACTCGTCGAGCTCACCTTTTTTCAGAGCCTCCAGCTCCTGCTCCATGGCATGGATTTTGTTTTGCTGCTGCTGGATGGTTTTTTCCTGGCGGTCCGACTCGCCGCGCAGCTTTTCCAACGAGCCTTGCAAGGCTTCCACCTCGGACTGGTACAGAGAGTCGCTCTCGCGCATTCTCTCCTGCATCTCGCCTACGGTTGAAGAAAGCACATTAGTCAGCGAGTCAAGATATAGCATTCGCTTCTTCATGCTTTGTGCCGACAGCGGCATAATCATCAGCACTGCGAGCAGGAACAACAGGCAACGTTTCATTGTGGTCTTGTGATTGGTGTTTTTTTTTATAGCCGCAGGCCTGGCATTTGCCTGCCGGCGGTCAATGGTTTGCGATTAGCGACTGGACAAGAACAGGTATCTGGGCAAAGTCGGCCTCGGTGGGTTTCCAGAAAGCGCGTATGTTTTCGTCAACCACATCAAAGCCTGCATCCTTCAACATGGCCTGCAACTGCTTGACCGACTCGCCGCTCCAGCCATAGCAGCCAAAGGCGGCGGCACGCTTGTTTTTGAACTTGAGCTGTTTCAGGAATTCCATCCATCCCGCCACACTTGAAAGGATGCTGTTGCCCACCGTGGGAGAGCCCACGGCGATGGCTTTCGACTTGAACACCTCGGTCATGATTTCGTTCTTGTCGGCCCGGGCCACGTTGAAAACCTTGACCACAGTGTCGGGACTTTGGCGGCGGATTTCCTCTGCGATGGCGTGGGCTATCTGCGTTGTACCCTCCCACATAGTGTCGTAGGCAATGGTAATCTGGTTCTCCTGGTAAGCGTTTGACCAGCGGGCATAATGCTCGACAATCTGCATGGGGCGGTCGCGCCATATAGCGCCGTGCGACGGGGCTATAATGTCGATTGGCAGGTTGAGAGCGGCAATCTCCTCAAGTTTCTTGGCCACAAGAGGCGAGAAGGGGTTGAGAATGTTGGTGTAGTACTTGATAGCCTCCTTGTAGAGCAGGCACTGGTTGGCCTTGTCGTTGAAGAGTTCGTCGACGGCATAGTGCTGGCCGAAAGCATCGTTAGAGAAAAGGATGTTGTCGCCCGTCATATAGGTGGCCATGGAGTCGGGCCAGTGGAGCATCTTCATCTCGACGAAGATGAGTTTCTTGCCGTTTCCAATCTCCAACGTGTCGCCGGTTTTGACGGTATGGAAGTTCCATCCACGTTTGCCGTACTGCCCTTCGAGGCTTTTGACGCATTGGGCAGTGCAGTAAATCGGTGTCTCGGGGATTTCAGCCATCAAGGCCGTCAAAGCACCCGAATGGTCACATTCGCCGTGATTGGCAATCACATAGTCAATCTTTTTCAGGTCTATCGTTTTTTTCAGGTTCTCGACAAAGTCGAACCTGTGGGGAGTCCATATTGTGTCAATCAGAACAGTTTTTTCCTCCTCGACGAGGTAGGCGTTCTGGCTTGAGCCGTTCATGACCGAATAGTCGTCGCCGTGGAATGTTTCAAGTTCCCAGTCTATATAGCCGACCCAGCTGACGTTGTTTTTTACTTGCCTTTTCATTGCGTTACATAAAAAAGTTTATACTGTGGTACGAAGTCGTAGGTTTGCAAAGATACACAAAATTTTCAATTAGTCGTGCAGCGTTGGGCGCAATGCAATATTATAGGAAAACCGTCGTTAGATACATTGGATAAAACACGAAACAATGAAACGCGCATACATTGCACTAACACTGGCGGCATTGCTGATGGCGGGTTGCGGTGGACAAGGCCGTAAAACCAGCGACAAACGCGGGTCGTCGGGTAAAACATTGGAACTTATGGTCGTGGCCGACAAGGAGGTCTACACGTCTGCCGTGAAGACACTGATCGACACCCTTTTTGCAGGGCCGCAGCCCTGTCTGCCACAACCCGACAAACGATTCGATATTGTGCATATCACCAAATCGTCGTTCGAGAGCGTCGACATGTTCCGCGTGCACCGCAACGTGCTTATGCTCGACGTGAATGCCTCGAACAACAACAAAGTCTATTGCCACAAAGACCGTTACTCGTCGCCGCAGGTGATTTTCGACATCGCGGCCAAAGACCGCCGGTCGCTCGACTCGCTGCTCCGTGTCTACGAGCCCACTATTGTGAGCGAGATGTACCAAGCCGAGCATAAACGCGTGTGGAAAGCCTACAAAGGCGAGGAGGGCTACGAGGCGGAGCAAGCCGTGAAAGAGAAACTCGGCATAAATTTGACCCTGTCGCAGAACTACGCCGTTGCAAAGCTCGAGAAAGACTTCGGCTGGGTGCGAATCGAGGCGAAAGACTTCGGCATCGGGGTGGTAATCAAGAAATTCGACTACACCGACAAGGGTCAATTAGAGGGCGAGCGGCTGCTCGACAGCATCGACAACGTATTGCACAAGGTGCCCGGGCCCTCAGAGGGCAGCTACATGGGTATCGAACGCCGGCGCGACAGCACCAGCGGTGAGTTCTTGATGGAAATCCGCAGCCAGTGCGTTCAGTTCCCGACTGGCACCTATTGCATCGAGACGCGCGGCTGTTGGCGGCTATTCGGCAACTTCATGGGCGGCCCGTTTGTGAGCTATGCCGTACTCTCGCCCGACAACAAAGAGGTTGTCACCCTTACCGGATACGTCTACTGCCCGCGCAACAAACCCTATACAAAGCGCGACCTGCTGATGCAGGTGGAAAGCGTGTGCCACAGCCTGCAGTTCTGAACCGAGACACCACCAATCCCCGATGAAGCTGAAACCCGACAGTTTGGTACGAATTGCAATCCTGATAGCCGTGGCGTGTACACCGCTTCGGCTCTCGGCCCAGCAGCGCTTCCTGTCGCACAGCGAGCTGTCGCTCGAGATAGGCGGCATGAGTTATATGGGCGACTTGAACAACCAGCACCTCTTTGCCAAACCGTGTATGGGTTACGGCGGTGGCTTTCGCTATTGTTTCGACGACCGGTGGGCGCTCAAGGTAGGCGGGGCCTACGGCCATATCGAGGGCGGAAATCCCGATGCCATAGCGATGCGCAACCTCAGTTTCCGCTCGCACGTGTGGGAGGCCACCGCACGCGCCGAGTTCAACTTCCTCCCCTACGGTTACAGCGACCTGCAGTGGCGCTTCAGCCCCTTTATATATGCGGGCATCGGTTTGATGGGATTCAACCCCAAGGCACAGTACACCGACCCCACGACTGGCGAGACCGAATGGGTCGAGCTTCGCCCACTGGGCACTGAAGGGCAGGGCACTACCGAGTACCCCGACCGCACCCCATACTCGCTCCTCCAGGTCGTCATCCCGTTCGGCATGGGCATCCGTTTGAGCCCTAACCACCATCTGCAAGTGCTGATAGAGTATGGCGTACGCAAAACCTTCACCGACTACCTCGACGACGTCAGCACCACCTACGTGGGCGGCGACCTGTTGCGCACCACCGATGGGGGCGAGCTCGCGGCCCGTATGGCCGACCGCAGCGCCGAGGTGGAAGGCGGGCGCCTGAACGCAGCTGGAATAAAACGCGGCGACGACTCGCTCAAAGACTGGTACACATACATGAACGTCTCGGTCAGCATCAGCCTTGACTTCCTGATGGGATGGATGTTTCCGAAACGCTGCAATTTCAACAACTGACAACCACTTGAAAGGCATACACGGGTATATGCCACCACCCGACAAAAATACACACCAATGAGCCTACCCACCAATTTAGACCCAAACAACATACCGCAGCACGTGGCAGTCATCATGGATGGCAACGGCCGCTGGGCACAACAGCAGAAAAAACGTCGCCTGTTCGGACATCAAAACGCCCTGCAAGCCGTGCGCGACACCGTAGAGGCGGCAGTAGAGGCAGGTGTCAAATATCTCACCCTCTACACATTCAGCACAGAGAACTGGAACCGTCCGAAAGAGGAGGTCGACGGGTTGATGACCCTGCTTGTAAAAGCCATCCACGACGAGACCCCCACGCTGCAGGAAAACAATGTGCGGATGGCCTCGATAGGCGACCTCGGCCGCCTACCCGACGACGCACGCACACGCCTCTTCGAATGTATTGACAAGACATCGGGCAACAGCGCGACAACGCTGACGCTGGCACTCAGCTACAGTTCAAGGTGGGAGATTTGCGAGGCAGTGAAAAAAATAGCGACCTCCGGCATCGCCCCCGAAAGCATCGACAATTCTGTGATAGAGGAAAACCTGGCCACGGCCGGCTATCCCGACCCCGACCTCCTTATCAGGACAGGCGGCGAACTTCGTGTGAGCAACTTCCTGCTATGGCAGATGGCCTACACCGAATTCTGGTTCACCGACACACTTTGGCCCGATTTCCGCAAAAAGGATTTCTTCGCCGCCTTGCACGATTTCCAACAGCGGAAACGCCGATATGGGCGTGTTTGAATGTTTTTTTACAACAACACAACAATAAAGCGTCGATTTCAGAGTTATTGTATAACTAAATCCGCATAAATGGCTCCGCGATACGCAATCCTTCTGATATTACTAACCTTCCTTGTCCTTATGCCCGCCGCAGGCAGAGCGCAGGATGTGCAGCGCGAGTATGACATAGACTACCTCACGCCCAAAGAGTATGAAATAGGCGGCATCACCTTCAACGGTGCCGAGCGGCTCGACCACCGCATGGTCCTTATGATTGCCGGGCTTCAGGTGGGCGACCGCATAAAAGTGCCGGGCGACAAACTCGCCACTGCCATAGAGAACCTTTGGAAGCAGGGGCTTTTCGAGGACATCAAAATCCGCGTGACAAAAATCGAAATGGGGAAAGTGTTCCTCGAACTCGACCTCAAGGGGCGCCCAAAGCTTGAGAAATTCCGTTTCAACGGCGTGAAGAAAGGCGATGCCGACAAGCTGCGCGACGAGATGAAGATAGCCGTGGGCGACGTTGTCACCGAAAATCTTCTCACTACCACCAAAAACAAAATCATAAGCTACTACTCCGACAAAGGCTACACCAATGTCTCGGTCAATACCGAGATGATAGCCGACACCGCCGACGGGAAAAAAGACCGTGTGGTTGTAGTGTACAACGTGGACCGCGGCAAACAAGTGAAGATCGACCGCATAACCATCACCGGCAACGAGGGGATAAAGAGCGGCAAGCTGCTGCGCAAGATGAAGAAGACCCACGATGTGAACTACTGGAAAAAAATGTACTTCTGGACATCGGGCTTTTGGAAAAAATCAAAATTCATCGACGCCGACTTCCAGGAAGACTTGAACAATGTTGTCGACTACTACAACAACGAGGGGTACCGCGATGCCCGCATCGAGTGGGACACCGTATACCCCGTTTCGATGGACTCGCTGAAAGTCAGCGACAAGAAACGTGCGAGACAGGAGCGAGTGCGAGTGGATATGAAAGTGTACGAGGGGCACAAATACTTCTTCCGCAACATAACATTCACCGGCAACACCATCTACAGTTCGGAGGAGCTGCAAAAACACCTGCGCATCGAAAAAGGAGACCCGTACAACAAGTCAACCCTCGAAACCAACCTCAACTACAACCCGTCAAGTACCGACATCACCTCGATGTACATGGACAACGGCTACCTGTTTTTCAAGGCACAGCCAGTCGAGGTGGCCGTTGAGAACGACTCCATCGACATAGAGATACGTATCTACGAAGGCAAGCAGGCGCGCATCCGCAACGTGTGGATAGAGGGCAACACCATCACCAACGACAAGATAATCATGCGCGAGCTGCACACACGCCCCGGCGACCTTTTCAGCCGCGATGCCGTTATACGCAGCCGCCGCGAGCTGGTCACTCTCGGCTACTTCAAAGAGCAGTCCATCATGCCCGACCCGCGCCCCAACAGCGAGGACGGCACCGTGGACATAGTCTACAAGGTGGAGGAAGGCAGCACAAGCCAGCTGCAACTGCAAGGCGGTTACGGCAGCGGCATGATAATAGGACAGATTGGAGTGACCCTCAACAACTTTTCGGCACGTAACATTTTCAAGAAGAGTGCGTGGGCACCGCTGCCCGCCGGCGACGGACAGAAACTGTCGATCAACGCCGTCACCAACGGACGCTACTACTACGCCATCAGCGGTTCGTTCACCGAGCCGTGGCTTGGGGGCAAAAGACCGCAGTCGCTCTCGCTCTCGATATACCACAACCTTTACTCCAACGGCATCATCTACGACAAGGGATCGACCGGCTACTACAGCCTCCGCATCACCGGCGGCAGCGTTTCACTCACCAAAAGGTTGAAATGGCCCGACGACTATTTCATCCTCTCGCACGGCCTGACCTACAAATACTATCTCCTGAACAACTATCGCGGCCTTAACAGCGACCTCTTCACCGACGGTGCGGCCAACGATATATCCTACGGCATCACACTGAGCCGCAACTCGCTCGACTCGCCGATATATCCGCGAAGCGGCTCGGAGGTCTCGATTTCGGGTTATCTGACACCACCCTTCTCGGCATTCAACAACAAGGACTACTCGACCATGACAGCCGAAGAAAAATACAAATGGGTGGAGTACTACAAAATCAACCTGCGTGGCTCGTGGATGATCAACATAGTGGGCAACCTGGTGCTCAACACCCGCTTCCGCTTCGGCTGGATGGGTTACTACAACAAGGACATCGGTCTTTCGCCGTTTGGGCGTTATTATGTGGGCGGCGACGGACTGTCGAACTGGATGATTGACGGACGTGAAGTCATACCGCTGCGCGGCTATGAGAACAACTCCATAAGCCCCTCCAACGGAGGCTCGATATTCGACCGCTACACCATAGAGCTGCGCCACACAATCATTGAAAGCCCCAGCGCCACCATATACGTGCTCGGCTTCCTCGAGGGCGGCAACTGCTGGGACGACATCAAAGAATTCCAGCCTTTCAAAATGTACAATTCGGCTGGCGTGGGCGTGCGGCTTTACATGCCTATGTTCGGACTTATCGGCATCGACTGGGGTTATGGCTTCGACGGGCGCAGCGGCAGCTCGAACATAGGCGGCTCGCACTTCCATTTCTCCATCGGACAAAGCCTCGACTAAACACGCACTGTAGAACCTCCACGACCCTGAAGTATCTGTGAAACTCAAAACTGCCATATCCATCCTGTTTGCGCTGCTGGCATTCCACTGCCAGGCACAGAAGTACGCCTGCTTTGACTCGGAGTATGTGCTGTCGAACCTGCCCGACTACCAGCAGGCCCAGCGACGCCTGGACCAATACGCCGTCGACTGGCAAAAGGAGCTGGAAGCCAAACAGCAGGAGCTCGAGGAACTGCGCAATGCCTACCAGCAGGAGGCTTACTTGCTGCCCGAAAACCTGAAACGCCGCCGGCTCGACGACCTCCGCACCAAGGAGCAGGATGTGAAAACCCTTCAGCGCGAGCGCTTCGGCGTTGGTGGCGACCTTGACAAGAAACGCGCCGAACTGATAAAGCCTGTGCAGGACCGCGTCTACAACGCCTTGCAACGACTCGCAACCGAGAAAGGTTATGCTTTCATCTTCGACAAAGCATCGGGATCGGCGATTGCCTACGTGAACCAGAAATACGAAGTCAGCTCGCAAATACTTGAAATGCTTGGTGTCACAGGGTCGGCACAACAGGGCAACGCCACACAAACGAAAGAGACGGGCAACAAACCGTCGTCAACAACATCGTCAAAGTCCGACAGTAACAAAAAGACGCAGCGCGGCGACAAGCAGAGCCAGTCATCGGAAAAAACACGTCTGAAACGTTAAGCATGCGCACCATCGCAAAAACACCCTGCAGTAAGCAATAAATAAAAAAGTTGTATATTTGCACCGCAAAGTGCGGGCGACAAACTGACATAGAACAATAACCAAAAGTCTAACATCCAAGTATCAAAAAAAATGAAGAAAACCCTAATTGCATTCCTTGTATTGATGGTTTCGGTTTGCGGCGGTGCAACAGCACAAAAGGCCGTCAAGCTGGGTCATATCAACTCGTCCGACCTGATGCAGATCATGCCAGGGCGTGAAGAAGCCCAAAACACACTCCAAAAGGACGTTGACGAGCTGCAGGCCACGCTGAAGAACATGCAGAACGAGCTTGAGCAGCGCTACAACGACTATATGGGCAAGAAAGACCAGATGTCAGACCTTATCCGCCAAACCAAGGAGCGCGAGCTCCAGGATATGGGCACACGCATCCAAGAGTTTCAGGAAAATGCCCAAAAACAGCTTCAGGACCGCGAACAAGAGGTGCTGAAACCCATTATCGACCGTGCGAGAAAAGCCATCGAGGATGTGGCCAAGGAAAATGGCTACACCTATGTTTTCGATGTCAGCAGCGGTGCACTGCTTTACCAGCAGGACAGCGACGACATACTTCCGCTCGTGAAAAAGAAACTCGGTATCTAACCCAATTTCTCATACCTGCATTGAAGCAGCGGACATGGCGTTCAGTGTCCGCTGTTTTTTTCTATTGCTGTCCGCTAAATTCCATGATGGACAAATCACCCTTTCAGACCACTGATTTTAAGCGGTCTGAAAGATTTTTGAAAATTCCAAGCCTCCCTATTCAAATTCCAGCATCAATTGAGGTGGTGATTCCGCCGTTTTGGATAGTATCTCCTGCCACTCTTTCTCAGGATTCTCGAAGAAACTTTGATAGTCCATATAGTACATAAGCAGGATTCTGGTCATGGTGGCCAGGCCGGAAAAGCTCCGCTTTTATTGCCTCGCCCCCGACGTTTTCTTCCGCCCCGAAGCAATATATTCCCACCTTCAACGTTATTGAAGCAGACAACAATAAAAAACGGTACATTATGACAGCGGTACAACTTAACGCGATGCACACGCAACTGTTGCAGAACATTGGCTACATCGCCGACGATGAAGCCCTGATGCGGCGGCTCACGGCATATTCCAAAAAACTGGCAAAGGAAAAGAAGGCCAACCCCACGCTGATGACAAAGGAGGAGTACTTCGCAATGCTCGACGAAGCAGAACAACAACTGAAACGAGGCGAGGGTATGACGATGCTTCCGGGTGAAGACTTGACGGCTTTCTTGAAACGCAACGGCTATGAGATATAAAGTTACTATCTCTCCCAAAGCGGCGGAGCATTTGCAGCGTCTCGCTAAGAGTGAGCCGAAAGCCTTTGCCAAAGCCGGGCGTTTTCTCAAGGAACTTGAAGAGCATCCCAAGACAGGCACCGGTCACCCTGGAAGCTCCGAAAGTCGAGAGGAAAGGGCGCTTGCGTCCTTTTCCGAGATGA
>ERZ842401.6092-NODE-6092-length-13050-cov-4.757214_pt1 | contig 13050 bp, 10 predicted proteins | sample MGYA00521270_ERZ842401 | MGnify/ENA primary metagenome ERZ842401 (study PRJEB31892, sample SAMEA3878208) | bioreactor metagenome | biome: Moose rumen | place: Sweden | collected 2011-10 | study: EMG produced TPA metagenomics assembly of the PRJEB12797 data set... | reverse complement strand
AGGATGGCGCACCGTACAAAGTTTATAACATCGGAAACAACAAGCCGGCAAGCCTTATGAACTTCGTGGAGATTCTGGAAAATTGCCTTATCCGAGAAGGAATAATTTCTGAACCAGGAAAAAAGGATCTTCTTCCAATGCAGCCCGGCGACGTGTACCAGACCTATGCGGATGTTGCGGAGCTTGAAAAGGATTTCGGCTTCAAGCCGAGCACCACGCTGGAGGAGGGGCTTGGTAAGTTTGCCGCTTGGTATAAAACATATTACAAGAAATAATCCTACAATCATTCCCCAACCATTCTAAAGCCAGTGCTTAATTAAAGTGCTGGCTTTTTTTATGTTTTGTAAGATGGGCTTTATTATTTTTCCGACTTTTTACCTAAATTTTGTTTATTAAGCCAAATATAAAAATCACCATCATTATTATCACAGATGTAATTATGCTTACCAATCATAAAAAGTTGTAATGCTTTTGCATTGCAAATAAGTTTTTTTCCATCAAGAATAAACAATTTAGTTTGTAAAAGTTCATTTAATATTGTATCAATTTTTTCTGGTGGAATGCCTATCTTTGTTATATCATCAATCTTATCGGTGTTATTAAAATTCATTGCGACTATAAATGCTTCTTTTGAAATTGAAAATGGCTTCCAATCTTCTGGCTCTGGCATATTTGATAATTCTTTGTCTGTCATTGGAACATAATTATACGCCCATCCAAATGGAGGATAATCTGAATTTGGATTTTTCACCAGCTTTGTAAGAATGTAATTTTTTAATTGCTCAATGCTATAAGAATCAAAATCCCACATATCAGGTGATAAATTATATCTGAATTGTATTTTGTACCATAACATCATTAACAAGTAATAAATAGGATTTTTTGTGCTGGTAGCAAATAATGTAAAAAAGTCATTAGAAAGAGTTTGTATTTGTAGCGGTTGCTGATTAATCTTTATAATATTTGCATTATCACATATTATTAAATCTGGCATTGAATTTGGACCATAGTGATATTCCCTAAGATGCTCAGTCAAATATTTATAATATCCATCCCGCAATCCTTTTTCTGTTTTAAAGCCATAATAGCCAAAAATAATTCTTAATGGCATTGCATACATAATCACCAGATGATGGTAGATGATTTGTGATATGGAATCTAATTTATTTAGTTCCTCTTTAGTGTGCGGAAATTCTTTTTTTGTAATTTCTTGAAATGGCTGAATCAAATCATCAAACTGAATGTTCATTTTTTCTGAAGGTGTAAATTGTTCGGAAAAACTTACTAAATTAGCATATGCACTGCTAATTTCATCGCTAAATAAATTTTTCTTTACTTCGACAATTGCAATTACGTTTTCAAAATCGTATATGTAATGATTTGTACGTGGAATTAATTCGCCATCACCTTCAACAATCATACAGTCAATTTGTTTTGAAAGTGTGCCGTTTTCTCCTCTGACAAAACCGTCTCTAACAGAAAGATTCAGACCTTTGAAAATAGCGCGATTTAAAATCTCTTTGGTCAGCCCCTCGTACATATCGCCAATAATACCTGGATGAGTAATATTTTGTTTAGATAGAGAGTCTTTTTCTTTTTTTAGGAGAGCCTCAAGCAAATCTGCTATTGTATTTAACATTTAACTTGAATTTATAGAATTTTAACTGTAATTGTCAACTTTTTTGAGCATAGGGGAAAATTTGTTTCAGAGAGAGCGAAAATTCTAGCAATCTAGAACAAATGGAGACTGTGAAGTCCTTTCTGTATTCTTGAATAGACTATCGATATTGTGAAAATTCTCATGCTCATAATCTTTGTAAGATGAATAGTCGTCAGCGCTGTAGATGACGGTTCCGCGTGTTGATTCCGCATCAACATAGCCGCCATACAGGGCAATGAACTTCTCCATATTTTTGTGAATTCCTCATTCAACTCCTTGCCAGATTTTATTTCAAACAGGTGATGTTTATTTTCGGTCTTTAGAATTAGGTCAATTTCAAGCCCCTTGCTGTTTCTGAAAAAATACAGGTTCGGCTCAGCCCCGTTGTTCAACTTTGCTTTGAGGGCTTCTGTTACCACGCGGAGATTTCAAGTATGACTTTAAATCTCCGCCCATGCCATATGTATTTGGTTTTATGATTGCCGAGAATTGTTCATCACTTGAACAGACCGTTCGTACGGTACTTTCTCTGCGTTGCTATTTTATAAATCTCCCGATAGTGATATGATTCTTGCTAGATTCAGATGCTGGCGAACAGCAGATTTGGGGGAATGCTCATGGCAGTTAAGGTTTTTATTGATGGTAAGGAAGGTACTACTGGGCTTAAGATTTTTGAGCGATTTGAGAAGCGGAATGATATAGAAATTCTTCAGATTGATGAGGAAAAACGGAAGGATCCGGTCGAGAAGGCAAAGATGATAAACGCCTCGGATTACACGTTCTTGTGCTTGCCGGATGCTGCGGCGGTTGAGAGCGCGAGTCTGTGCACGAATCCTGATACTGTAATCATCGATGCGTCCACTGCGCACCGCACTAATCCTGACTGGGCGTACGGATTCCCGGAGCTTTCAAGTGAATTCCGAGCGAAAATCGCCGCCTCAAAGCGCATTGCCGTTCCCGGCTGTTATGCAAGCGGATTTATCGCACTGGGCTATCCTCTGGTGCAGAGTGGCATAATGCCGCCGGACTATCCTGTGGTGATTCACGCTGTTTCTGGGTATTCTGGGGCGGGCAAAAAGGCAATTGCCCAATATGAGGACAAGAACCGCAATCCGGAGCTGGATTCGCCCCGCCTTTACGCGCTTACGCAGGCGCACAAGCATCTTCCGGAGATGAAGAAGATTGCGGGGCTTGCGATGGAGCCTGTGTTCAATCCATATGTGTGCGACTATTTTCAGGGAATGACGGTTACGGTTGGACTTCATGCGGGCTACCTTTCAAAAAAAGCGACTGCTCACGACGTTTGGGAGATGATGAGCGAGCATTACAAGGACAGCACCTTCGTTAAGGTTGCCGGCTTTATGGGCGAGGGAACTCTTACTGAGCAGTTCATTCCTGCCAACACGCTTGCTGGCACAAACAATATGCAGATTTTTGTATACGGAAACGATGAGCGCATCATGCTGACGAGCCGCTTTGACAACCTTGGAAAAGGCGCGTCCGGAGCCGCCGTTCAGTGCCTTAATATCAGCATGGGAATTGACGAGACTACCAGCCTGATATAAGCGATTCGTGCTGCGTTTTTTTTGATGAAAGCAGAGGCTGCTTGCAGGCACTTGGCTGAACTGTCAGGTTCCACAAGCAGCCTTTTTTTAGTGCTCACCGTCGTCCCATTCAACGGGAATCGTTCGGCGCTCTATGTTTTCTGTGCGCAGATAGTTCAGGCAGTCGGCGCGGTGAATCATGATTCCCTTTGAGAACGACACGTAACCTACAATTGGCTCGGGGTACACTGGGTGGCAGCATTGCGCAAAGGTTACCATAAAATTTGAAAGCCCCGCCACTTTTACAGTCGTTACGTGCGGCAGGCCTGGCTTTTCTCCTTCTCCCTTCTTATGCGCCTTCCGCTTTTCATTCTGAATGAGGTGGCTTTGCGCCGCATGCTCCGCATTTTCTGCCTCAATTTTTGCAAGCGCCGCCTTATCCTCAAAGGTCGGGTCGTTTGCAGTAAGCCACGCGTGAATTTTTTGCCGCGCCTTAGAGGTGCGCGCATGCTTCATCTGGCTTTCCGTAGGATGCGCTTGCGGATTGGTAAGCACCTCAATAATCTGCGTGTTCTTAAGCTCCTGCGTGATGGGAATTATCTTTCCGTCCGCCTTTGCGCCCACAATTTTTTCGCCGATGTCGGAATGAATCATGTAGGCAAAGTCTATCGCCGTGGAGCCTGCGGGAAGTTGCTTAACCTCGCCGTTCGGGGTAAAGACCACAATCTCATCGCCCAAAAGCTCGCTCTTCAAGCTTTGAAAAAAGTTTTCGTCGCTCTGTGGATTTTCCTTGAGCCGCTGCAGCTGGTTAAAAATGCCTAGGTTGCTTTCGCTCACCATGTCGCGGTTGGTGCCCTTTTTGTACAGCCAGTGCGAGGCAAGACCATGCTCGGCAATGTCGTGCATTTTTTGCGTGCGGATTTGAATTTCAAGCGGGCGGTCCTCGCACATAACCGTGGTGTGCAGCGACTGGTAGCCGTTTGACTTTGGCATGGCGATATAATCCTTGAAGCGCCCTTCCAGCGGCTTCCATAGACCGTGAACGATACCGATGAGCGTGTAGCAGTCCTGGTTCCGTTGGCAAATGATGCGCAGTGCAAGCAAATCAAACAGCTCGCCCGGCTCCTTGTTGCGCTTTCGCATTTTTTGATAAATCGAATAAAAATGCTTTGCCCGGCTTGTTATGGTAACCTCTATGCCGGCCTTGTCCGCCTCCGCCTGAATTTTAGAGACGGCGTTGTGCAGGTATGCGGCGCGTTCATCCTTTTTTTGCGCGATAACAGCCTTTATCTGCTGGAATGCGGCGGGATTGGTGTATTTTAAGCTTAAGTCCTCAAATTCATTTTTTGCCGCGGACATACCAAGCCGGTCTGCAAGCGGTGCCCAAATGTCTATGACTTCGGCGGCAAGCTGGCGCTGCTTTTCGCTGGAAAGGCTCTTTATGTTGCGGATTCGGTCAAGCCGGTCGGCAATTTTTACAAAAATCACGCGCACGTCGTCCGCCATGGCAAAAAGCATTTTTCGTATTGCGTCCGCCTGCTGCAAGGTCTTTGAGTTGACCGGAATGTTCCGTATTTTTGAGGTGCCGTCTATTATGCCGGTAACCTCCGGCCCGAACCGCTCCAAAACGGTCTCCCGGCTTACGTTCAGGGAATAGATGCTGTGCAGAATTCCTGCGGCAATGCAGTCCGCGTCAAATTCGCTCTGGGCAAGAATGAATGCAATGCGCATGGGATGAAGGTAGTAGGGCTTGCCGCAGGTGCGAAGCTCTCCCTGCGATTTTTCAAGCATGAAATTCCACGCGCAAGAAATGCGCTCCTCATCCTTCTGATATTTTGGAAACGTGCTGAAAAATTCCTTCAGCAGTTCTGATGGTGCGTTTTCTGGAGATGTAAAGACAATATCCTTGCTCATTTTTTTTACCTTCTTATATAGAGAAGATACCGAAATTCCGATAATATAACAAGAAAATTATACTTTGGGCATGCCGCGCACTGTAACTTTTCCTATGAAATCTTTATTTAAAAAGTGCTGGAGTAAAAGATGAATCCAAAAAAATCAGCAAAAAATGCGCTGCTTGTGGCCTTGCTTGTGCTTTCAGGCGCTGCCTTTAGTCCTGTTTGGGCAGAAAGCCTTTCGCTTTCCATAGAGGAAGCGGTTCTTCTTGCAAAAGAAAACAATGTTTCCGTAAAAACGTCAGAAAATACGCTCAAAAATCTTAGGACGCGGAACCGTTTTTCTTGGAACAGCATAAGTCCCACGGCAAATATAAGCGGAACCTACGCCGACGACCTTGAGAACGAGGTTCAGTCCTACGGCATAAGCGGCTCTGTGAATCTTGGGCTTACGGCAAACCTGTTCAGCAGCATACAGAGTGCAAAACTGAATTACGAGAAGGGGCAGCTTACCTATGACGAGGCGGTGCGTGCCGTGGAACTTTCGGTACGCAAGGCATACTATCAGATTCTGTATGAGCAGGAAAACCTTGCACTCAAAAAGCAGAGTCTGGAGACAAGCCGTACCCAGTACATTAGCAATCAGGAAAAATTCAAGAACGGAAAAATAAGCGAGCTGGACGCGTTTACCAGCCGCGTGAACTATGAATCAAAAAAGCCAGACGTTGAGTCTGCGGAAATCACCTTGCAGAACGACCTTGCCTCATTCAAGCAAATGCTTGGCATTCAGCAGGACGTGAACATTGTTCTTACCGGAAGCCTGGACGACATCCTGAGCATAAAACCGGTTACGTTTGAATCCCTTCCAAAGCCGGACGCGCCTGCTCCTGAGGTTCAGAGTGCGGAATACGACGTACAGATTGCAAAATCAAGCCTTTTGGACAGCCGGTTTTCTGCGTATGCGCCCACGGTAAGCGGAAGCTACACCTACGGCAAAAGCAAGACGAGCGAGGCTGATGACTGGTCAACGACGAACCGGCTTTCTGTTGGCGTAACGATTCCGCTGGACGGCTACCTGCCGTGGTCAAGCCGCGCCGTTTCTGTTGCGGCAAACAAATATTCCTTGGACAGCGCACAACAGCGTCTTGAGGACGCGCGCACCACCGTTGCCGTTAAGACAGAAAACTACCTTCGCAAGATAAATCAGGCGGTCTTGCAGCTTTCGTCGCTTCAGTCAAATGTGGAGCTTGCGGAACAGACCTACCGCATGACTCTTACCGCCTACAATTACGGAAAGACCGATTTGACGAGCCTTCAGAACGCGAACGACGCGGTGCTGAACGCCGGGGTAAGCCTTAAGAGCCAGGCGAACACGCTGATTAGCTCAATCCTTGATTTAGAAAACCTTCTGGGCATTCCTTTTGGAACCTTGGGAAAATAGATACCGCACTTAGAGGAACAAGAATTATGGAAAAAAAGACAAAAAGCATTATTGCAGTTTGTGCGGCGGTAGTTGTTACCGTCGGCGCAATCGGAATTATAAACGCAACAAAAACAAAGGCTGGCGCACAGGGGGCGGGTGGCTTTAAGCGCGGCGGACGCGGCGGCGGAAACACGGTCTTTACCGTGCGTTCTGCGGAGGCGACCGTTCAGACGCTCACTGACTATGTGATTACGAATGGCGAGGTTGAATCCCAGTCTGCGGTTGACGTGTTCCCGTCCATGAGCGGAAAGGTAAGCCAGATAAACGTTCTGCTTGGCTCGCAGGTAAAAAAAGGCGACGTGATTGCCAAAATTGACCCGTCTGAGCCGGGCACAAAATACGCGCTCTCTCCGGTGGAGGCTCCCATAAGCGGAAGCATCGTTTCCTCTCCTTTAAAAGTAGGAACCACGGTAACGACCAATTCCGCAATTACGATGATTGGCGATGTAGACAACCTTCAGGTTACGGCAAATATTCCGGAACGCTATGTTGCGGAGCTTAGGACTGGGCTTAAGGCGGAGGTTACGCTTGAAGCCTATCCCGGAATCGTGTTTGCGGCGACGGTAAGCCGCGTAAGCCCTGTAGTGGATTCCGCGACGCGTACCAAGCAGGTCATCCTTAATTTTGACAAGAAGGACGCCCGCGTGAATGCCGGAATGTTCGCCAAGGTAAAGTTGTACACCACCCGCTACGACGGAAAGCTCGTTGTTCCTTCCGACGCGGTGGTTACGAATGACGACGGCTCCGCATATCTGTTTGTGGTGAATGACAACTATACGGTAAGCCGACGCGCGGTTCAGCTTGGAAAAACTGTGGACTCCCTTATTCAGGTTACGGACAATCTGATGAGCGGCGAGCGCGTAGTTTACGAGGGAATGCTGAGCCTTTCTGACGGCGCTACGGTAAACGACCTTGCAAACCCGCGGCCGCAAGGCGCACAACAGGCGCAGGGTGGCGGCAACGCTGGTACAAGTGGCAGCGTCGCAAAGACTGGCAATGCCGGCGCTTCCGCTTCTGCTCCTGACGGAGGTAAACGCCGATGAGCATGTCGCGCACAACCTTGAATCATCCTGTCCTATTCCTCATTGTTTTTGCGCTGCTCGGCTTTGTCGGAATCTTTACGCTCAAAAACGTTGCCATAGGACTTTTTCCGGAGGTTGACTATCCGTACATCACGGTCTCAACCACATACACAAACGCCGGTCCTGAATCCGTGGAAAAGACCGTTACTAAGGTGCTGGAAAGCTCGCTCGTAAGCGTAAGTGGCTTAAAAAGCATGACCTCGTCCTCCTCAGAAGGCTCGTCGCGCATTTCTCTGGAATTCAACTACGGAACGGACATAAACCAGGCGGTAAGCGACGTGCGTGACAAGCTTGACCGCGTATCCCGCAATTTGCCCGACAACGCCGGCTCGCCGACCATTTTTAAGATGGACTCAAATTCCATGCCGATTATGCGCATTGCCGTAAAGGGCAACCGTTCCGCAAGCGACCTTAAGCAGATTGCCGAGGACAACATCGTCGACATTCTTGAGCAGGCAGAAGGCGTGGCGCAGGCAAGCGTATACGGCGGACGCACAAAAATCGTGCGCGTCGAGCTGGAGCAGAACCGCCTTGCCGCCTATGGGCTTACGGTTGCAACGGTTTCTTCTGCGCTTTCCAAGCAGAATCTTGAGCTTGGCGGCGGAAAACTGAACGAAGGGCAGAAGGATTATGTGGTCCGCACCACCGGCGAATTCAATTCAATAGAAGAAATAAACAATACCGTCATAACCACAATCAACGGCTACGACGTAAAGCTTGGCGACATAGGCCGGGCGTTCATGGGCTACGCCGACGTTACCAGCGAGGTATACATAAACGGCGAGCCGGGCGTGTATGTTTCGGTAACAAAGCAGTCCGGCTCCAATTCAGTTACGGTTGCAAACAACGTCTACGAAAAAATGGAGCAGCTGGAGCGCACGCTTCCCGGTGATATTTCCATGCAGATCCTGCAGGACAGCACGGACTCAATCCGCGAGACTATTAATACGCTCGTGGAATCTGCGTATCAGGGACTGATTCTTGCGGTAATCGTCCTGTTCATATTCCTTCAGAATTTCAAGTCGACGATTATCATTGCAATCTCAATCCCGCTTTCAATCGTCATAACACTTCTCTGCATGAATTTTGCCGGTCTTACGCTGAACATGATGACGATGACCGGTCTTATTCTTGGTGTCGGCATGATTGTAGACGCGTCCATCGTTATGATTGATAACATCTATTCCTACCGAAGCCGTGGCGCAAAGCCTCGTATTGCGGCGGTGCTTGGCTCGCAGGAGATGGTGGTTTCCGTTATATCGGGTAACCTTACCACAATCTGCGTGTTCGTTCCGTTCATTCTGTACATGAAGGATTTGGGAATGATGGGGCAAATGTTCAAGGGAATGATTTTTACGATTGTCATTGCGCTGCTTTCGTCGCTGTTCGTGGCGATTTTTCTTGTGCCGGTGCTTGCCGGCGTGTTCCTGCCGCTTACAAACCGCGCGGAAAAGCCTGTAAGGTCACGCTTCTTCAAGCTTTTGTACGGCAGCTTTGAGAGGGTGCTTACCTTCATTACGAATGTCTACCGGGGAATGCTGACTACGGCGCTTTCTTATAAAATTCCCACGCTGGTCATTGCGTTCTGCTTGCTTGTGGTGGCGGTTGCCCTTGTGCCTACGCTGCGCATTAACATGATGCCAAACGGCAATGACGATTCGGTTACGCTGAATATAACCATGCCGATTGGAACGCCGCTCAGCGAGACAAAGGCGGTTACGCTTGCCTTTGAGGACATCATCAGGAACGAGGTGAAGGGCTATAAGTTCATCACTACGTCGGTTGGCTCCGGCGGGCGCGGTGCGGGCAGCAGCGCCACGTACAAGGCGAACATTCAGATTCGTCTGCCAAAAACGTCCGAGCAGATTGACACTGCGCAGACGATTCAACAGAAGCTTCGCGTGCATTTTTCTGATTTTGCGGGCGCAGCGTTCAGCTTCAGCGCGGGTATGCGTGGACAGATGACCGGCGACGATCTTGACATTGCAATCCGTTCCGACGACCTTGATGCAGCGCTTGCCGTTGCGGACAAGGTAAAGGCAGTCATGGATTCCATTGCCGACATCGGCGAGCCCTCTGTAGACACGGAGCGAGGACTTCCGCAGGTTGAGGTTGTGATTGACCGCGAGCGAGCCTATGCCTTTGGCGTTGACGTTACCACGGTGGCCCGCGAGATAAATTATGCCATCAACGGAACGACCTCCACGGAATACCGCACCGGCGGCAAGGAATACGACGTTATCGTCATGTACAAGCCGGAGGACAGAAAGAACGTCATGGATTTGGAGTCGATGTACGTAAAAGGCTCTTCCGGTAAGGTTGCCGTGTCAAACTTTGCGTCGCTGCGCCGCGGTCTGGGACCTGTTACCATCAGCCGCGAGAATCAGACGCGTATCGTTCACGTAAAGGCTTCGATTATCTCTGAAACGAACGCAAACGTAGTGGAAGACATGATTCGCGAGGGAATCGCAAACTCGTTCATCATTCCTGAAGGCGTTACGGTAAGCTACGAAGGCTCCTGGAAGGACGTAAAAAGCCAGATGCGTATGTACATAAGCATTATCGCACTAGCGATTATTCTGGTATTCGGTGTTATGGCGGCAACCTACGAGTCGTTCCGCGCGCCGCTTATAAATCTTGCGACCATTCCGTTCCTTATAATCGGCGTTGTGTTCCTGTACAAGGTGATAAATCAGCCGCTTTCCATTATGGCGATGGTCGGTCTTATCATGCTGGTCGGAATCGTCGTAAATAACGGAATCATCCTTGTTGACTACACGAACCTGCTGCGCGACCGCGATATTCCGATGTTCGAGGCGTGCCTTGCCGCTGGTGTAAGCCGTTTGCGCCCGGTTCTTATGACTACGCTGACCACCATCCTTGGAATGCTTCCGATGTGCTTTGCAACGGAGGGAATGTCGGCAATGGTTCAGCCGATTGGTATTGCGGTTGTGGGAGGTCTTACCTCGTCAACCTTTGTAACCTTGCTCGTCATTCCGGTTCTGTACTCGCTTGTCATGCGGAATGCAAAGAAAAAGGCAGACTCTTCCATAAAAATCGATTATTCCAGCGTGGGAACTGCATCTTTAAGCGCGCGGGCGGCAAAAAAACGCTCGCCGTCAGCTGCTGCTGCATCAGCGCAGGGGGGGCCTCTGGCGGAGAATGGAATTCAGCCTGAGAATGCCGCGCCAACTGTTCCGGACGAAGGCGAGCAACGTTCTGGGCATACGGAATCTGTTTCCATTCCAAAGAAGAACCTGCTTGTTGCCCGCAAGATAAACAGGGCGGTGGAAATAATCATGGCGCTTCAAAATGAGCTTGTGAGTGCGGATGACGAGGATTTTACGGAGGACGACGATGAATAATTACCGCGTGGAAATAATTGCGAACCAGTCCGTGCAGGAGGATATAACGGAGCTTCTTGAGCAGGAAATTCCAGAGATTGAATACACCGTCATTCCTACCGTGCATGGGCGCGGCAAAAAAACAAAAAAGCTTGGTACCACCACATGGCCTGAGCAGAATTTTGCGCTTTTTGCCTACGTTAGCCTTCAGGACGCACAAAAGGCGCGTGCCATAATAGACGCGGTAAAGCTGCGCTTTCCGGGAGAGGGAATCACCTTTTTTTGCGTTGAGGAAGCCGCCTTGTAGCGCGGGAACTTGGGGCGCGGTGCCGCGTTAAAAGGGCGCTTTGCAAGTTTTTTTTGAGCTGCGGGGTATGTGCAGCGTGCCGCCTACCTTTCTTACCGCCTGAAGACTAGGTTCAGCACCGAGCGAAGGTTCACCTTGATTTTTATGCCGTATTCCGCACCAGATTTTGTGATTCCCGTCGCATATACAGGAAAATCCGGGTCGTTCAGAATGATGCGGTAGCCAAAAAACACATCCATCAGCACGTAATTCATGAAATTCTGCTTCCAGCCAAGCTCCGGGCATACAGAAATTGCGGTGTTTTCTGTATGCTCGCTACCGTCGTCCGGGTTCTTTGCGTCGTCGCCGCTGTACTGAAAGAATTCCGTTGCCATGCCGCAGCCCATGTACAGCCATTCCAGCCCACGGTTGAACGGATAGAAGAACATATCCATTGAAATTCCTTCCGTCGTAATCGTGATGTCATAATTTTTTGGCCACAGCGTCATGTGCGAAAAGCTTCCCCGCACCGAAAACCAATTGAAAACCTGCTGTTCGTAGGTTACGCCAAGGCCCCAGCCGTTGTTCAAAAGCCCGGTTCTCATGTAGCCCAAATCGAACGAAAATATGTGCGTGCCAAAAAAGGTTTCGGGGCGGAACGCAGCTTCCTTTTCTTCCTGACATGACAGGGCAGAATGAAAAACGAGCGTGAACAGCAGGACGGTAACGAAACGCTTCATTTTACGGCTTCCGTAACGCGAAGCTGGCCTTCCAAATCCCTGTGGATGCGGAGGTTGCGGAATCCCGCCGAGCGTGCTATTTCTGCGGACGATTCGGCGTTGTATTCACCGGTTTCCATAAGGATAACGCCGTTATGCGCAAGATGTTCGGCGGCTTGCGGCCATAGCGCGCGGATAAGGTTCAAGCCGTCTACAGAGTTCTCCTCTCCGCCTGGAAAGAAGTCGCCGTCAAGGGCAAGGCGCGGCTCGTTCCTGCCGTCCTTTAAGAGCTCGTCGGTAAGCGCGGCTGGAACATAGGGCGGATTTGTAAGGATTACGTCAAGCGTGTATTCAATTTCCGAAAAAAGATTACTCTGAATAAAGCGCAGCTCCTCGGCTTCCAGAGGTGGAAGCAGGCGAAATGCGTTCTTCTTGGCTATTTCAAGCGCGGCTCCGCTTATATCTACCAGCGTTAGCCGCGGAAGCGACCCGCTTGGAACGTGGTATTCTTCAATAAGCTGCTTCAGTACAGAAATGCCTATGCAGCCGCTTCCGGTGCACATGTCGCACAGCGAAAGCACTATGTCAGGGCGGGCTTCCATTTTTGCGATGATTGCGTCAAGCGCTTTTTCAACCAGAATTTCTGTGTCAGGCTTGGGAATCAGGACGTCGGGCGTAACAAAAAAATCGTAGCCGTAGAATTCCTTGTGTCCGGTAATATATGCCACCGGAAGTCCCGTTTTGCGCTGCCCAACTGCGCTAAGCAATGCCGCTTCTTCCTCTTCAGAGAGTGTTTGTGCGGCGTTCATCAAAATTTGAGTTTTTGTCTGCTTAAGCACATGCTCCAAAAAAACGCTCGCATCAAGGGCAGGCGACGGCGACGAGCTAAGCTCTTTTTGCGCAAAAATCTTGAACTGCTGGATTGTCATGGCGCTATTATACCCTTTTGCATTCGCATTGTCATTTTTTTTTCATTTTGCTATACTGTGTGCATATTTCGGGCTATAGATCGGAAGAGCACACGTCTGAACTCCAGT
>ERZ842401.6091-NODE-6091-length-13051-cov-4.443059_pt1 | contig 13051 bp, 7 predicted proteins | sample MGYA00521270_ERZ842401 | MGnify/ENA primary metagenome ERZ842401 (study PRJEB31892, sample SAMEA3878208) | bioreactor metagenome | biome: Moose rumen | place: Sweden | collected 2011-10 | study: EMG produced TPA metagenomics assembly of the PRJEB12797 data set... | reverse complement strand
CAGCACAACAAAGTGTTTTTGAAAGCCGCAAACTCTCCTTCGCGCTATTTTTTTATGCATCTTCCCATAAAATTGTTTGCCCTGAACTCATGACTCCACCTCGTTGAGCAGGGCGCGGATTTTCTCTATAATAGAACGACACAGCAAGTAAAATACGCGGTCTCCATGCCGCTGTTCAGTTACGGCAGTTTTTTTGCTTTGCCAAAATTTCTGCCAGTATATTTTTCAAATTATTATTTTTTGGAGTTACTATAATGTCTAAGTATCCTTTTGAATCTATCGAACCAAAATGGCAGAAATTTTGGGATGAGCACAAGACTTTCAAGGCAACCGAGGATGAGAAATTCCCGCCTGAAAAACGCATGTACGTTCTTGATATGTTCCCATATCCTAGCGCGGCAGGTCTTCATGTAGGTCACCCGGAAGGCTACACGGCAACGGACATCTACTGCCGCTACCTACGCATGAACGGCTACAATGTGCTTCACCCGATGGGATACGACGCATTCGGACTTCCTGCAGAAAACTACGCGATTAAGACAGGAACCCACCCAAAGACTACCACAAACGCAAACATAGAGCATTTTACACAGCAGATTAAGTCGCTTGGCTTCAGCTACGACTGGGACCGCTGCGTTTCTACCTGCGAGCCAGAATACTACAAGTGGACCCAGTGGATTTTCCTTCAGCTTTACAAAAAAGGCTTGGCTTACGAAGCTCAGACTCCAATCAACTGGTGTCCTAGCTGTATGACGGGGCTTGCAAACGAGGAAGTAAAGGACGGAAAATGCGATCGCTGCGGCTCGGAAGTCACACACAAGACAATCCGCCAGTGGATTCTAAAAATCACCGACTACGCAGACCGCCTTGATTCTGACCTTGAGGGCTTGGACTGGCCGGAAAGCGTAAAGCTCATGCAGCACAACTGGATTGGAAAATCCACCGGTGCGGAAGTAACTTTCACCGTTGCAGACAAGGACGGAAAGCCAACAGCCAAGAATCTTACAGTTTACACAACAAGGTGCGATACATTGTTCGGTGCGACATACATGGTAGTGTCCCCGGAGCATAAAATCGTTCCGAAAATCACTACAGCCGAGCAGAAAGCAGCAGTGGAAGCATACCTTGAGGCTGCCGCAAAAAAATCAGACCTTGAGCGAACTGACCTTAACAAGGACAAGACTGGCGTATTCAGCGGAAGCTATGCCATAAACCCTGTGAACGGAAAGCTCATTCCAATCTGGATTGCAGACTACGTACTTATCTCTTACGGAACTGGTGCGATTATGGCTGTTCCTGCCCACGACACCCGCGACTGGGAATTCGCAAAGAAATTCAATCTTCCTATAATCGAAGTATTGAAGAGCGAGGTTGACGTACAAAAAGAGGCCTGGACGGAAGACGGAATCCATGTGAACTCAGAATTCCTTGACGGACTGAACAAAGCTGACGCAATCGCAAAGATGCTTTCATTCCTTGAAGAAAAGAAAATCGGCCGCAAGGCAATAAACTACAAGCTCCGCGACTGGGTATTCAGCCGCCAGCGTTACTGGGGAGAGCCGATTCCTTTGGTTCACTGCCCTACCTGCGGCAACGTTCCAGTTCCGGAAGAAGAACTTCCTCTAAAGCTCCCTGAAGTAAAAAGCTACCAGCCTACAGGAACGGGGGAAAGCCCTCTTGCCGCAATCGACTCCTGGGTAAACTGCAAGTGTCCTAAGTGCGGAACAGCTGCCAAGCGCGAGACAAACACTATGCCTCAGTGGGGCGGAAGCTGCTGGTACTACCTTAGATACCTTGACCCTAAGAACGAAAAACATTTCTGCTCAGAAAAAGCAGAAAAATATTGGATGCCTGTAGACCTCTACATCGGAGGGGCAGAGCATGCCGTCCTTCACCTTCTGTACGCAAGATTCTGGCACAAGGTTCTTTATGACCTTGGAGTTGTCTCTACAAAAGAGCCGTTCCAGCGACTTGTAAACCAGGGTATGATTACCTCATTTGCCTTCCAGCGCAAGAACAAGACCCTTGTTCCTGTTGACGAGGTTGAGCAGAGGGATGACGGTGCCTGGTACGAAAAGGCAACCGGCGAAAAGCTTGAGCAGATAGTGGCTAAAATGAGTAAGTCGCTCAAGAACGTGGTAAACCCTGATGATGAGATAAAGGCTTACGGAGCTGACAGCGTGCGTATGTACGAGATGTTCATGGGTCCTCTTACTATGAGTAAGCCTTGGGCCACCCAGGGAATCGTCGGAATCCACCGCTTCCTTGAGAAAGTTTGGGCAATCAGCGAAAAGCCTATGGCAGACATCGACTTGAGCGGAAAGCTTGACGAAAAGCTTACTTCCGTTAGAAAAACTTTCGCCCAGACAATAAAGAAGGTTACGGACGACACCGCAACACTGAACTTTAACACAGCAATAAGCCAGATGATGATTTTCATGAACGAGCTTAGTAAGCTTGAGACGATTCCGACTGCAATCTGGAGCGACTTTGTAAAGGTTCTTTCTCCTTACGCACCTCACCTTGGAGAAGAACTCTGGGAAAAGCTCGGAAACAAGGACACAATCGCCTATGTTCAGTGGCCAACCGTGAACGAGGAATGGACAAAGGACAACGAAAAGACAATCGTCGTAATGGTAAACGGTAAGCTCCGCGGAAAATTCCTGGCGGCTGCCGGCACTTCGGACGAAGAGCTCATCGCCGCAGCAAAAGCAAACGAGGACGCAAAGAAATTCCTTGACGGAAAAGAAATAGTCAAGCAGATTGTCGTAAAAGACAAGCTCGTGAACTTCGTCGTAAGGTAATCTACCCCAAAGGAGCGCATGCCAGCCAACAGCGGTTGCCATGCGCTCTTTTTCTAATTTTCCCACTAATTTCATAATTATTTTTATTGAGAAAATGTGCCTTTAGCGCTATACTGCTTAGTAGACTTTTTTGAAGGGGCAATATATATGATTTCAGAGGACAAAAACTATCCCCATCTTAGACCTGTCATCAATGTTGACAGAGAAAAATGCTGCAACTGCCACCGTTGCATTGCCGTCTGCCCGGTAAAGCTCTGCAACGACGGTGCCGGCGACTTTGTAACGCTGAACCACGACCTGTGCATTGGCTGCGGTTCGTGCATAGAAGCCTGCACGCACGGGGCGCGCACCGGAATTGACGATACTCCCGCATTTATTGCTGATCTTAAAAAAGGCACCCCCCCCCTGGTAGCAATCGTAGCTCCTGCGGTTGCCGTAAATTTCAAAGGGCGGGATCTGGAGCTGAACGGCTGGCTTAAATCCGTAGGCGTAAAGGCAATTTTTGACGTTTCCTTTGGTGCGGAGCTTACCACAAAATCATACGTTGAGCAGATAAAGAACGAAAATCCCAAGCTCATCATCTCCCAGCCATGCCCGGCGCTTATCTCGTTCATAGAAACCTACCGCCCGAACCTTATAAAATACCTTGCAAAGGGCGACAGCCCCATGGCACACACCGTAGAATACATACGCCACTTCCATCCGGAATACAAGAACCATAAGATTGTGGTCATCTCGCCCTGCTTTGCAAAGCGCCGCGAATTTGACGAGAACGGACGTGGCGACTACAACGTTACCATGAAAACCCTGAACGAATACTTTATCCGCAACAACATAGACCTTTCAAAATTCCCAAAGACAGACTACGACAACCCGCTTGCTGAACGCGGAACGCTCTATTCCATTCCGGGAGGTCTTATGCGCACAGCGGAACGCTTTGTTCCGGGAATAGGAATGCAGACCCGCAAAATAGAGGGGAATCCCGCAATCTTTGAATACCTTGCCCACCTTGACGAGTCGCTTTCAAAGGGAATCCAGCCCTACTACCGCCTTGTTGACTGCCTTAACTGCGAGAAGGGCTGCAACCGCGGCGGCGGAACCACAAATCACGACCTTTCGCTAGATGAGCTTGAAAGCTTTGTAGAAAAGCGCACCAACGAGCGCGCAAAAAAGTGGAATACAACCGGCAAAAGCGGCAAAGCAAAGGAGCTTAAGAAGCTGAACAAGGCGATTGACGACTGCTGGCGTCCAAAAATCTACGAGCGCACCTATACAGACCGCAGTGCCGCTCACCGTGCGCTGATACATGAGCCTAACGCCGCCGAGCTGAATAAAATCCTTAATGAGATGGGAAAGCATTCCAGAGCGGATATGTACGACTGCGGTGCATGTGGTTACGTTTCCTGCGAGCAGATGGCGGTTGCAATCTTTAACGGCAAGAACAAGCCGCAGAACTGCCACCACTACGTCCTTAGAAAAGCAAACGAGAATCATATGGAAGAGCTGACGTCGGCAATCCGCAACATCACGCAGGAAAGCGTAAAGCTTTTGCAGGGAACGCAGCAGAACGTTTCCTCTCTTGCAGATGTAACAACAAGCATGACGCAAAACGTAAGTGCGTCCTCAGCCGCAATTGAGCAGATGGTTGGAAACATCTCCTCAATCAATTCAATCATAGACACAAACTTCAGAATCGTAAACGAGCTGGAGTCCACCACATCCACCGGGCGCTCAAATCTTTCGGAGGTTACGACGCTCGTGGGCAACATCGAGCAGGAATCAGAGCATCTTGTTGAGATGAGCAAGGTCATCGGACAGATTTCCAGCCAGACAAACCTGCTTGCCATGAATGCCGCCATAGAAGCGGCACACGCGGGCGAATTTGGCGCGGGATTCAGCGTCGTTGCTGACGAAATCCGCAAGCTCGCAGAGGATTCCGGTAATCAGGCAAAGCAGATTGGCGAGGTTCTTAAGACAATCAAGCAGATGGTTGACAACGCATATACAAAGGCGAACAACGTTCAGAAGGAATTTAATTCCGTCGCCGACCTTACGCAAAAGGTAAAGACCCAGGAGCTTGAGGTTAAGAACGCAATGGACGAGCAGCGCGAAGGAAACACAACGGTTCTTTCAAGCCTGACGCAGATGAAGGAAGGCACGCGCGCTGTTTCGGAAGCGACGACAAAGCTTCAGCAGAATACCGAAGCCGTCATCAGCACGATTACGAACATAAGCGAAACCAGATAGAAGCCGTTCCCGCTAGGAATGCAAAAGCCACGCCTAGCGGAGCCTGTCCACTTCCTCCAGCCATAGGGCGGCGCTTGCGTCGCTCGGCATGCGCCAGTCGCCGCGAGGAGAAAGGTTTACGGTTCCCACTTTTGCACCGTCAGGCATACAGCTGCGCTTGAACTGCTGGCTGAAGAATCGGCGGTAGAATGAGCGGAGCCATTTGAGCTTGAACGCATGGTCATACGGAAGCTCGGAAGCGTCCGCAAGGAACAATATTTTTTGCGGCGAAAAGCCGAATCGAAGCACATAATACAAGAAAAAGTCATGAAGCTCGTACGGGCCTACCAAATCCTCTGTTTTTTGAGCGATTACGCCATTTTCTGGCGGAAGCAGTTCAGGGCTTACAGGAGTATCCAGAATGTCAAAAAGAACGTGAGAGAGGGTCTCTGAATTCGCAGAATCGCTGGAGTCCTTCTTTTTGGAGGTTATGGCGAACCATTCCACAAGGTGCCGCACTAATGTCTTTGGTATGGAAGAATTCACGCCGTACATGCTCATCTGGTCGCCGTTGTACGTGCACCAGCCAAGCGCAAGCTCGCTAAGGTCGCCGGTACCGATTACGATGCCGCCGGTTTTGTTTGCCAAATCCATAAGAATCTGGGTGCGCTCGCGTGCCTGTCCGTTCTCGTAGGTTATGTCGTGAACGGCTTCGTCGTGTCCGATGTCCGCAAAATGCTGACGGACGCTCTGGGCAATGGGAATTTCCTTAAGGGTTACGCCGCACGCGCGCGCAAGCTGGCAGGCGTTGTTGTAGGTGCGGTCGGTGGTGCCAAAGCACGGCATGGTAACGCTGAGTATGCCCGTGCGCGGAATGCCACAAAGGTCAAAGGCACGGCAGGTTACAAGCAGGGCAAGCGTTGAGTCAAGACCGCCGCTCAAGCCCAGCACCGCACTCTGCGCGTGAATGTGGCGGAGCCGCTTTGCAAGCCCTTCAGCCTGAAGCTGAATGACGGCGCGGCAGCGTTCGCTGCGCTCGCTCGTTTCAGACGGAACAAAGGGGTGAGCGTCAACATGGCGGAACAAAGCCGCTCCCGCCACATCGCGGCTCTGGCGGAACGCCGGCTCCTTTAGGTCGATTTTTATGCGGCGGAAGGCGGCTCCTGCCTGATTCTGGGCGGCGGCACACTGCGCAAACGTTACTGTGCGGCGTCGCTCCTGAAGCAGGCGCTCCAAGTCTATGTCCGCAAGAACAGTCCGCGCCGAAAAAAGCTCCGCCTCGCACAAAAGAGTTCCGTTTTCTGCAATGATGTTATGCCCCGAGAATACCAAATCCTGCGTGGATTCGTCGCGCCCGGCGCTTGCATACAAATAGGCGCTGACGGTGCGCGCGGAATGCATCTTTACAAGGGTGCGGCGGTAGTCCGCCTTGCCTATGACCTCGTTTGAGGCGGACAAGTTTGCGATTATGGTCGCACCGCTGAGCGCGGCACGCACGGACGGCGGTTCGGGAACCCATAAATCCTCGCACAGCTCAAGGGCAAGCACAAAGCCAGGGTTGGAGGCGCTTTCTATAAGAATGTCCGTGCCAAAGGGAACGGAAGGATTTTTTTCGGAGAGGCGGATTTTGCCGCCAAAAGCTGCCGGAGGGGGCGCAAAATGGCGGCGCTCGTAGAATTCCGAATAATTGGGAATGAACGTCTTTGGAACCACTGCAAGGATTTTTCCCCGGTGAATGACGGCGGCACAGTTGTAGAGCGCGCCGTCACGCGCAATGGGAAGCCCCACACAAAGCACGCCCGGCAACGCCGCCGTCTTTTTTGCGATGTACTCAAGGCATTCAACAGCGGCAGTCTGAAGCGTGCGCTGAAGGAACAGGTCGCCGCAGGTGTAGCCCGTAATGCTCAGCTCAGGGAACACGATAAGGCTTGCGCCCTCGCCGCTTGCAAGGCGCGCGGCATCTATGATTTTTTCTGCATTGAAGCGGCAGTCAGCGACTACCAAAGAGGGCGCGGCACAGGCAACCCGTAAAAATCCGTGATTCATAAAAAAAAGTGTAGCATGTTTGCCGCAAAAAGAAAACCGCCCCCATACGGAAGCGGTCTCAAACAGGATTTTCCTGTAAAACAGGATGGACTACAGCGTCCACACCACGCCAATTGTAGGAACGAAGAATACGATACCTGTTGCGGTCTTGTATTTTTTTGGAGTGAAAGGCCCCCCTGCACTAGAACCATCAGAATGCTCCCAGTTTCGTTCCAATTCCACGTAGGACTTTCCAAGCGGAAGCAGGCGCAGGCTGATGTCTGCATAGAGTCCAAAATTGGGCTTTATGTGGTAGATTCCCGTAACGTCAGCGCCAACATTCATGTTCACCGTAGAAACAGTATAGGTATCATTAGCAGTCAAATCATCTGCACCATTCGCGTCTACATACGGATACGGATCCACATCAAACTTGAACGAGGTTACGTCCATTCCGATAAGACCTGTAACGGAAAGCGTGAATTTTTCATTGCGGATAAAGCTGTGTCCAGCACCAACATCAAAAGCAAAGAAGCCGCCCGGCGTAGTTCCGTCAGCCAAATCATCAGTAAATACAGCGCCGCCGAACAAATCACCTTTGAGCGTAAAGCCGTTGTCGCAGATTCCCAGGTACATAGCATTCAGAGCTACACCCACAGAACCAATCGTCTCAACATCCTCAACCTTGAACTTTTCCACTGGCATGGAAACGCCAACACCGATGTTGTTGCTTAACCCGGAAAAAAATCCTTCTGCGAACACAGAAAATCCCAGCACAAATGTAATGAATGATACCACTATCTTTTTCATTACGACCTCCTTAAAACTTTTTTACTTTTTTTATGAAAAGATTATAGGCTAGAATAGCGGTGCTGTCAAACAAAGAAAAACAAAAGGGCGACCCGCATAAAGCATAGCCGCCCTTTCGCTTTACTCATCGTATGCCAAGCATCATAGCATCAAAGGCTACATCAGCTTGCGACCGTCCTGAAAAGCGTTTCCCACGACGTCGCCCAAGCGGATATACTTATGGTTCACCGGATCGTAGGTTATGGGCTGCACCTTTGCAGGGTCAATTTTTCCGCCGGTAATGACGGACTCGTCGGCAGAAACGTTCACGATGTCGGCAACCATATAGCCAGAAGCCTCGTCGTAGCTTACCAGGCGGCATTCCAGCGCCATAGGAAGCTCGTTTATAACCGGAGCGTCAACAAATTCACTCTTCGTTACCGTAAAACCCGCCTTAGAAAGCTTGTTCGGCTCCTTATTGCCAGAAACAATGCCTACATAGTCGCACGCCTCAATATGGGCGGCATCCGCCATGCTGACCGTAAATGCCTGGCGGTCAAGGATATTCTTGACGGTCTTATGCTCAGGGCTGAGGCAGATTCCAATCTGATTCGTGTCGTGGATTCCACCCCATGCGGCATTCATAGCGTCAGGAATTCCGTCCTGACCATAAGAAGCGATAATCAGAACAGGCATGGGATACATAAATGTCTGTACACCAAAATTAACTTTCATACATCCTCCAATTATATCGATACATCCATTGTAATCCAATTTGAGCGGAATAGAAAGAAGGATTTTTACTGACGGACGGCAGACTGCACCCGTCAGGCCTTTGGCGGCGTGGATTTTTTCTTTGTGTCGCAGAAGTAGCCACCGTCCTCAAGGTAACGCCTGCGCGTCATTATGAGCGTAATCAGCTCCTGGTACATATTGAAGTCAATCTCAAGCGCCATCGGAAGCAAAAAGAATTCCGTCTCGTCGCAATAGCGCTCAATGAACGTTGGGTCGGTTACATAGCCAAGCGAAATCATGTTGGAGATTCGGTCGGCGCATTTGAGTATTTTTGCCTTCTGGCTTCCGGTGTCAAGGATTCTATGCAAGAACTGCCTTTTGTCCTCGTCGTCGCGCCGGGTAACCTCAAGCACAAGGTCAAGCACGTCCTTTCCCTCGCTGTCTGCGTTTATGATAAGATTCTTGTCAAAATCAGGGATGTCCTCAACGGTGTCGTGAACTACTGAAGCCTTAAGAAGCACGGAGTCTATGTAGCCGTAGTCAATCAGTATGGCGAGCGTGTCCATCTGGTGGCGGAACATATTGCCGCCCGCGTGGCGAGCCTTGCCGATAAGTCCGGTTGCAAGCTGCATGTACGGCGCAAGGTGCATTTCGCTCAGGCGCTGCATTTCCTCGGGCTTCATGTTCTGGGAACGTTCGATTTTCATCTCATACTTTGCTTTCTTCAAAATGCACATCCTGATTTATACGGTGGTTTCGACAAGCTCAACCAGCGATTTTTGTGTCAACCACCCTTCTTGTATCAACCACCCTTCTTGTGTCAACCACCGCAATCGGTCATTGAGACTGTCGAAATGACCAGACTATTCTATAAACTGTCTACATAAGACTGCAATTTCTCTATCTTTCGCTTGCTTTCTTCCATTTTTGCACGCTCTGCCTCAACTACTTCTTTTGGAGCATGCTGCGCAAAATTGCCGGAAAGCTTTGCCTCGCTCTTTTTTACCCAGCCGGTTTCTGTCTCAATTTCCTTCTTGAAGCGGGCAATCAAAGCTTCCTTATTGATTGACTCATCGACAAGGATGAACGCCTCGAATCCTGTTCCGACAGTTCCTACAGAGCTTGCAGGCTTTGATTCAACGAATTCAACGTTTGCGCATCCTGCCAAAAGCTTAATCATATCAACCTTCTCATGGCAGACTTCAGCTTCGCTACCCTTTGTAATAAGAAGGGCGATGTTGATTTTATTTGCAGGATCGATTCCGCATTCCGCACGCAAAGCACGTACCTGAACGATTAAATCTTTAAGCACTTCAAAGCGAGCCTGAACACTCTGATTGTCGCGCTCTGGTACAACCTCCGGGAACGGTGCGTTTATGAGCATAGCATTGTATTCACAATCAGGAAGAATCTTATTGGTTGTTCTACTTCCTGCGGTGGTGGTTTCGACAGGCTCAACCACAGAAGCTAGCTTTCGGTTTTCAACAATTTCTGCCAACGGAAGCTTTGAATAAATCTCCTCCGTAACAAAAGGAATGAACGGATGCAAAAGACGGAGCGACTCTTCAAGAACATTCAGAAGGACGGAAACCGCCCTGTCCTTCTCATGCTCGTCTCCGTGCCAGAAGCTGAGTTTTGTAGCCTCAACATACCAGTCACAGAATTCATTCCAGAAGTATTCCATAAGTGAACTTGCAGCATCGTTATAGCGGTAGCTTTCAAGAGCCTCGCGGTTTGCCTTTACTGCGGCGTTAAGGCGCGCATAAATCCAGCGGTCAAGCTCCGTAAGGTCGGAATCCTTTACAGGAATAAGAGTGCGCCCTTCAAGGTTTCCAAGGATGTAGCGGCTTGCGTTCCATACCTTGTTGCAGAAGCGGCTTCCAAGCTTAAAGCTGTCTTTATCAATAAGGATGTCCTGTCCCTGTGCACACATAAAGCTTAAAGTGAACTTAAGGGCATCCGAGCCGTACATGTCGATAATCTCAAGAGGGTCGATACCGTTTCCAAGAGATTTACTCATCTTGCGGCCCTGCTTGTCGCGAACAAGTCCGTGGATGTAGATGTCGTGGAACGGAGCTTTTCCAGTAAATTCAAGGGATGCCATAATCATTCGGCTTACCCAGAAGAAGATGATGTCGTATGCGGTTACAAGCGCGCTCGTAGGGAAGAAGGTCTTGAGGTCCTCTGTTTCCTGAGGCCAGCCCAATGTGCTGAACGGCCAAAGCCAGGAAGAAAACCAGGTGTCAAGAACGTCAGGATCCTGAGTGAGCTTCTTTGACTTACACTTAGGACATTCCGTTGGGTCTGTGCGGCTTACAATAGTCTCGCCACAGTCGTCACAGTACCATGCAGGAATGCGGTGACCCCACCAAATCTGGCGGCTTACGCACCAGTCGCGGATATTTGTAAGCCAATGCTCGTAAGTGTTCTCCCATTTTCTTGGGAAGAACTGAATTTCTCCATTTTTCCAAGCTGCAAGGGCCTTGTCTGCCATCGGCTTCATCTTTACGAACCACTGATAGCTCAGGTATGGCTCAACCACAGTCTTACAGCGGTAGCAGTGACCTACCGAGTGAACCATCTTTTCCTCACCCTTAAAAAGCCCTGCGGCAGTCAAATCTTCTATTACAAGGGCGCGAGCCTGCTCCGGCTTGAGCCCACGGTATTTTTCAGGAACATTTTCGTTCAAGCGGCCATCCGGGGTCAAAAGGTTGATTACCTCAAGGTTGTGCCTCTTACCTACTTCCCAGTCGTTAGGGTCGTGGGCAGGTGTGATTTTTACCATACCAGTTCCAAATTCCTTGTCAACATATTCGTCGGCAATGATAGGAATTTCTTTTCCTGTGATTGGAAGCCTGAGCTTTTTTCCGACCAAAGCGGTATAACGCTCGTCAGTAGGATTTACGGCAACGGCAGTGTCACCAAAGAATGTCTCAGGGCGGGTCGTTGCAACTTCAATTCTTCCTGTTCCATCCGCATATTCATAGTAAAGGTGGTACATTGCACCCTGAGTGTCTTCGTGGTCAACCTCATCGTCTGCAAGGGCGGTTCCGCAGCGAGGGCACCAGTTTACAAGCCGCTGCCCTTTGTACATAAGATCGCGCTCATACAAAGAAACAAAAACGTCCCGCACGGCGTTAGAAAGCCCCTCGTCATAGGTAAAGCGCTCCCTGTCCCAGTCGGTGGAGTTACCAAGCTTTCGCTGCTGCTTTACGATTATGTCGTGATGTGCGTTCTTTACTTCCCAGGTGCGCTCAATGAATTTCTCGCGGCCAAGGTCGTTGCGGGTCTTGCCCTCTTTTTTAAGCTGGCGCTCAACTACGTTCTGAGTGGCGATACCTGCGTGGTCAGTACCAGTGAGCCAAAGAGTGTTGTCGCCCTTCATCCTGTGGTAGCGGACAACGATGTCCTGCAAAGTATTGTTAAGGCCATGCCCCATGTGAAGCACGCCTGTTACGTTAGGCGGTGGGATTACAACCGAATACATCCCGGTTTTTCCAGAGCAGTCCTTGCAGCTGCATTTTTTTACATATTCCTGATGAATGGGAGAGCTTTCATCGCTCGCAGGTTTAAAATAGTTACCTTTATCCCATTCGTTATAGATTCTGTCCTCAAAGTCCTTTGGATTATACGCTTTCTCAAGTTCAATAGCTTTCATAATGCTTTATTTTATCGAAAAAAGACGGTTTCTTCAATAAAATTGAATGCGGCTGCCAGGGCAAACGCATTATAAAAAATCAAAATAAAAAAAGCGTTGACTAAAAGAAAATAGCTTCCAGTCGAGTTTCGTCTTTCAAAATCGCACGCTCGCGTGCTACACCTTGTTGTGCCTTGTAACTATATACGTTGCCGCTTTCGCGGCAGCACAACAAAGTGTTTTTGAAAGCCGCAAACTCTCCTTCGCGCTATTTTTTAGAAAACTCGCATTCTTTATGCTGCTGAGATTTTACAATGCCTTTGTCCTGACGTCTCCTTTCTTCATATTGAAAATTTATGCTCCTGCATTTATACTATAAATATGGGTGTGGAAAATAAATCTAAAAAGTCATTGCTAGAGATGGCTGGCGAAATTGCTTCTAAAGCAGAAAAATCAACAGAAAAAAAAGCGGCGGCAACAGTAACCGCTAAAAAAACGCCTTCTGCGCAGACTGCAAAGCCTGCGGCAAAAGCGGCGGCGGGCGCAAAAACAACGGCATCTGCAAAGGTGGCAGCAAAACCTGCGACGGCCGCAAAGCCCGCGCAAAAACCAGCGGTCACGACGACTGCAAAACAAGCAAAACCGACTTCTGGAGCGGCATCCACAAAAACAGCCGTAAAAACGGCGGCAACAACAGCAAAGCCCGCAAAGCCGGTAGCTTCTGTTCCCGCAGCGCAAAAAGCGGCGGCAACGCCGACAAAACCAACAAAGCCCGCGCTTGAAAAAGTTCAGATTACAAAGACTCCTGAAAAACCGGTCAAGCAGACCGCACCCG
>ERZ842401.6090-NODE-6090-length-13052-cov-51.865200_pt1 | contig 13052 bp, 5 predicted proteins | sample MGYA00521270_ERZ842401 | MGnify/ENA primary metagenome ERZ842401 (study PRJEB31892, sample SAMEA3878208) | bioreactor metagenome | biome: Moose rumen | place: Sweden | collected 2011-10 | study: EMG produced TPA metagenomics assembly of the PRJEB12797 data set... | reverse complement strand
TATGAAATTAGACGGAAGACGCGAAAGCTCGAATGTGGAAGACCGCCGTGGCATGAGCGGTGGCACAAAGGCCGGTCTGGGTATCGGTGGTATTATCGTAGTGGCTCTGATGGCCTGGATGACGGGTGGCAACCCGCTGGAGGCCGTCATGCAGCAGGTGGCAGAGAACGGCGGACTGGGCTCGCTGACCGGTACCAATACCGAGGTCAACGAGGGACAGCGCGAGTTCACGGAGGAGGAGCAGGCCCTGGCCAAGTTCTCCACCCAGATCCTGGCTGGTACGGAAGACGTATGGACGGAAATCTTCAAGCAGAACGGAGCCACCTACAGCAATCCTACCATGGTGCTCTATACTGACGGCACCTCGACGGCCTGTGGACAGGGCTCGGCTGCCATGGGCCCCTTCTATTGCTCCGGCGACCAGAAACTGTATATCGACCTTAGCTTCTTCACCACGATGAAGAAGCAGCTGGGGGCTGACGGCGACTTTGCCTATGCCTATGTGATTGCCCACGAGGTTGGCCACCATGTGGAATACCTGACAGGTACCCTCGACAAGGTGCACGCCCAGATGGCAAAGCTCAGCCAGACAGAGGCTAACAAGCTGTCCGTGCGTCTGGAACTGCTGGCCGACTTCTACGCCGGTGTGTGGGCTCACCACGACAACAAGCGCTTCGGCTCGCTGGAGGACGGCGACATTGAGGAGGCCATCAACTGCGCCCAGGTCATCGGCGATGACTACCTGCAGAAGAAAGCCCGCGGCTATGCCGTGCCCGAATCGTTCAACCACGGCACCTCGAAGCAGCGCATGAAGTGGTTCAAGCTGGGTCTGGAGACGGGCGACATCTCTCGTGGTACCACCTTCCAGTGCTCCGATGCTGAGCTCTAAGCATGAATGACAAATAACAATAACCATTATAAAAAACGACAACAACAATGAAGAAGATTCTTTTTCTCAGCCTCATGCTGAGTGCAGCTGTGGCTGCAAGTGCACAGATGAAAGTAGCCCCCAAGATGCAGCTGGGCGACCTGAAGACATACGTGAGCAACGCCACGGTCACCATACCCGGACAGGGCACGGTGAACATCAGCGACGAGTCGACCATCACGATAGCCGAGGTGCTGGCTGACGGCTTCGTGCTGAACTTGGAGACCAACAAGGTGACTTCGGACGCCAAGGCTGACAACATTGCCGGTCAGCTGGTGGCTGCTGCACAGGAGATGATGGCAGGCATCAGCGTACGTGTGGCTACCAATGCCGAGGGCAAGCCGCTGCGCATTGTGAACTACGACGACGTGCAGAAGAAGATTGACGCAGGCAGTGACAAGCTGATAGACAATCTGCTGCAGACCGTGCCTCAGATAGGGCAGATGATACCCAAGGAAGCGCTGAAGGCACAGATTACGGAGAATGCCAGCGAAGAGAACCTGCTGAAGAGCCTGCAGAGCCAAGTATGCCCGCTGGTGCTGAACGGCAAGACGCTGATGACGGGTGCCCAGGAGGAGTATGTCACCGACCAGGGGCTGAAGATGAAGCGTATGTTCTTTGTCAATGGAAAGAACGTGACCACCAACGGCTCAATGAACATGAGCCGCGACGACCTGAAGGCCCTCATTATCAAGCAGGTGGAGCAGATGCTTCCCGACCAGGCAGACATGATCAAGCAGAACATTGATCAGGTGATGGACAGTGGCATGATGAAGTTCGACATGAAGGAGACGGCTACCTACGAGCTGGCAGACGACGGCTGGGTGAAGAGCATCAAGGCGGAGAGCAGCTATGAGGCTATGGGGCAGAATACGCAGACTGTTACGACTGTCACCCTGAAATAAGTAGACGATGAAAAGACTGACGACCACCCTGCTGGCTGCCATGACGCTGCTGGCCATGACGGCCCAGACGGCACGCCAGGAGATTCGGGAGAACAAGTTTCTGGCGGGCAGCAACTACCTGGACTACAACCGGCAGCTGCCTACCAAGAAGCTGACACCGGCCCCCAAGGGCTACGAACCGTTCTATCTGTCGCACTACGGGCGACACGGTTCGCGCTGGCTCATCGGCGAGAACAGCTATCAGAGCGTGCTCCGACCGTTGCGCATGGCCCATGAGGCCGGCAAGCTGACGGAGAAGGGCGAGGAGGTGCTCAGACAGTTGGAGACCTTTGTCAACCTGCCTGAAGCCAACTATCCTGCAATGGACGGCAAGTACCAGGGTGCACAGCTGCGACTGGGCGACCTGTCGACCGTGGGCGAGCGCCAGCATCACGGCATAGGACGACGCATGGCACAGAACTTCCCGGAGATTTTCAAGAAGAAGAATGTGCTGGTGGATGCCCGTTCGACCAACGTCATCCGTTGCATCCTGTCGATGGAGGCCGAGTGCGAAGAGCTTGCAGCTGCCAATCCGACGGCCCGCTTCCGCAACGACGTGAGCGATGCCCTGCAGTACTACCTGAACCAGCCGCGCTCCGGTCTGGTGAAAGCCATGGGCCGCAAGGGGCGTGAGATACGCCGCACCATGAGCGGGCGCATCAGCCCCGACCGTCTGATGACGGTGCTCTTCAACGATGCCGCGTGGGTGAACGACCATGTCAAGGCATGGCCCATGATGTACAACCTGTTTGAGGTGACCACCAACATGCAGAGCCACGACGTGGACATCGACCTGTTCCCGCTGTTTACGGAGGAGGAGATATACGAACAGTGGCGCATGCGTAACATTGGCTGGTACATTGACTACGGTGCCTCGCCCATGACCCAGGGTGTGATGCCCTTCTCACAGCGTAACCTGCTGCGCAACATCATCGAGACGGCAGACACCGTCAGCCAGACACAGGCCACGTTGCGCTTCGGACACGAGGTGTGCGTGCTGCCGCTGGCCTGTCTGCTGGAGCTGGACTCGTGCGGTGCACAGGTAAGTGACACCAACCAGCTGGACAATGTGTGGCGCAACTACCGCATATTCCCTATGGCTTGCAACGTGCAGCTGATATTCTATAGGAAGAAGGGTGGTGACGACATTCTGGTGAAGGCGTTGCTGAACGAGCGCGAGGCCTCGCTGCCCGTCAAGACGACGCAACATCCCTACTACCGTTGGGCCGACCTGCGCCAGTACTATCTGGACAAGCTGGCACGCTACGACCAGATGGAGCGTGAGATGACGGTACAGCCCGAGCCGGCCAAGGAGTATGCCAAGTACTACGACGACCTGCCAGTAGAGGTAGCGCCCGTCGCTAAGCCCCAGATTCCCAAATACAAAGTCAGCTTGCTGGACTTCGGCGGAGTGGCCGACGGCGTGACGCTGAACACGGAAGCGTTCCAGCGGGCCATCAGCCACCTGACGGAGAAGGGCGGCGGACACTTGGTTGTACCGCAAGGCATCTGGCTGACAGGGCCCATCAAGTTGGACAACAACATAGACCTGCATGTGGAGAAGAACGCCATTATCTACTTCTCGCCCGACAAGCGGCTGTATGTGGTCAAGGGTCGCCGCTCTGGCCGTGTAGAGCCCTGCATCAGTGCCGACAAGAAGCACGACATAGCCATCACGGGCGAGGGCATCATCGACGGCAACGGACAGCAGTGGCGCCCCGTGAAGCGTGGCAAGATGAGCGACGTGGAGTGGCGACAGTACAAGCAGATGGGTGGTGTAGAGCGTCAGGATGGACAGCTGTGGTACCCGTGGGAGATGAAGTCGGGCTATCCTGACATCGTGGACTCACCGGAGAAGCAAGAGAAGATGCGCAACGACCTGGTCCGTATCACCGACTGCCGGAACCTGCTCTTCGAAGGAGTCACCTTCCAGAACGCGCCGAAGTTCCATGTACATCCCATGTACTGCGAGAATGTCATCATGGACGGCATCACGGTACGCTGCCCATGGAACGCCCAGAACGGCGACGCCATCGACCTCAGCGACTGTCATCGGGCGCTGATTGTCAACTCGACGGTTGACGCTGGCGACGACGGCCTGTGCATGAAGAGCGGCAAGCCCCGCAAGAACAGCATAAGCGGGGTGGAGGACGTGGTCATACAGGACAATACCGTCTATCACGCCCACGGCGCCTTCGTCTTAGGCAGCGAGACAGCAGCCGGCGTTCGCCGCATCGTGGTGCGCAACAACCGCTTCAGCGGTACCGACACGGGTCTGCGCTTTAAGAGTGGACTGGGCCGTGGCGGCACGACCGAACAGCTGTACATCCAGGACATCGTGATGACCGACATCAAGGACCAGGCCATCATCTTCCAATGTGACTACGTAGACCGTCCTGCCGGCAGCGATGACAAGGCGGTGCCTACCTTCACGGAAGAGCAGCGTCGCTGGGCACCCAATTTCCAGGACATCCACATCACGGGCATTACGTGCCACGGCACCCATACCGCCGTCCAGGCCAGTGGCATCCTGGGACTTGACTGCGTACACGACATCGACATCAGCAACTCGACGTTCGTCTATCACCAGCAGGACTGCCAGATTGACGAGAAGACGGCTAAGCTGCGGCTGACCAACGTCAAGATGATCAAGGAATAAAAGCCAAACTCTCACTAAACAGAATCCCCCTGACGCCGAGCCAGGGGGATTCTGTTTGATTTATAGATAATCTGTCTCTACCGGTTTTCCTGCATGTACTCACGAGGTGACATGCCGTAGAACTTCTTGAAGATGGTCGAGAAGGAGGCGGCATTGTTGAAACCGCAGGCGTACATCACCTCCGTAATGTTCATGTTCTGCGAAGCCAGCAGATGGGCGGCCTGCTTCAGGCGCAGGTTGCGAATGAAGTCGTGAGGCGTCTGGCCCGTCAGCTCCTTCATCTTTCGATGCAGGTGTACGCGGCTGATGCCCACCTCGTCGGCTATCTTGTCAACGCTGAGGTCGGAGTTGTTCAGGTTCTTGTTGATGACCTTCATGACGCGGTCCAGCAGCTGCTCGTCGGGCGACTTCATCTTCACCTCGTCCACCTGTTCCTCCAGCTGGTCGTTGCGACCGTATTTCAGGCGCAGCATTTGGTGGGTGTGGATGAGGTTGACAATGGTGCGGCGCAGGATGTCCATGTTGAACGGCTTCATGATGTAGGCATCGGCGCCCATCTCCAGACCCTCCAGCTGGTCCTCGTCACGGCTTTTGGCCGTCAGCAGGATGACTGGCACATGGTTGGCCATGGGGTTGCCCTTGATTTTGGCACACATGTCGTTGCCGTCCATCTCGGGCATCATGATGTCGCTGATGACCAGGTCGGGAATCAGTTTCAAGACCTCGGCCAGTCCCGCCTTGCCGTTCTCGGCCGTCGTGATGTCATAGGCCGGCGACAGCTCAGCGGTCAGATAGTCGCGGATCTCGGTGTCGTCCTCCACGATGACGATGCGCTGGCGGTGACCCACCTTGGGCAGCTCGTTCGCCTCGGGCACCTCTGTCATCAGGTCCTCGCCCATCAGACTGGTGGCATGCGACACGTCTTCCTTGTCGTTCAGCATCTCCTCGGGTTTCAGATGACTGTTGCCCAGCGGAATGGTGACCACAAACTCACAACCGGGTGCTCCGGCATTGTTGTGGGCTACGATGGTGCCGTGGTGCAGCTCCACCAGCGAGCGCGTCAGGTCCAGTCCGATGCCCGTACCCGTCTTGCGGTCGTTGACGTGCGAAGGAGTCTGGTAGAAACGCTCGAAGATGCGGTCCAGCTTGTCCTCGGGAATACCCTCACCTGAGTCCTTGATGGCGATGCTTACGTTTTGGTCGTCGTGGCTGACGCTCATGTCAATGCTTCCGCCCGTCGGTGTAAACTTAAAGGCGTTGGACAGCAGGTTGACAATGACCTTGTCGAAGTTGCCGCGGTCTATCCATACGGGCAGCATCTGCGTGTCGTGCTCATAGGTAAAATGGATGTTCTTGGCCTTGGCCTGCTGGTCGAACAGCGTGTGGATGTCGCCTACGAACGAGATGAGCTCCGTCTCGCACATGTGCATCTGCATCAGTCCCTTGTCAATCTTACGCAGGTCCATCATCTGGTTGATGAGTCCCAGGATACGCTCTGCATTGCGGCGAATGGTCTCGTAGACGCTATGGCGGTGCGGATCGTCGTCCTGCTTGATGAGCGACAGCAGCGGAGCAATGATGAGCGTCATAGGCGTGCGGATCTCGTGAGAGATGTTCATGAAGAACTTCAGTTTCGCATCGGCCATCTCCTCGGCATGGATATGCTCCTGCAGTCGCAGACGGTCCTGTTCCTTGCGGTGGCGCTGCTGACGGTAGAGCAGGAACAAGCCTGCCAAGGCAGCCAAATAGAACAGGTAGGCCAGTGTGGTGCGATACCATGGGGCATGGATGACGATGGTGAAGCAACGCTCTGGCGTCGACTGGTCGTTGCGGTCGGCTACCACGCAGAAGCGATAGGTGCCCGGCGACATGTGTGAGAAGGTAATCTCGTTGACACCCGGCTGCAGCCGTACCCACGCCTCGTCGTTGATGCGGTAGCGATAGACAATGTGCTCCGGATTGTCGTAGGTCAGCGTAGAGAGCTGCAGGGCAAACGAGTTGTCATCGTATTCCAGGTCGAAGTGGTCGGAGGCAATGACCGTCGTGTCGGTGACCTGCCACCAGCCCGAGCGGGTGGTAGCCGTCACCAGCTCACCGTTGACGCTGAAGTTGGTCAGCTTCACCTCAGCCTTCCAGTCGGTCTTCTTCAGGTCCTTGGGGTGGAACCACGTAATGCCGCCCAGACCTCCGAACAGCATGTGGCCTTCTGCCGTGCAGAAGGAAGCTCCGTCACTGAACTCGTTCGACTGCAGGCCGTTGTCCACGAAGTAGGTCGTGGTCTTCTGTGTCTTGGTATCCACACTGCACAGTCCGTGGTCCGTGGCTATCCAGAGGTGACCGTCCTTGTCCAGCTCAATGCTGGAGATGCCATTGTCGGCCAGTCCGCTGGTAATGTCGTGTCGCTCTATCTGGTGTTGCTTCAGGTCGTAGCAGTAGAGCCCGTCGTTGGTGCCTATGCGCAGCTTGCTGCCGTACTCCCGGACTATGCGCGTAGGGGTACCGTAGTTCAGACAATTTTCGCCCTTGAAGGTGCTCAACCAGCTTTCCGTCTGGATATCCATCGCACAGACACCCATCGTCGTGGCGCAGTAGACACGCTTGCCGTCCGGCGAGAGCGAGACTTGGGAGATGTAGTTGTTGACTATGCTGTTGACCCGGCGGTCGTTGGCGCCATTCTCGGCCATCGTGTAGGCTTTCACGGCATCTGTCGCCATGTCAAGACACAGCAGACCGTCGCCCATCGTGGCCAGCCAGAGCCTGCCCTTGTCGTCAGCCTCCAGGTCAAACACGCTGACTGACGCTCCCTGTGGCAGTGCGTGGGCGTGGTAGGTCAACGACTGGGTGTCAATCCAGCCCAGCCCCTCCCGGTAGGAACCCGTCCAGACCCGTCCCTGACGGTCTTCGCAAAGTCCTAATATGGTTGCGGGGAAGTGTTCACGAAAGTGTTTCAGGAGCCGTCCGTCATGACTCATGCAGTACAGTCCGTCCTTGTCGGTGCCCACCCATACATGTCCGTTCGAGCTCTTCAGCACACTGGTCACGCAGGCCGTACCAATGATATTGCGCGCTCCAAGTTTATAGCCCATATACTGGAACCCCGTCTCGCGTGCCGGCTGCATATAGATGCCTTTCTGCAGCAGGCCCAGCCACACGTTGCCGGTCTGGTCCTCCGTGATGGAGTAGATCTTGGCTGCCGACAGGTCTACGTCGCGACTGTAGTAGGGATTGTCTTTCACCATGCCCGTCTTTGGCCGGTAGACGGCCAGGCCTTCGCCGTCATAGCCTATCATGATGTCGCCCTGACGGTTCACGTAGAGGGTGGAGATATGCTTCGAACCCGTGGCAGCGACATGCTGGAAGCGCTGACCGTCGAAGCGGAACAGACCGGCATTGGATGTTCCCAGATAGACGTTTCCCTCGCGGTCTTCGCAGAGGGCGCGTCCTGTGCTTCGCTCCTGTTCGCTGTCAAAGTAGTGTTTGATGTTCCGTCCGTCGTTGCACCACAGACCGTGGTTGTCGGTGATAATCCAGAGCTGCCCCCTGCTGTCCTCCATCATGCGATGGACGCTGTTCAGGTCTGCCAGCTTGCCCTTCATCTTGTAGGCATTGTCACGGTCGGTCATATGCAGCAGTCCGTGTCCCGAGGTGCCTACCAGCATCTCACCGTTCTGCCGCTCCAGCAGACAGGTCACGTAACATGGCGTCACGTTGCCGTTCTGGTCGTGAGTGGCCACGTTGTGGAAACGCTCGCCGTCGTAGGTCTGAAAGGCTCCATACATACCTATATAAAAGAGCCCCTGCCGGTCTTGCATGATGCAATTCACGTAGTTACTGGCCATGCCCAGGTCCTTCTTCCGTTCTTTCTTCAGAATCTGGAACTGGTAACCGTCGTACTTGTTCAGACCGTTACGCGTAGCTACCCAGATAAATCCGTCTCGGTCGAGATAGACTTGGGTGGTGAAACTGCTCGACATCTGTTTGTCGGCATCGAAATGCTTTCCTGTCTGGGCTTTGGCACCCAGCACCATAAAGGTTGTCAGTAGGATAACAATTTTAAGAACTTTACGTCTCATTTGTTAGTAATTTGTTTGCTTTTCATTAGCTTTACACGTGCAAAGGTAATGCTTTTTGTGTAACCCTCCAAACTTTACGTCATGTAACACGCAGAAATGTTACATTTCGCAAACTTTATGTTACTTTGACGGGCGGCTGGCTGAAAGTATGCGGGGTTTAGCCGGGTTGTTTGTAAAAGCACCGTCAGCGCTGCCGGAACGCTTTCCGGCAGCCTCTGAGGTTACAAAACAAACTACTAATGATAATATTACTAAAACAAATCTTTTTTCCTTTGGTCTTTTATTTCCTGATGCAAAGGTACGACAAAAAGTTGAAACCGGCATTATGTTGCGTTTCAGAAGTTTTTTCTATTGTATCAAGGTGCAAATAAACACCTGTCAGGCAACAATCGGACAAGTTTTAAGTAACAAATTCTCAATGGTTTCTGAGAAACCGCCGCGCGAGCCCAGTCCCAGTAGGACTGTCAAAAGAAGCAGCTTTTTCATTTGCTATACTTGAATTCGTCAATGTCCACATAGCCCCCCTGCCGCTTCGTGGCATAGCAGAAGATGCCAAACTTTGTACCCATGAAGAAGCGGCGGTAGTCGAACACCATGCGGTAGTCGCTGCCTATCTTCATCCACTGCTCGCCGTCCAGACTGTAGTAGAACGTGGCCAGGTCGCGGCCGCCACCCTTACCGTCAGGGCGGAAGTCGCCGTCCACGCGCAGCCAGACTTTAGGAGAGCGGGAAGCAAGGAACGGAGAGAGGGGGATGCTTTCCACCACCTTCTCGTCGACGCTGCTGACTGCTTTCTCGCGCTCCGTCAGGCTTACCGACTGCTCCGACATCTCCAGCACGAGGCGTTTGCCCGTCTTCTTGACCGTCAGCACGCCCGAGTCGCCATTGAAGGCCGCCAGTCCCGCACAGTCGCCGTCCTTCATCTTCGACAGGTCCATCATCACGGCCCCGCTGCACTGCGGACCCTCCATGCGCTGTGTCAGCGTGTTTGGGGCCTCGTACAGGTTGCTCACCACGCGGCTGGTCTTCAGGCGCAGCCAGCCGGGACGCTCCGTCAGCGACCATGCCGCAGCCGTCGGGTTGTGGTTCCACTGCCAGTGCAGACCTAACTGTGACGAAGAAAAGTCGTCACCCTTGACAATGGTCGTCCGGGGCTGTCCGCTCACCACGGGGCGCATCTTCTCCGGCACCTGTCCGTTCTCGTCGCCCAGCATCGGCCAGCCGTTAATCCAGCGACAGGGCATCAGCGTCAGCACGCGCCCCACACCGCCACGGTCCTGGAAGATGATGCCGTACCAGTCGCCGTCCTGTGTGTCGACAATGGTACCCTGTGCCTCGTAGGGGAATCCGCCGAACTCCGACTGCAGGATGACCTGCTTCTCGTAGGGTCCGTGTATGTCGTCGGCCCGGTAGCACACCTCGCGGCGGTGCATGCCCGGCGTCCAGACGTGCGATATCATGAGCAGGTAGTAGCGTCCGTTGTGCTTCACCATGCGCGAGCCCTCCAGCAGTCCCTTCTCGTCTTCCTCACGTTGGAAGATGTGCCGGTGTGTGCCCTCGATGACGTCCGACAGGTCCTGCTTCAGTTCCATCATCTCGCCCGTGCCGTAGACCACGTACACGCGGTCGTCGTCATCGAAGAACAGCGAGCAGTCGTGGAAGTGGCGCACTCTCGACACCAGCGTCCACGGACCCTCCGCCCGTTCGGCCGAGAAGATGTAGGTCTGTCCCATCGGCCCCTCCTCGTTGGGTGCCAGCAGGGCGTAGAACCTGCCCTTGTGGTACTTCAGCGATGTGGCCCACTGGCCGCGTCCGTAGGCCGTGCCTTCCTGCAGGTCGTACTTCGGCGAGTCCGTCAGGCGGTCGAAGAGGTAGCCCACGGTCTCCCAGTTCTTCAGGTCCTTCGACCGCATGATGGGTGCGCCGGGCATCAGGTGCATGGTCGTCGACACCATGTAGAACGTGTCGCCCACACGTATCACGTCGGGGTCGGGCACGTCGGCCCACAGCATAGGGTTCTCTATCTTTTCCGTGTTCAGCGTCTCGAAGTTGTCGGCCGTCACGCCCGTCACGCCCAGCACGGCGGCCGTCATGGCCAGTAGCATTCTTTTCTTAAGCATCGTACTATTCTTTTTTGCGGGTTTTCTATTACCGTCCGCAGACCACCACGCCTCCGTTCTGGGGTATGGTGACGGTCAGCTGTTGTTTCTTGTTCTGCCTGACGGCCTTGCAGCTGCCCGTCAGACCAGCGTCGTCGCTATAGACGGCCAGCGGTGTGCCGGCGCCGAACAGGGCCGTGCTGAGCGTCGTCTTAAGCGGCTTGTCCTCAGCGTTGATACCGGCCAGGAACCACCGGCTGCCGCTCCTGCGGGCCAGGATGACATAGCGGCCCGGGTAGCCGTCGATGAAGCGTGTCTCGTCCCATGTCGTGGGCACCTGTTTCATGAAGTCGACAGCCCACGCGGGAGCATCCTCCAGGTTGTTGGGCGCCAGTGCAAAGTGCTGCACGCTGCTCTGGAACAGCACCGCCGTAGCCAGCGCATAGACGTCACTCGTGCGGCGCACGGTGCCGTGCTGGTTGTCGGCACCGTAGTACTTGTTGAGTGCCGACCCGCCGAAGTCCATCGAGCCGACCACGTTGCGGATGAAGGGGTGGGTGCACCCGTTGCGTGCCTCGGCGTCGCAGGCACCCTGTCCGAAGTGCAGGTTCTCGGACGCCAGCACGGCCTCCGAAGCCACGTAGTTGGGGTACATGCGCTCCCAGCCGCGGGGCAGCGTACAACCGTGGAAGATGACCTGCAGCCCGAACTCGTTGGCGTCGGTCAGGATGTCCTCATAGAGCTGCATCATGGGCTGCTTGTCGCCTCCGAAGAAGTCGACCTTGATGCCCAGGATGCCCGTCTGCTGCATCCACTTCATCTCCCGTCGGCGTGCGGCCGAGCGGTTCATCTTGTCATGCGGCGACTGGGGAGCGTCGTTCCACATGCCGTTCGAGTTATACCAGAGGAAGAGCCCCACGCCCTTCGACTGGCCGTAGCGGGCCAGCTCCTCTATCTTGTCATAGCCTATCTGCACGTCCCACAGCGCGTCCACCAGCACCGTCCGGTAGCCCATGGCGGCGGAAAAGTCGATGTAGCGTTTCTGTTCGTCGTAGTTGCAGCTGGAGTCCATCTTGATAATCCACGACCAGGTGCCTTTGCCGTAGGTATAGTCTTTGCTGGCCTTATACTTGGGTTCCACCAGGTCCCACGTCACCGTCGTCTCTACGATGTCGCCCAGACTGCTGCCCAGCGTAATGGTGCGCCACGGTGTCAGCCCCGGCAGCACCATGGCGGGAGTCACAGCGCCCACGCCGTTCATCTCGCCCTCCTGCGGAAATCCTATCCGGTAGTGGCCGCCCTCTACGTTCAGCAGGCGGCATCCCACATAGTTGCCGTCCGTGCCCGTCTCCGATATCAGCACCCACCCCCGGTCGCCAGTCTTGAACAGGCAGGGGAAGGTATAGCCCTCGCCCCAGCCGTTCTTCCCGACAGGCTCGTCAAGGCTATAAGGCGTTTCGTAGCTGGGCGTCGTACGTGCAAAGCCGCTCATGGGTTTCGACTGCGGACAGAGGAAGGTTGTCGTACCCTCAGGCAGCACAAAGCCGCTGGCCTCCTCCATAATCACTCCCACGCGGGTCTCGCCCTTGGGATATATCCTGTAGCGGTAGGCCACGTCGTGGTTGCTGATGCGGAAGACGACGTCCATGGCGTGCCGTCCGTCCTGCTCCGTCTGGCATACAGCCTCCGTAGCCAGGTAGTCTACGTGGCTCCTCTTGATGGTCTTCAGCTCATAGCTGTCGCTCACCTGCTGCTCGTCACAAGCCTTGATGACCAGTCCCTGTGTCAGGTCGGCAAAGTTGGTCTTCACGCCCAGCGGCGACCGCGCTATGAACACGTTTCCGTCCAGCGCCACGCTGTAGGTCATGCGTCCTCCTTCATCACTCACGCTCACCGTCAGACTGCCGTCCGGGCTCGCAAAACTTCTCTCCATGCCCCATGTCAGCGACGTGCCGGCCCAGAGCATTCCGAGTGCAATCACAAATCTTTTCTTCATCTCTTGTATAGGTATTTTCAAAGTTTTTAGTAAATCTTCGGCAAAGGTACGAAGAATCTGCCAAACCTCCTTGCATATTTGTTTCAATTATTTTTCCAAAAGTATCATTGCCCGAATCCGTCCCGCCCCCTGTCTTTCCTGCTCCCAAAATCACGTGAATTAATTCATTTCATCGTTTGAATTAACTCGATCGATTGTTTGAATTAACTCACGGATAACCCATGTTGTTTTTGTGTAAAAGTCATGTTAAGCTCTAAAAGGGCTCTAATTGAAGTCATGTTAAATCCCTGTATTTACAGAGTTCTTTCGGAGTTCATTCGGAGTTCTTTCGGAGTTTTTTCGGAGATTTTTCG
>ERZ842401.6089-NODE-6089-length-13054-cov-8.998769_pt1 | contig 13054 bp, 13 predicted proteins | sample MGYA00521270_ERZ842401 | MGnify/ENA primary metagenome ERZ842401 (study PRJEB31892, sample SAMEA3878208) | bioreactor metagenome | biome: Moose rumen | place: Sweden | collected 2011-10 | study: EMG produced TPA metagenomics assembly of the PRJEB12797 data set... | reverse complement strand
GACGCAGACGAGGATTTCTTCTTCAAAGTGGTGCGGACTGCCTTTGCTCAACGCCGCAAGACATTGCTAAATTCACTGTCCGCCTTCGGCAAGGATAAGCTTTTGGCGTCGGGCATTGATACTTCACGCCGAGCCGAGACGTTGAGCTTGGAAGAATTCGCCGCCCTCGCCAATTTCCTGCGCGGATAAACGAAAGCCGTCCTTCGACGCAGACGAGGATTTCTTCTTCAAAGTGGTGCGGACTGCCTTTGCTCAACGCCGCAAGACATTGCTAAATTCACTGTCCGCCTTCGGCAAGGATAAGCTTTTGGCGTCGGGCATTGATACTTCACGCCGAGCCGAGACGTTGAGCTTGGAAGAATTCGCCGCCCTCGCCAATTTCCTGCGCGGATAAACACAAGCCCTCCGACATTCGCCGAAGGGCTTTTTAGTTTGCCGAGTTGAGTTTCAGCTTACACAACTCCCGCTTCGCACCGGTCATAATCTTTAATATAAGCAACGAGTTCATTCTGGGTAATATTTTGGGTTTTTCCCCAATGCGAATAGATGTACTTATTTGCTTCATTTGGATTGTATTGAACGTCTAAGCTTAATTTGTCTTTTAAAATAGTTGTTATTTCGTTTACGTCAATGTTGCCCGGTTTGGAGTTTTTAAGATATTTGCTCAAACCACGAGTACCTGCCATGGCATTATACACTTCGCTGAGTTCTTGTGCGGTGCCGCCCGCCACGTTGTCGAGTTCCTCGTCGCTTAGCATTTCGTCCGCGAATTTGTCTTCAATCATAGTTATCAGCCTCCTTTCTGCCTATTATACGCTCCGAATCCGAGTTCGTTACAAGCTTAGCAGAAAAATTTTCTTTTGGCAACGCAAGCCCTCCGACGGCTTTAATTCTGCGCGGATTTATCTTTGCCAAAAAGTTTCTGCACAATCTTTTGAACGACCACGAAGAAAACGGGGATTAAAAATATACCCAGGAAGGTCGCGACGGTCATCCCGCCGACGACCGCCACGCCCATAGAATTTCGCGCCGCCGAGCCTGCACCCGTTGCCGTCGCCAGAGGCAGACAACCGATTATAAACGCAAATGAAGTCATGAGTATCGGGCGAAGGCGCAACCCCGCCGACTCCAACGACGCTTTAACCGCCTCCATGCCCTTATCCGTGCGGACTTTGGCAAATTCGACGATTAGGATTGCATTCTTCGCCGCAAGCCCCATGATCATGATAACGCCGATTTGCATATAAATGCTGTTCTGGAAACCGGGATTGCCGACGCCCAAAGTATTCGTGTACATGTTTAAGACGAACTCGGAAAGCAGTGCACCGAAAATTCCCGTCGGAACTGTCATCAAGACGGAAAACGGCACGCTCCAGCTTTCATACAGCGCGGCGAGGCATAAGAATACGAATACCAACGCCAAAGCCATAACTTGCCCCGTCGACCCCGAAGCTTTTTGCTCCTCGCGAGATTGCCCCGACCATTCCACGCCGAAACCGTTAGGTGCAACTTCATTCACGACGTTGGTTAAGGCTGTCATGGCTTGCCCCGACGAATAACCGTCCGCCGGCTGAGCTTGAATCGACACGGAACGTTTCCCGTTAAAGCGCGTGACCTGCGTCGTGCCGGTGTTGAGCTTGTAGCTTATCAACGTATCGAGCGGAACAAATTGCCCGCCGGAGCCGCGGACGAACATAAATTTTAACATGTCGACTTCACTGCGAAAGTAAACGTCCGACTGCATGACAACCTTATAAGTGCGCCCAAATCTGTCGTAGTCGTCAACGGGCATGCCGCCGAAATTCACTTGCAACGCGCTGTAAACATCCGCAAGATTGACGCCGAGCATTTCAATCTTTTTCTGGTCGAGTTCGTATTTGTAGCTGGGCGAAGTCACGCTGAAAGTTGTATCCACGCCTTGAAGTTCGGGACGCGCATTAGCCGCTTGAACAATCTTATCGGTGATGTCGGACAGTTCGGTATCGGAGTGGCTTTCCAAGTCAATCAGTTGCATTGTCAAGCCGCCGACTTGCCCCAAGCCCGGTAGGGCCGGCGGATTAAAGCCCGCGACAAAGCCTTCGGGAGCCGCGCCGTTGCCGACCATAAAGACATTGTAAATCGCGGCGGTTACCGATTTCTCAAAGTCCGTCCGCTCCGCCCAAGGATACATGCTTATAAACAACGTCGCCGCCGAAGACTTCGTGCCGCCGGAAACAATGTTGTAGCCCGCAACCGATATGACATCTTTGATACCGGGAACATTTTCGCGAATGGCGGCGGCTACCCTGTCCGTCGTCATGGAAGTGCGATTCAGCGAAGTGCCTTCGGGCAACATGACTGCCGCCACAAAGTATCCTTGATCCTCGTCGGGGACAAAGGTCGACGGCAAAATTTTGAACAGCAAGCCCGTCAAGCCGCAGACAATCAGCATAAAGACGACCGCAAACTTGGTGCCCGAAATGACTTTGGCGACTATGCCGACGTAAGAGTTCTTGGTGCGCTCGAACCAATTATTGAACGCGTCAAAAAATTTGCTGAAGAAATTTTTCTTGCCGTGCTCGTGAGGCTTGAGGATTATCGCGCAGAGGGCGGGCGTCAAAGTCAGCGCGACGAATGCCGATAAGCCCATTGACACCGCGATTGTCAGCGCGAATTGCCGATACAAAATGCCCGTCATGCCGCCCAAAAACGCTATCGGGATAAACACAGCCGACAACACGAACGCTATCGCCACGACGGGTCCTTGAACTTCAGCCATAGCTACTTCCGTTGCCTCGACGGGACTTAAGCCGCGTTCCATGTGCTGTTCCACGTTTTCGATAACAACTATCGCGTCGTCGACGACCAACCCGATTGCCAACACCATCGCGAACAACGTCAGCGTGTTTATCGTGAAGCCGAGCACCGTGAACGCCGCGAACGTTCCCAAAAGCGATACGGGCACCGCCAAAAGCGGAATAACCGTGGCGCGAAAACTCTGCAGGAAAATAAAAATTACCAAGACGACGAGCACCAACGCCTCAAAAAACGTGTGCGCAACCTCTTCGATTGACGCCTTGATAAATTCCGTGTTGTCCAGAACTTGCCCGTACTTGATGCCTTCGGGCAAATTTTTTTCGGCGGCTTTAAGTATGCGTTTAACCTCGCCGATCGTCTCCAGCGCATTGGCGTCGCTCGTCAAGTTGATTATGAACGGCACCGAAGTATAGCCGTTGAACTTGCCGATATAGGTATTCGACAGCTGCCCGATTTCAACCCGCGCCACGTCCTTTAAGAGCACGAACGCGCCCGCGTCGCCCGTTTTCAAGATGATGTTCTCGAATTGCTCGGGCGTCTCCAATCTGCCTTGAATTTGCCCCGTGTACTCCTTCTCTTGACCTTGAGCCACCGGCAACTTGCCTATGGAACCCGCCGCCGCTTGAGCGTTTTGCGTTTTAATCGCGCTTTGAACGTCGGCGACCGTCAAGCCGAAATTCGCGAGCTTTTCAGGGTTTATCCATACGCGCAGGGCATAATCCGCGCTTAAAATTTGAACCTTGCCGACGCCCTTAACGCGTTTCAAATCGTCGGCGATGTAAATATCCGCGTAATTTTTTATAAATGCCGTGTCATAAAGCCCGTTGTCACAATAGAAAGCAAAAATCATCGCCATATCCTGCGAAGACTTTGAGGTCGTCACGCCCGAAGAGATGACGGTTTCGGGCAAGCTCGAATTTGCCGAGGCGACGTTATTTTGAACCTTAACCGAGTCCATATCGCCGTCGGTGCCGACCTCAAAAAAAACGTCCAGCGAATAACTTCCGTCGTCGTTGGAGTTGGAGGTCATATAGTCCATTCCCTGCGTGCCGTTGACGCGATTCTCGATAACCTGCGCGACGGCTTGATTGACGACCGTGGCATTTGCGCCGGAATAGTCGGCAGTGACGTTGATTGTCGGCGGGGAAATGTTCGGATATTGAGCGATTGGCGTGTTAAGCCCCGCAATTATCCCGATAAGACTGATTATAATCGCTATGACGATTGCAAAAACCGGTCGGTGAATAAAAAACTTTGCCATGTTTTATTCACCTCACTTGGTCGCGTTTTGTTGAACGTCAAAAATTTTTTCGTCGGTGGTGAACGAAAAGCCCATGTCTTTTGCGGTGACCTGCGTCACTTCCAAAGGCATACCGTCACGCAAATTCGTCAAGCCCTCGACGATAACCCAATCGTCAGCCTTCAAGCCGCTTTTCACGATGTAATACGAGCCGATTTTTTCGCCGAGCGTAATTTTCCGCACGGCAGATTTATTATCGGATTGCGCGACGATAACCAACGTCTCCCCCAACAGCTGTTGGAGGGCGCGTTCGGGAACGAGCATTGCGTTTGGAATGCTAAGCCCGGCAATTTCGACGCGGGCATACATACCCGGAACAAGCAAGCCGTCGGGATTTTTAAAAATCGTGCGAATCGTCAGCGTGCCCGTTTCCTTACCGAGCGTCCTGTCGTATTCGGCGAACTCTCCGCGATACGGATACTTTGAGCCGTCGGCGAGCGTCAAAGATATTCTAAACTGCGCGTTGGGATTTTCTTCTTGCCGCGAAAGGCGCAGATATTCCTGTTCGGAGACGGCAAACTGTACGAACACGGGATCCACCAAGCCGATTGTGGCGAGCGGGGTATTTCCGGCTGTTGCCAAAGTCCCGACAGGTACGTCGTCAATGCCGAGCCTGCCGCTCATTGGCGCGTAAACTATCGTGTCCGCCAAATCGTCCTTAGCCTTTTGCAATATGGCTTCGTTGGCGGCGACTTCAGCCTCTTTAGAGCGGACGGCGACGCGTTGATTCGTGAGCATTTGCTCGGAGATGGCGTTCGATTGCCAAAGCTCCTCGTAGCGGTGAAGGTCGACGCGTTCCTTTGCCAAATTCGTTTGAGACTGCGCCAGATTGGCTTCAGCCTGCAACACTGCCGATTGATATTGGCGGTCGTCGATTTTGAACAGCCTCTGCCCTTCCACAACGTCTTGTCCGCCCTTAACGTACTTTTCCACAACGGAGCCGCTGACTTTGGATTGAACATTCATCTCGTCGCGGTCGACAACTTGCCCGCTGTAAGACAAAGTAAGCGGCGCACTCGTCGTCAAAACTTTAATCGCCTTAACTCTGGTCGGAAAATCCTCAAAAGCTTCCTCTTGAGCCTCTTCGCCGCCGCAACCGCTGATTAACAAGCCCGCCGCGCAGATTGCCGCCAATAATTTTTTCATCGTAATTCTCCTGTCAATGGGATTTTAATTGAGCGTGCGATACGGAGAAATTCTCGCGCCTTTGAACGACAATTCAACAGCCAAGCCCTTTTTGTCGAGCTGATAGACCCAAACGCCGTTCGCAACAATGGTCGCGTCCGCAAAAGTGTCGCCGCTCACGCCGTCGGACGCCTGCGCGGAAACTTCCGTGCCGAATTTGATATTGCCGGAAATAAATCTGTCCCACGCCTCTTTATTGGCGATAACGAAAAGCAAATCGTATTCCTTCGCACCGAAATTCACGCCGAGGCTGACTTCCTTCATCTTCATGTAGATTCTTTCGTCGGTCTCGTTGTTGACGGCAACACCGCGCCCGTGATCGTCGCCAACTAAGCCCCATTTGACGGCGGACGCGCTGATTGTGCAGTAGGCGTAGGAAAGCTGAACAGCCTTCTCCGAGGACGGATATTTTTGATACATGCGCTCCAAGACTTGTCCGCTCATCTCGTTGAGTTTGGCGCGAGTTTGGTCGGGCGTCTGTTTGGCAAATGCCGTGCCCGCCGTAATCAAAACCAGCGCGAATAACATCAGTTGGCAAAATCTCCTCTTCACGAGAATGCACCCCCATAAAAATTTTTGATTTACTAACAACAAAACGGGCTCGGCAAAAGTTGCCAAGTCCGATCTGTTCAATGGAACGGATTTAATCAGCGGATGATTTTGGTACCGTTTTCAGCGTCGAAATTCTTCCAGAATTGTTCGCGGGTAATTATACTTCCGTTTTTGTCGGTGTAAATGTTGCCGTTGACTATGCCGCCGTTGTCTTTGTAGCCGGTATAGCCCATTTTGTGCAAAATATCGCGCACGGGAGCGGAGCTATATGATTGATCTTCCGTCAAAAGACCGCGCTTGTAAAGTTCCTCGCCGTCCGCGTACGTTTCAAGCCTTGTGCCGCCCGCCACGCCGTCAAGTTCCGCCTCGCCGAGCACTTCGCCTTTAAATTTTTCGTCTGCCATATTATCCGCCTCCAAAAGTCTTTTGCCTATTATACGGCGGCTGTCAAGTTTCGTTATAAGCTCAGCAGAAAAATTATTGCAACAGGTTTGGCATTATGAATTTCCGTCACGGGGCAAGTAAGCACGTCCTTGGTAACGAGAAGAAAATCCGCAAATTTGCCTGTGCTGATACTGCCGCGCTCGTTTTCAAGGAACATTTGCTTTGCGCAGTTGATTGTTAAATCCGTCAAAGCCTGTTCGCGGGAAGTATTTTAAGCAAATCCTCTTGAAGTTCTTCGTCGGCGTTTTGCATTTGCCTTGCGCGTGATGTCGGGCAGCTCCTCTTCCGTCCGGTTGGGAATGCCTTGATGACCGTCGCGATAGAGCGGGTCGATAAAACCTGTACCGCTTTCAACCGTGCCGTCCATGAGAAGCTTTATCCAGTTCGGTTTGATACGTTTGGAAGAAAATTTTTTTGCGTCGACGGCTTCGGCTAATGCCTCGTCAACGTCCATCCAACTTTCAAGTTCGTAAGCCAAGCCCAAGACGAAGTTCATATCGCCGCTAATTTCAAACTGCCGAGCCGCGCGATAATAAACGTCGTTAAAGAAATAAGTTGAGTAGCCGTCAAGATACATCGTATAGCCTTCCGACAACAAATGGTGCTCAATGTCCGCCAAGTTAGCCGTCGCCATTTCAAGGGTATAAAGATTGTGTTGTCCGGGAAGGAGCGCACGTAAGTTCCCGCCTGTTCCTTAAGAAAACCTGCGGGCGTGCCGTTTTCGCCCATAACTCCCGCCTTGACAAGCAAAATTGTATTCGTCAACGCTTTGTGACATTCGTCGTTCAAAAAATACATTGGAATATCACTGCAAATCGCGTCGAGCTGTTGGCGGGTAGGCATATTGTTTTTAAATGTTTGAAATTCCCAGCCCATGCCGTATACAGCCTTCTTGACGGTAGAGGGAACGATTTCCGTAAGAAATTTACTGCCGTCCTTGACCGCAAAAGCTTCCGCGAGACGATTATTTTCCGACGTGAAGATTTTTCCGTAAACCACGAGATCAGCGGGCATATTTGCCGCGAAAATTTCAACGGTAAGAGCCATTGCCAAAGCCGCCAATGAGGTCGTCTTGATAAAACGGACTGTCAATCAAGATTTTACAGCAAAAAGCCCTCCGACAATCGCCGAAGGGCTTTTGTTGACGATTGCGACCGTCCGCCGCGTTTTTTTAATTATTTAAGCCAATTCCAAGCTGCCTTATCACCGGGCTGATTTGAATCGGGGTCGGTGTTCGGATTTTTGCCTGCTACACCATGAAAAGGATAACGATGCAATCCGCCTGCCACATTGTCGAGTTGCTCGTCCTTCAAGATGTCGTCTTTCAAGATTTTTTCGTCCTTCAAGCTTTCGTCCTTCAAAATTTTTTCGTCTGCCATAATTATCAGTCTCTTTTCTGTTGCTTATACGTCGTGAATTCGAGTTCGTTACAAGCTTAGCGGAAAAATTTCAGCTTTCGTAGACGTGGCGCAGGGAATTCAAATTCCCCGTGTTCAAATCTTTATGGCAGACGCAAGCCTTTGAGTTAAGCTCCATGGTTTGGCGATTGGCGGCGGTGTATTTTTCCCAGTGCGGAATAAATTCGTTGTCGGGGTTGCCGTTCGCCGCAAATGCCGCCCACGTTGCTTGAACTTGCCTTATAAAATTCGGCGCGGGATTCGGATTATAATTCTTGTCGGGCAGATTGAAGGTATAAACCAAGTCGATGCCGTGATACGCACGCAAATTCTCTATCGGCGACGGCTCGCTGAACAAATAATAGTACACATCATTAAATTTCGATTGATATTCCGCCGCCAATTCCTGCCCGACGCGCCAATCCGCATTATTTGCAAAATCAATGTAGTTTTCCTCGGTGTCGGGGCGATTTTCAAGCCATTTGCGATAAATTTCTTCGGGAGTATCCGTTCCGTTGTATTTCGCCAGGACGAAGCGCGAACTTGCGCGGAGAATATCAAAAAATTTAGGACTCGTGAACAGCAACCAAAAACACCATTCGTCTGAAGTCGTGCCCGTTAAAAATTTAATTTCGCGAGCCGCGCCGTCTTTTAACGCCTTAAACGGCTCAGCGGGAATAAATTTCCCGTCGCAGGTCGGCATATAATTTAAAAGCGACGCATCGGGATTGAGCCCGTTAACTTTTTCGTAAATATTTATAAGCTCGGCGGAAGATTTCTTCATGAGGTCGCCAATCGTCTTTGAGCCGCTCATTTCCATAAAAATTTGTCCAACTTTGGCTGATTCGTCGGAGGTATTGTAAAGCCCCAAATGCCCCGACTGCGGAATTGCTTTTTGGAACAGATTTTTAGCCGCAGGAGTGACCGTCAGCAACATTACCGAAGAGGAGCCGGCACTTTGCCCAAAAATCGTCACGTTATCGGGATTGCCGCCGAATTCGCCGATATTTTCCTTAACCCATTGCAACGCCGCCACTTGGTCTTTAATGCCCAGACAGCCGCTGTCCTCAAATGAAGAATCAATGCCGGCGAGATTCAAAAAGCCAAAGGCGTTGAGCCGATAGTTAATCGTGACGAGAACGACATCCTGCGCCGCCGCAAAATTCGCCCCGTGATAGCGAACGTCACTGCTGCCGCCCGTTTGAAAGCCGCCGCCGGGGATATAAACCATTACAGGCAGATTTTTACCGTTTCCGCGTGTCCAAATGTTGAGCGTCAGACAATCTTCGCTCTGCGGTCTTAAAGAGGCGGTTTCTCTGTCGTCAACGGTTTGCATAGCCGTAAAGCCGAATTCTTTTGCGTCGCGAGTTTTATTCGACGGTTTCAACGGCTTGGGAGTACGCCAACGCAAAGCTCCGACGGGCGGTTGAGCATAGGGAATGCCCAGCCACGTCTTGACGCCGTTTTTGTCGACAAAGCCGTTAAATTTGCCGTAGCGCGTCTTGACCGTGCAATTATCCGCCGCAAAAACTTTGTCGGGCAAAATTCCAAGCGCATTGACCGAAACCAATCCGACCGCCGCGCCTTTGATAAAATCTCTGCGCGTTAAATCTTTAATCACAACATCACCGCCGTTATTTTTATCCGTATTTGGTTACGAAATTATTGTAAAAAAATTTTTTGGCTTGTCAAACATAAAGCCCTCCGACACTTGCCGAAGGGCTTTTTTTTCTGTCATTTATTGATGATATTCATAAGCTGTTCGTGAGAAATTTTAACGCCGTGGTAGTAGTATTCGTTGGCTTTTTCGCCGACGCCGGTGCCGTCTTTGCCCACGTCTATTTTAAATTGCACTCCCAAACGGGTAAGTTCTGATTCCAAATCGGATTTCGCGTAAAGCATATGGTCTGCTTGGGCAATGTCCAACGCGCTAAAATCTAAGCCATAAAGCCTTTTGTTCAACGCAATATCCATTTCTCTGGTTTCGGCGCGAGTGCCGCCCGCCACGTTGTCGAGTTCCTCGTCGCTTAGCATTTCGTCCGCGAATTTGTCTTCAATCATAGTTATCAGCCTCCTTTCTGCCTATTATACGCTCCGAATCCGAGTTCGTTACAAGCTTAGCAGAAACATTTTCCGCCGTCAACGAAAAAACTCGCCAAAAAGTTTCGGCGCAAGGGCAGGCAGGAAAATCTTGGGCGGCGATAGAATAAGCCACGCGAAAAAATTTAATGGAGGGAATAACTTAAACATGAAGGATTACAAAAGCGAATCGATACGAAATGTGGCGTTCTGCGGACACGGACGCTCCGGCAAGACCAGCCTGCTTGAGGCGGCTCTGTTCGACAGCGGCGCGACCACCCGCTTGGGCAACGTCGACCTCGGTACCGGCGTCCTCGACTTCGAGCCGGAAGAAAATAAACGCAAAATGTCCATAAGCGCAAGCCTCGCGGCTCTGGAGTGGAAAAACTTCAAGATTAACGCCATCGACGTGCCCGGCTTCCCCGACTTTGTGGCGGAAATGTACGGAGCCTTGGCGGCGGCGGACGCAACCGTTATCGTCGTTTCGGCAAGTGCCGGCGTCGAGGTCGAAACCGAAAAGGCTTGGAGCCTCGCCGAAAGCCTCAACCTCCCCCGCGCCTTCTTCGTTACCAAAATGGATCGCGAACACGCCGACTTTGAAAAAGTCCTCGCTCAGCTTAAAGATAAATTCGGCAACAGCGTCGTGCCCGTCCAAATCCCCGTCGGCAAGGAGGACAGCTTTAAGGGCGTCGTCGATTTGCTCAAAGTCTTTTCCAAGGTCAACGCCGACGAAGAGAAATTCGACGCCCCCGCCGACTTGCAAGACGAAATCGAATCTGCGCGGCTCGACATGATTGACAGCATTGCCGAGTTTAACGATGAACTCATGATGCAATATCTTGAGGGCGAAGTCGACGATTTGGACGAGGGCGAAATTTCCGAGGCGTTGGCGGCGGGCATTCGCGAGGCTAAAGTCTTCCCCGTGTTCGTGGGCAGTGCGCTTAAAAATATCGGCGTCAAGAAATTCCTTAACAGCGTCGTCGAATTCTTCCCTGCGCCCGATTCCAAGGACTACAGCGGCATTAACCCGAAAACCGATGAGCTTGTCGAGCGCAAAGTTACCGAGCCTTTCAGCGGGCAAATCTTTAAGACGATGGTTGACCCGTTCGTCGGGCGTATGTCGTATGTGCGCGTTATCAGCGGCGACATGAAAGGCGACGCCACGTATCAGCTTATCGGCGCGAGCGGCGAGGGGCAGGAGCGTTTAAGCGGCTTGTTCACCATGCAGGGCAAGAAACAAATCCCCGTCGACGTGGCGCACGCGGGCGATATTGTCGTCACCAGCAAGCTTGCCAACGCCAAGACCGGCGACACCCTTTGCGACAAAGCCGCGCCCATTAAGTACGAGCGCATTCAATACCCCGAACCCATGTTGGCTATGGCTGTCACGTCGGCTAAAAAGGGCGAGGAGGATAAAGTTTTCGGCGCGATTATCCGCCAGCAGGACGAAGACCCCACGATTATGCTCGTCAAGAACGCCGAGACCAAGCAGACGATTCTTAAGGGCGTCGGCGAAGTTCATCTGGATATTTTGAGCGACAAACTCCAGCGCAAGTTCGGCGTGCAAATGGTTTTGGGCGAGCCGCGTGTTGCTTATCGCGAAACCATTCGCAAGGAGGTTGAAGTCCAGGGCAAGCATAAAAAGCAATCCGGCGGTCACGGGCAATACGGCGACGTTTGGCTCCGTATCGGTCCTAATAAGGATGCCAATCCCGAAGTCAACAACGGCAATGTTTGGTCGGAAAGTATTTTCGGCGGCAGCGTTCCGCGTCAATATTTCCCCGCCGTCGAGAAAGGCACCCAGGAAACTTTGGCGGAAGGCGTCATTGCGGGCTACCCCGTCGTCAATGTCAGCGTCAATCTGTTTGACGGCTCCTATCACGCTGTCGACAGCTCCGAAGCCGCCTTCAAGACCGCGACCTCTATCGCCATTAAAAAGGGTATCCTTTCCGCCGACCCGATTCTCCTTGAGCCGATTGACGAGATAACCGTCCTCACGCCCGAAAATTATATGGGCGACATTATCGGCAAGCTCAACAGCAAGCGCGGCAAAATCCTCGGCATGGATCCCAAGGGCAAAGGCATGACCGAAGTTAAGGCTCTGATACCCTCCAGCGAACTTTATAAGTACGCGACGGATTTGCGTTCGCAGACGCAGGGACGCGCCTCCTACAGCTTGAAGTTTTCGCACTACGACCCCATGCCCGATAAGCTCGCCGAAAAGATTATCGAAGAACACAAGGCAGCTCAGGCTGAAAAATAAGCTTTTAGCTTTTAGGGGTTGAGCTTTTAGGCTAACAGCTAATAAGCTAACAGCTAGCTACCAGCTACTAACTACCGACTGCCGCGAAAAATTTCTTGCGGGCTTTACGCAGATCATTGCTGAAACGCTCCTCCTCGCTGAACACGCATCCGCAATAATTCTGCCGATAAAGCCCCAGCTCCATACTCAAATCAATTCCTTCCTGCCAACCTGCGCGGAAGTCTTCATAGTAAAAATTAACGCCGAACACGTTCGCAAAGTGCTCGGCTGTTTTTTTCATCCGCTCGTGATTCTGATGCCGGCTGTAAAAAAGCGTGGAAGTCCAAAGCTCAAAGCCGTGCTCGGCGGCGTAGCGGGCGGTCTCTTGAAGTCGCCACGCATAGCATATCCCGCAACGCTTATGATAGCCGTCCGCGAATTGAATCGTATCCGCCTCGTCAATCAAGTTCCATACCTTAGATAAAAACTCCCGCAAGCCGTAATGATTATCCGCCACCAGCTCAAGCACCACCTTATCGGCGAATTCCCGCGCAGTCTTCAAACGCCGCCGCCATTCCTGCCAAGGATGTATGTTCGGATTAAAAAAGTACCCGACAGGCTCAAAGCCCTCCTCGCGCAACCGCTTGACGGTATAGCACGAACACGGCGCGCAACACATATGCATTAAAATTTTCAATATATAACGTACTCCTTCCACGGTATTTGGTCGAGCCGAATCGAACGCAGAAACTTAACTATGTCTTGCCGCCCGTAGTAATGCGGCGTCCCGTTTGCGTCCTGCGACATCAAAATTATCGGCATGTTCGGGAAATACGGCGACAGGAAATTTCGCATTTGTATCATTCGCGAGGTGTAATTCGTCACCGTCTGATTCACCACGATTATCGCGAACGTCACGCCCTGCTCAATGATAACCGACCCTTGTATCCTCAACTTGCTCACCTCCAATCAAACGCCTGCGCGGAACAGGACGGGCAACCGCCTTATGCGCAACGGATTTTGCCACAGCCACACCGTCAACAGCCGCTCCGCGAAGAA
>ERZ842401.6088-NODE-6088-length-13054-cov-10.637664_pt1 | contig 13054 bp, 13 predicted proteins | sample MGYA00521270_ERZ842401 | MGnify/ENA primary metagenome ERZ842401 (study PRJEB31892, sample SAMEA3878208) | bioreactor metagenome | biome: Moose rumen | place: Sweden | collected 2011-10 | study: EMG produced TPA metagenomics assembly of the PRJEB12797 data set... | reverse complement strand
TTTTTCTCGCCATTTATCTCCCGACAAAACGAGAAAATCACATTTAGATTTCCCAAAAAAGGTAGGCGACTATGAATGGAGCAGTTGGTCCGAATATACAGGTAAAGTACCAGCAGCAGTCTGTCTTTGTGCAATCAATGCAGTGTATAAGCGCATTACCATAGAAGATTTAAAGGAACTTGTTGATACACCTCTTGATGAAGATGTTAGCTGTTTGGATATTGATGAGGTAGTAAGAGCAAGCATATGTGACCGTGATGTGCGGAAATACCTTCAGGAACGTTATGGCATAGCAGACTCCATCAAAGTTCAGGAGTTAGAAAAGGAAAAGCGAAACGAGATAATATTAAGTTGCCTGGAGATAGGTACAGGATTAAGGCAGTTATCCCGCCTTACAGGTGTGACTTATGGTGTAATAAACAAGTTAAACAAAGGCAGATAGGTGATCAAGGAACCGTCCCCTGATCTCCCCTCCCCTGATCTCGTCCGGAGAAAGCCTGTTCACTGCCTATACCATTTCAGATATTAGTGCTTTCGGGACTGCTACCTTTGAGAAGGGAGAAGAGAGTTCTGGTAACATAGGTATCGAAGAATATTTCATTACCGACGAGTACATTGATTTCTGCCTGAAAAAGTTGTGGTAAAGCATATATAACCAGATAATTTCTTCTTTTAACCTACTAATACAGATGGCATATTCCAATAGTAAATATACGTCCAGACCTCTCGTAGAACGTGAAATGGATGTTATTTCCATTTATAGTCTCGATAAGTCTAAGGTTGTATCAAAATTTATTGATGAGATTGAAAAGGGTTGTAAAGCAGGCTTTGATAATTTTCAGATAGATATGACTCAATTGAAGGGATTTTACCCTAATGTCATAGTACCACTATCTGGGATTATTAAGTTCTATGAGAGTCAAGGAATAGTTTTCCCATCGTTACAACTCGCAGCAGTTAACTCGCTGAGAATCAGTTAAGAAGCGATTTTGAAAATCAATTTTCCCCAAACATATCCCAAACAAATGGAATCAGTAGGGAATCAAGTGGAAATCAAGCCTTTACAGACGTTTAATGTCGGTGTCAAGATTCTTTTATCTTTCATCCGGTTGTGACTCACATGTCCGGCTCAAAAGTACAAAGAATTTTTGAAATACACAAGAAAAATACGGATTAAGTTTAACACCCCATGAAGCTGAGCATCACTCGTAAAAAGAAGACCGAAAGCATCTCTGTTGAGAATGATCAGGTGAATGAAATCCGTAAAGAAACACAACTAGACGTTAATCTTGAACTATCAGATATCCCCAAGCCACTTGTTGATTTCATTAAGAAGCATTTGTAGAGTCTGCTTCAAATAGAATCACTTAAACTAAGAATGCCTTATGTCCAATTGGCTTAATTCTATAACCCATGCAATTAGCAAAATTAGAGTAAGAAGCGTAGTAGACTCTTTGGGGAAACTAATGCTATTATCGCTCGTAGTATCCTTAATAGCAGCCATCTTTGTCAAGGAAACTTGGGCGTTAATCGTACTGCTATGTTTCCCAGGTGTGTTGTTGCTAATGTATATAATATCACATTTTTATTGTCTCTTGAAGGATCCAGATCTTTTAAGGTCGGAGGAATTCAATATCAAGAAACAGATAGTAGAAGTAATGGGAGATAAGGATAATCATCAATTAATAGATACAGAGCATTTGGCAAGTATTGCTAATCCAAATCCATATTTAGGAAGGCTTATAGAAAGAAAGGAGGAAACAGATGAACGATAGATATGCTTTTGCTCTGATGTTTGATAGAGATGACCAGACCAATTTTAAACAATTACACGATCAGTTAGTTTCATTAGACTGTGTCAAGAATTGGTTTCACTATATCAAGTCTTCTTATATTCTTATTTCAGATAAATCTACAGCTAATGCTTTGGATAAAGAAATAAGAGCAATTGTAAGGGATAGGAATTATTTAATTGTGGCAATTAATTTAAAGGATAGTCAGGGCTGGCTTCCTGAAAGAGCATGGAATTGGATTGAAAATCAATCCATAGCCTTATAAATGTAAACTGACATTTTAATAGTATATATGGACGATTTTAGAAAAATATCATATTTTACACTTGATGAGCGATTAGCATTACATCAAGGATTGATGCTAGATCATGTTGAGCGACTTAAGGGCGATTTAATCGATGACGATCGTCAAATACTAGAAAACTATAAAAAAGAGGAAGAAGCTATTATAAAAAGACTTGAAATTCGAAAAGAACAGCTTCTTGCTAATCCTCGCTTTTTGCTTCTTATAGCTTCAACAACTGATTACCAAGTTTTCAAAACAATTTCTACTTACATAGAAACAGCCGATGAGGCAAAGTTTGATGCCGAGAATATTATTCGAAAACTTTTGGCAGACAATAATGTTATTTTGCCCCCAGCTGTTTATTTAGTTATTATAGTACGAAAATCTTTCTACGATAAAGAGGTAGACAAGATAAATGTTAGTAAATTCAATAATAATATAAATGTCCACATTACTGACAAGGAACTCCAAATCACTAATAAGGATGTTTTTTTCCTATGATTTTGAAATGAGTGTATACCTTTTTATATTTATATTGTTATTGGCTTTAGAGTTGGTTTACTTCCGTATTGCGGATAAATTTAATATCATCGATAAACCAAACCAACGCAGTTCGCATACAAGGATTGTACTGCGCGGTGGTGGAATAATATTCACTATCGCGTTGTGGATATGGAGCATTTGGTATGGATATCAATACCCGTGGCTGCTGGCTGGTGTGACATTGGCGGCAGGGGTGTCGTTTGTTGATGATATTCACTCGTTGCCAGACTCCTTGCGGTTGGTGGTTCAGTTCGCATCGATGTTCTTGGTGTTCCAAGAAGTAGGATTGCTGACTGTCGAAGATGGAGGTAGTTGGTTCATGCAGGGGCTTATTGTACTGGCTGCGTTGATAGTATGTGTCGGGGGAACGAACATATTTAACTTCATGGATGGCATCAATGGCATCACTGGTGGCTATTCATTGGCTATGGTGATACCATTGTTCCTGTTGAACAGGAAATATGCGTTCATGGAGGAGAGCATGTTGATCGTCATCGGATTGTCGCTATTGGTGTTCTGCCTGTTTAACTTCCGCAAGAAAGCAAAGTGCTTTGCCGGGGATGTGGGAAGTATCGGTATTGCGTTGATTCTGACATTCTGTATGGCTAGACTAATGATGGTAACAGGTGACGTTGCATGGATAGTACTCTTCCTGATATATGGTGTGGATGGTGTACTGACTATCTGCCACCGGATTATGCTTCATGAGAACTTGGGACAGGCGCACCGCAAACATGCGTATCAGCTTATGGCGAATGAGCTGAAGATTCCGCACGTAGTGGTATCGACGATATATATGTTATTGCAGTTGGCGGTATCGCTGATTGCAATATATGTCATTCCCGACACCGTTGCTGCCCATTGGATATATCTTGTATGCAGTGCTGTTGTGATGGCAATCGCGTATATCCTGTTTAAGATGAAATATTATCATCTACATGAGGAGTATCTTCGTTCTATTTCTTTTCAAAAAGAAACAGAACCAAAAGAAAATTCTACCCTAACCAAACCTTTCCCGACATCAGTGAAGGCTTAACTGAAAATTACGGAGACCGATAATTTTCAGATTTCATTAAGGTAAACAGAACCATCAAAGAACCTGTTTGATTTATTTATATGGAAGTACAGTTGATAGAAAAAGAATTACTTCAGCATCTACACTTTGAAGCACTTGCGAATGAACGGTGGCGTATGAATTATGACTTGCGCACAACTCCTGAAGATACTTCACAGCGGATGCTGAATGCGTTGGAGATAGGAACGCATGTCCCAATCCATCGGCATTTGAAGACGAGCGAAACAGTTATCTGCATAGAGGGATGTCTCGATTGGATCTTCTACGAAGAACTGCCGGGAGTTGATTCAGGTGGACCTGTTCATGATGGAGAAACTGCAACAGATGAGGCGGTCTTTGCAGAGGTGGCAAGATTCCGCATCTGCCCTAGAGAACAGAAATATGGCATCCAGATACCCAAAGGTGTATGGCATAGCATCGTAGTACATGAGTCTTCCACCATATTTGAAGCGAAGGATGGGGCGTATGGGATGTGATGAATTTCACTTCCCATTGAATAAAACTTGGTTAAATATTTGGTGGGTTCATGAAAATGAGCTATATTTGCAGTTCAAAATGTAATAATAACTATTTTTTGCAATTATGGAGAAGAAAGATAAATTATTGAAATTCACGTTTGAGGTTCTGTCAGACAACGAGTTGTCGTGTGCTTACACGGGTGGTTGTAGTGGTGGTCGCAGTGACTGCTGCACCAGAGTATGTACGCGCTATGCTCAACCGGCAAATGTAGAGCAGTGGGGGCGATTTCTGGAGGTAAACGCCGGAGTCGTACAGTATTAATCAGATTCTAAAGAGTGCTTATGATGGATTATTTTACCCAACTACTTGAGAAGAAATGCAAAGATGAAGACTGTATGATACTCTACTCTGAGTGGTTGAGAGAAAAGGAGATGGCTATTAGGATACTATCAAACGTATCTAATATGTCATCTCATTTTAGTATTCATAATCATACGCACTCAGAGGCCATTTTGAAACACATTAAGCGCTTCCTCGGCAAGAAAGTGCTGGAGAAAGAATTCACAGCAACAGACCTGTGGATGTTGTTGTTTGCCGCCTACTACCATGATATTGGCATGGTGGTTAGGAATGCAGATGTTGAGCGGATTTTCACAGATCAGGACGAAATGAATAAATTCATTAATTTGGTCGATGAACTACAGAAGAACAAGTCTGCTGCACTACATGAGCAAGCAAATATCATAGAGAAAGAAAAGAATAAGAAAAGTATTCTTCTTAAACTGAAGAGTGCATATCTTCGTGAGGATCTGTTGCCGAAGTTGATGACTCTTTTTACTGAATTCTTTAGAAAAAAGCATGGTGAAAGGAGTCAGGAATTTATAAGCAACCTATACAAACCTGAGACGAGCCTTCAGGAAATGGGGATTACTACGTTGATACCCCAAAGGCTTTTTAGAGCATTAGGCATCATCTGCGCCAGTCACAACTACAACGATTTCTCCCAAGTTCTGGATATAGATGAGCGAGAAGTTGGTATGGGTGAAGGTGATGCTCACCCGCGTTTTATCGCATGTTTACTCCGATTGGGCGATGTGCTTGATATTGACAACAACCGTTTTGACCCAACAGGTTTGGCATATATGGGCGAGCATAATCTTCCCGCAGACACACGATATCAAATCAAGAAACATTTATCGATTACGCATTTCTGTGTTTCTCCTGAAGTGATAGACATTACTGCAGAAGTTAAGCCTAAGACAGATAGTAAAGAGAAAGGTGTGGATTTTGACGAGGATGCCTACAATGTGGCAGAAGCATCAACTAACTGGTTTAAATGGCTGCGGGAAGAATTCGAACAGCAGAAGGTACATATAAACCAGATAGTACCTGCTGAATATCATGTTCGATTGCCGTATGTAAAACGTGCAGAGTGTAGGCTTACGGGCTACCTTTACCTTGAGGAAAAGAAAAAACCACGTTTTGAAGTTGATTCTGCACAGGCTTTTGAGTTGCTACAGGGTATGAACCTTTATACAGAGCCATGGCAGTCAATCAGAGAGATTGTTCAGAACAGTATAGATGCCACTATGCTACGTTTCTGGACAACCAGTAAAGACGAGTTAGAGAAAGGTTGGAAGAATAAAAATGAAGCAGAAAAGTATAAACATCTGTTTTCTGTACTCAAACAAAAGTCTGTTGATTATCCTATCGTTGTCAGAGTAGAAGACACGTCAAGTTTACACCCTAACACCTACACCTTTACTATCGAAGACTATGGAATAGGAATATCTAAAGAAGATTTAAGATATTTATTGAAGGTAGGGTCGGCTAAAAGAAACAAGACGAAATGGGATTTGGTTGAAACTATGCCAAGATGGTTCCGACCATCTGGAGCTTTTGGTATTGGTTTCCAGAGTCTATTCTTACTGACGGACGATGTTACTATCGAGACTAAAAGCGCCTTAGATGGGAGGAAAATTAAAGTGAAGATGTTTTCGCCTAATGGACGGCATAAGGGTGATGTACTTATCAAAGAGGAATCGGTACAATATGATGATAAGCCGTTTACACGTGTTATATTTACTGTGGATAAGAAACGACTATCGAAGAAGGACAATAATGCTAATTTACTCTCACCTCCTACGTCGAACCAAGACTTTGATGTGTTGGGTGACTATGCTCCTAATTATGATTTGAACTATATCTTATCAGCCTTAGCACAATATGTGCAGTTTACTCCATTCCCTGTTAAATTCTGCTTTGGGAAGAAAAAGGATGATGCATCTCTTAAACTGTTGAACAATTATCCTAAAAACTCAGAAGATTCTATTGTTTCTTTTGGGACACCACACAAGGTGGAGTTAGATAAAGAAAAAGACAAAGAATACAATGGGAAACCAACGCAGTATCTACAGCTGAAACTGGAGTTTGAAGAAAGCAAATCTTATGAGAACTTTTCTGGTAAGACTGAAATATATTTCAAAAATCAATATGTCTGCTCTTATGAACCTGAGAGTTATCCTTTTGTCGATTTAAAATTGAATTTTATGTCGGGCAGAGCTGCTCGTTGGTTGACTTTGGATAGGAACTCCATAATAGTAGAACAACAGCAATGGTTGCAGCAGTTTGTTAGGGAAAGTCTAGCCAAAGAATTGGAAAACGAAATGGAAATTTCTGAAAATTTAAAAAGTTGTTGGAGTCTATTAGACTATGTTTTCCTGAAAGACTACCATAAAGATGGTCTCGCACTAGAATGGCTCAAAGATAAATGGAGAGACTACCAAATAAAGGAATTAGGAAGAACCATAGGTGAGATACTAGACGACTATCAATGCTTTGAGTTATTATTGGTTGAAAACCGCTCTAATTATATCCATTATGAGGACAGTATACTTCAGATGTCTGTAAAATATTCATCTGACTTTTACAATTTATGGATTATGCTAGTGGTGGTATTTAAAGAGCAAATGAAGAAGGTCGAGTGGACCAATAACAAGATATCCTTCACAGATAAAGATAATAATATACCAAAGGACTACAGGTTTACTATAGAGATAGACAATATTAAGGATGTCTTAGACTCGAAAGATAGTTACATCTTGTTGCCTTGCAAGGAGAAATATAAAGAATTGGCAATAGATGCAAGCAAAACAGCGAAAGTGTGTCCTCAATTCATGCCTTTTGACTTGGACTCCAAGTGTAAGAACCTGATGATTTCTCCATTTACGGGTGATAAAAAGGGGAAAAACATTGATGTTAGTGATGCTTTCGTTGACTTCGTACTGCAAAACCTTCTGGACAAACAGAAAATTAAGAAAGAGAAAATCAGAGAGTTATATCGAGGTTTCATACAAGAATATGGGCAAGATGTATCGTAATAACAATACAGTCTATGCAATCAATCCTGCAGTCGATGTTTATGCCATAGGTGAAGATATGTTAGAATTCTACTTCATCAACAACCGCCGGAGGGTCACCATGCAGGTGTCGTCACAAGTGGTAGCACTGGTGGCTAACATTGACGGTAGAAAAGGGATTGAAGAGCTTTGCGAGAGCCTGCGCATTGACGAGAAAGACAATGTGCAGGCTTTTGTCGATTATTTATATGCGCAGACTATCTTGCTTATTCAGGCAGAGAGGGAGGCAGAGAAAGCACAGATGTCACCAGCGGATGTAGAACGCTATGATCGACAGATCAACTACTTCACCTCCTTATATACGCAGTCAGGTTACCATGCTCAGCAGAAGATACAGGAACAGAAGGTACTTATCTTTGGTGTAGGTGCTGTAGGGGCTGGTATTGCTATACAATTGGCAATGAGCGGTGTACGCCATTTTATTCTTGTGGATAAAGATGTGGTTACAGAAGATAGTATTCAGAGGCACTATTTTTTCAAGGAGTCGTATATTGGCATGAAGAAATGCGATGCTTTGGCTGACTACCTGAAGCAAATAGACAGTCAGGTGGAGTTTGAGGTGCATAATGAGATAGTGGATTTTGATACAAATGTAACACCTTGGATAGAGCGGGCTTCGTTTGTGGTTAACACGCTTGACGAACCGTATATTGGTTTGACGAGTATGAAGATAGGCCGGGTGTGTTATGTCTTGCGAAAACCGCTATATGTGGCAGGTGGTTTTGATGCCCATCTGATGAGTACAGGCGAACTGATTATTCCAGACGAGACTCCATGTGTGGACTGCTATACGGCCTACTTCAAGGTGACACTGAAAGACTGGAATCCCAAATATAACATAGAGGCTGTCAGTGAAGAACATGCCGTTGAAGGCGTGTTCGAGGTGGGTGGCTTGGCATCGATGGCTCTCTTCTCTGTAAGCTATGCCATGATAGTAATCCTAAACTATATGGTTACTGGGGATGCGCATTACTCTCAAGGACGTGGCGAACTGCTTTTTGATAAGTTGAATATAGACTACCTGAACGTAACGAAAAACCCGTATTGTCATGTCTGTGGAAATCAATGATCGGCTGAAATTGCGCCCCTCTGTAGCTGTGGTGAGCAATGGAGATGTAACGGAGTTCTTTCTCTCCGACATTCGTCATAGCATCGCTCTACGTATGCAGAAGAAGGTAACACAGTTACTATTTGGACTTGATGGGACAATGACCGTTGGGGAATTTCTGGAAGCGAATAATCTGGGGAGCCAAAATGAAGAAGTGATGCCTTTGCTGGATTTCCTCAACAAGAACTGTGTACTTATAAAAGTAGATATGATATACAGTGAGGACTATGACAAATTTCCGCGGGTCTACTCTTTATTGGAAAACTATTGCCCAACGCAGCAACAAGTGGAAGAACACTTTCAGATGGTAAGGAAGTCGCGGGTCATGATTATAGGATTAGGATCTGTTGGAACATGGGTAGCTCAGTCGCTGCTGATGTCGGGAGTGAGGCATTTCTTGTTTGTGGATGGCGATAGGGTTGAATTGTCAAATTTGCATCGCCAATGTGGATTGACAGAGGCAAGTATCGGACAACTTAAGACAGATGCTTTCTCCAGTCGACTGAAGGAAATGGATGCAGAGGTGGAAGTTGACTGTATAGTGGACTGGCTGGACGAAGCGTTCTTTGAGCGGCATGACATAGGGCATATAGACCTGATTGTTAACTGTGCAGACAAACCTACTGTGGATGAGACCAGCATGATAGTGGGGAAATATGCCATGCCGCATGGAATACCGCATATTGTGGGTGGAGGATATAATCTCCATCAGTCGCTGATAGGGCAGGTGGTAATCCCAGGAAAAACTGCCTGTCTGGAGTGTTTCCGCATGAATCTGGATGATTTGAACGAGATAGACACGTCGAACATCAGGAAACTGGAGAATAAGAACAGACGAGTGGGGAGTTTTCCTCCTTTGTCGGCTTTGTCATCGGCTATTACTGCTAATGAGGCCTTCAAGGTGCTGGCAGGACTGGACAATCTCACTATGGCTGGACAGCGAACGGAATTCTTGCTACGTGAATTGAACTTTGCTAACGTGGACATGCCTCGGAGGCATGACTGTAAATGGTGTGGTTATGAAGGGAAATATTATCAGTTACAAAGGGATAAAAACTAACAATCTGCAGAACATCTCCTTAGAACTGAAAAAGGCTCAGTTTTATGGAGTAGCTGGACCAAGTGGTTCAGGTAAGAGTTCGCTGGCATACGGTACCATGCATGCCATTGCTCAGCATGAATGGGAGAAAGTATCTGGTGTACAAGGAAGTGCATTAGCACCGTATGCAGTGGAAGAGTATGAGAATGTAATCCCCTCCGTAGCACTGAAACAGGAGAACCACAACCAGAACCCTCGTTCTACGATAGCCACCTTTTTAAGGTTGGACAAGAGTTTCAGACTACTGTTTGCATCGGCTTGCGGCGTTTCTCCAACATTATTCTCTTTTAATAGTCCCAGGAATGCCTGTCCGAAGTGTGAAGGATTGGGTTATGTGGTGGCTCTTGATACGGATCAGTTGATTAGATGGGACTTGTCTATTGAAGAGAAGCCTTTCTTGCCTTGGCGTAAGAGTTATTACCAGAAGTTGCTTGAGGCGTATGCAAAATCTTGTGGAATCCCTTTGAATATATCGTTGCAAAATTTACCCAAGAGCCAGGTTGACCTCTTGCTTCATGAGGACTCTACAGAAAAACTTGCGGTCAGTTATACGTTAGGTGGTAAACGCCGCACACATAGATTCTTCTATCGTGGGTTCTACAACGAACTTGAGTCACTGGCCAACGACAAGAAGCATGTGTCAAGTGCTAACAAGGTAACGAGCCTTGGCCATTCAGAGGTATGTCCGCAATGCAAAGGAGAGCGGTTTTCAACTGAGGTGCTTTCTTACACATACCAAGGTTTGAATTTGGGCACTGTCTATATGATGGAAGTGTCGAAGTTGGAACAAGTGGTAGCAGGGTGGTGTAAAACTGAGCAACAACAAGAGCGGAAGATATTGCTAAAAGGAATAGCTACTTTGTTAGAGGCAATGACGAAAGCTCAGTTGGGTTATCTGCATCTGAATCGTAGCATACCAACCTTGTCCGGTGGGGAATTGCAGCGAATCAGATTGCTTAATATCCTAACGTCGCAGATAAACGATATGATGTATATCGTGGATGAGCCATCGGCACAATTGCATGTGTCGGAATATGATGCTTTGTTAGCAGACATGAGACGGCTGACAGAAGACGGGAATACGGTGGTGATGATAGAGCACAACCGATATTTTTTGGATCAGACTGATCATTGTTTATTCGTGGGGCCAGGATCTGGCAATCAAGGCGGTCAACTATTCCACGCCCTTCCTGAGGCTTGTCCGTTAGAACAGATACAAGGTAGAGGTATCGGTGAAATGATGAGTTTCCAATCTCTGTCGGCCAATAATGTAGAGAATGTTGATGTTGACATTCCCATGAGACGTATTACAGGACTATATGGCCCTTCCGGTTCTGGTAAGTCAACGCTGGCAAGATGTATCGAACAGCGGTACGACAAAACGGTTTATGTCAGCCAACGTCCTATCAAAGGAACTGTTGCATCCACTATCGCATCCTATAGCGAGGTATTTGATGAAATCAGAAACCTGTTTGCAAAGGAAAATAATGTCGATACGGACTGGTTCAGTTTTAGCGGGAAAAAAGGTGCTTGTCTTGTATGCGGTGGAAGAGGAAGTGTGAAATATCAACTCGATTTTGGGAAAACAGAGGTAGAACTGGTGTGTGAGGAATGTAATGGCCGTCGTTATAATAATACCGCTCTGAGTTACCACTATAAAGGACATTCTATCTTTGAGGTATTGAACAAAACTATTGATAGCCTTTTGCAAGATGGTTTGTTTGAAGGTATCAGTACTATCGTTGAACGACTACAATGTTTACAGCGATTAGGATTAGGCTACCTTACGTTGTTTCGTACTACAGACACACTCTCTGGTGGAGAGGCGCAGCGCCTGAAACTGGCCAAGTACATAGGACGGAGGCAGAAGGACAAGTTGTTTATCTTTGATGAGCCCCTGCGTGGGCTTGACAGCAAAAGCGTAGCAAACATCCTCTCCGTATTCCGTGAAATCACCAATTGCGGTGGTACAGTTCTCATGATAGAACATAATGTAGCCGGCCTCGCATTCTGCGACTATATTCTTGAAATGGGACCAGGCAAAGGGCGTAATGGCGGCAAAATAGTATTCGGTGGAACCGTCGACTCCTTCCGCAATTCCGACCATTATCGGCAGTATGCGGAGAAGATGTAACGAAGACTGAACAAGATAGAAAAACGGCGCAGGGGAAATTTGGGCGGATGTTTGAGAGAACAGAGGTGATGTGACCATGTATAATTTGACTTTTGATAAAGGATTTTGGAAATCATTTATATGGTTTTTGGTTATTGCCCTTTTGATTTGTTGCCTGCCATGGTTGCTTGCAAAGCACTCATGGATAGATTTCTCGACAACAGGAGAGATAGGAGATACAATCGGTGGTATTATGGGGCCATTTATAGCTATAGCTGCAGCTGGGCTAACATTTATTGCCTTTTGGGTCCAATACAAGGCCAACATTCAGCAGCGTCATGACATAGCTGTTGAACGATTTGAGAGCAACCTTTTTGAGATGATACATGTACAACAAGAAATTACCACCGGACTTCTGATAGAACAGATTGGTGGTGATGTGAAGTCTCAGAGGGGGCGTGATGTGTTTCAATTTGTCTATGAGACAGGCCGAGATATGTTTTGGATAGGGAATGAGCAAAGAAGATGTACCCTTAAGGAGGCCTTGGGTATGGATGACAATGTGAAAATGTCTGTTTCGAGCATGAAGAATATGTGGTTCCTTGATCATTATTTCCGTCATCTCTATAGGATTTTCAAGTTTATTGATGAATCAGACGATAGAATTATTGATAAGGTGAAGAAATATGAATATACAAGTATTGTCAGAGCAACTTTGTCTCAGTACGAACTTGTAATGTTGTTCTATAATGGATTCTATCATAAGAAGTTCAAGACGCTTGCAGAGAAATATGCCCTTATGAATAACCTTCGAATAGGGCTTCTGGCATCAGATGAAGACATTAATCTTTATGGCAGAAAGATTGGTAGACTCTATTCATTTGAGGATGACGAAGGAAGAGATCTACAATTAGAATATAAGAAATCTGCATTCGTGTATAGGGAAATATCATAGAAAAATGACGAAATGCATGATATATCTAATTCGGAGTAATATGGCTTTGACCGGTATGGCAAGGTGAAGTGTTGGAAGATAGAGCAGATGTTGCCGAAGCTGATGTGTGATGGCTGAGGGATGATCCAATATAGGAAGTATACATCTGAAGGAAGCAAAATGTGTTCTCAAAAAGTAGATATAGATAAAATATCTAAAAAAACA
>ERZ842401.6087-NODE-6087-length-13056-cov-8.637182_pt1 | contig 13056 bp, 10 predicted proteins | sample MGYA00521270_ERZ842401 | MGnify/ENA primary metagenome ERZ842401 (study PRJEB31892, sample SAMEA3878208) | bioreactor metagenome | biome: Moose rumen | place: Sweden | collected 2011-10 | study: EMG produced TPA metagenomics assembly of the PRJEB12797 data set... | reverse complement strand
AGAAAATGTTTAACTTTACACCGTGACAGTGTTGCACTGTCCGGAAAAATTCGCGAATCAATCTAAGGCAGACATTTTGCAAGTTAAGATGAACCATATTCATAACCGTGCTTCGATGAAAAAAGCCTTTACCTCTCTCATCTTTTTCACGCTTGCCGTGATTTCCCGCGCCCAAGTAGGCAGCGAGGCCTCCCGTGAATACCAATATGTAAACGTGAGGGTCAAAGCGATGGTACTTGATGCCAAGACGTCGCAGCCGATTCCGTATGCAACGGTGTATCTGATTCCGCAGGGAGATACCACCATTACGAATTTTGCCTTGTCGGGCGAAAACGGTCAGGTGGTTCTGGAGAAAGTGACCACGGGAAGGTATCAACTGAGCGCCGAACTGCTGGGGTACAATTCTTTCACCAAAGTGTACGACATCTATCAGGCGCCGGGCTGGGATGTGGACCTCGGGACCATCGGCATGGAGGAAAGCATGGAGAGTATTGATGCAGCCACCATCACGGCCGCCGGCAATCCCATCACTATCCAGAAGGATACGGTCATTTACAATGCATCTTCCTTCCGTGTTGGAGAGAATGCCATGTTGGAGGACTTGCTGAAAAAGATGCCGGGCATCCAAGTGAGCGAGGACGGCACGGCGACTGTGAACGGAGAGAAGGTAGACAGGATTACCGTGGGCGGTAAGACTTTCTTCTTCGGAGATCCATCGATGGCGCTTAAGAACCTCCCGGCAAAGATTGTAAGCCGGATTAAGATTTCCCGACAAGAGAGCAAATCGGCACAAATGGGAGGGATCTCGACGGAAGTGAAGAAAGAAACGGTAATGGATGTTGAACTGAAAGAAGAATATCAGGAGGGATGGTTCGGCGACGCACGGCTGGGCCTCGGGGCGACGCTGAACGGCAAAAATGATAATCCGCTTACGCAGGACACCAAGTTCCTTTATGACGGCAGCGCAATGGCCACCATCTACGGAAAAAAAGATCAGGCGGTGTTCATTGGAAATGCTTATAATGTGCAGGATGCGGGGGCCAGTACAGGTTCGTCAGGCTTTTCGGATTTGGATGACGATGATTACGCCTCCCTCGGCGGACTGACTACGGCCATCAAGGGTGGGGCCAACTACAACACCAGCCGAATCAAGAATTTCGAAACCACCGTTTCTGCTACATATCGGCACGTCACGAAAGATGACAGGCAACGATCTTCACGCACCTCATTTGTTTCCGGAGGAGATGACCTTTTGACGGAAGGAGGAAAGGATGCGCTGGGGCAAGAGGACCAGCTGATGGTGGACGTGGAACTCTCCAAGCGGCAGGGAAAACTTCTGGTAGACTTTTCACCGCGGTTCTATATGAGACAGAGCAGTGTAAATTCCTCCAACTTCTCGGATACGTACTACGCAGGGGCCGCAACGCCTTTCAATACGTCTTTCGGATCTTCTCTTTCAGATAGCAAGCAGCTATATACAAGCGGGGCGCTTAGCCTCACTCAAACGAATCTGGGCAAGTCCGGGAGGCGGCTTGGTCTCAGGATGAATTACAGCGCTGGCGGAGCCGGTGGAAACAGGCTTGAGAACTCTTTTCAAACACTCTCTTATGACATGCTTGGAAGGGCGCTGAATCTGGACGGGAGACTCTTCTATTACGAACCCCTTGGTGCTCGTTGGGGACTCCAGGCGCAGGTTGCGAGTGTCTTGAACACGCAACTGCGCAGTCGGGAAGCCAAGAATGCCGACGGCAGCTCGAACGCTTATTACACCAGCCGGACAGACAGAAGATTTCTCCAGGAAGGGACGGGACTTCTTATGCAATACAGCAACGACACCAGCACGGTGAGGTTTGGCATTTCGGCTTCGGCCTATAATGACCGGATGGATGCCACATTGCTGGGAATCAATACGGTTTCAGGCAAGGGTGACTGGCATCTATATGTCACGCCCGTCGTGATATACACCTACTCTAAGGACGGGCGCGAGCTTACCTTGCAGTACACCAGCGTTGCCAACCCTGCTTCCGGAAGAATGATGATACCTGTACCTGACATTTCAAATCCGGTGCAGATTACGGCCGGCAATACTTATCTCAAATCCGGTATTGAGCATAGTCTGATGGCTTACTACAACATGGTGAATTATACTACCTATACCTTCCTGACGCTGTACGCATTTGCCAACTTGGACAGCAATGGAACTGTATATGCAAGTTGGTTCGATCCCGCCGGAGTCCGCTATGCCGTTCCCGTGAATGCCAAGAAACCGGGAGCCAATGTATCAGCGATGGCCATGCTAAACCAGCCTTTCGGCGCCCAGAAGAATTTCACGCTGACTGTCTCCGCCCAGGCAGGTTTGGACAACCGCTATTCCTATCAGGCAACATCTCTGCAGCCAGGACTGAATTTGACAAGCTTTGATTATAATAGCTTTATGGAGGGGTTCTGGGGAAATGAATCCGGCGACCGGTTCTACAGCGGAGCGAGCGGCTTTGCAGAAAGCCGGACGACCTCGTACAACTGGGGGTTGGGCCTGGACCTCAAATACAACAAGGATTTCTTTACCGGAACGGCGTCTGCCAATGCAATGAACAACCGTGCCTCCTATTCCCTGAATCCCGCTGCCAATATGAACGTGTGGACCTTTAACTTCGGCGGGGACCTTCTCTTTACACTCGGAAAAGGCTGGGAAATCGGGACAGATGCCCGCTATGTCTTGTTCCGGGGATATGCACCTGGATTCGGGCAGCCGGAACTCCGCTGGAACATGTCTGTGAGCAAGACCTTGGGAGCATTCACACTGGGGCTGAAATGTCGGGATATCCTAAACCAGGAGCGGAATCTGACGCGCGTCGTATCTTCTGAGTTTGTGGAAGATTCCTATCGGAATGTGATGGGAAGGACGCTTCTTTTCAGTGTCTCCTTCAACTTCGGCAAACTCAACCCTAACAAGACATCGGCCGTCTCCAGTTCTATCAAGAGACTAGAGTATTAAAGAAAAGCCCTCATGCTGCGGATGTGTCTCATATTTGCACTTCTTAGCCTGATCTTCTTCGAGGGTGCGTCTCTGGCTCAGAGCACGGATTCTCTCGTTCTGAAGGAGCGGCTCCTGCAGCAGGAGAATAACCGATACATCCAGATGGCCCAACGGGATAATGTCATTTCTGCCAGTCAGGCCGATAGCCTTAGGAAAGTCACAACCGGCACCGTCGAAAAGCCCGTTCAGATGGGCATAGACATTCTCTTTCAAATCAGGGACTATATCGACCATGGGTATGAAGAGCAGATGAAAATAGTAAACGAACCGGTAATGGAGGAGCACTATTACTCCGCCCATACCATGCTGCCGACAAAACTCAGCATCCCGGAAGATATTGTATTCCCGGAGGAACGGGAGGCCGAATTACAAAAACTGGCCATGGAGCAGATGGCAGAGTCCATTGCCAGAGACTTTGAGCGGGAGAAACTACCGGCCTGGCAGATCTGGTGGCGTAAACATATTGGATTCTTCTTCGGCAATATGGCTTGGTTCAAGGGAGAAATAACATACATCAACGGACACGAGGTTCTTATTCCAAAAGACTATCACAGAAACCAATAACATGATGTTACATTCTTCTAAAAAAGAGCCTCATTATAGCGAACCCGTTCAAGAGATATTAGGCACTATACCTTCCTGGATAATCAGGTGGGGCGTTACTGTTATTGCCGCAGTGTTTGCCCTTATCGTGATAGGGTGCTGCATTATCAAGTATCCACAGACTATCGTCTCGACCATTTCAATCATCAGCACTAATCCGCCTTCTCAACTTGAAGCCAGGTACTCCGGTATTATCGATACGATAGCGGTCATCAACGGTCAAGCAGTCAAACAAGGAGATTTGATAGCACTGCTGAAGACCCCTGCCGAGTATGGAGACATTATGACGGTGAAATCATTTGTTGAGCAGGCCCGTAACGCAACTCCGCCTGAGATTGCCGACAACCAACTATTTGAGGCTACGTTCTCACTTGGCAGTCTCCAAGATAAGTGGACGGAATTACGCAACCTTTCAAGAGAGTATTCGCTATATGTCCATTTAGACCAGATTGGGAAAAGACGCTCGCTTCTTTCCGAGCAGATTAGGAACAACAAAGAGTATTACGATGCCTTGCTCCAGCAAAGAGATTTGATTGATAGGGATACTAAGCTACAGCAATTGGCTATGCGAAGGGACAGCGTTCTTTGGGGAGAAGGACTCACGGCGCAGGCGGAATATGAAGCCAGCCAACAGGCCTATATATCCAAGCTTAATAGTTTATCTTCCTTCGATGCAAATTTGAAATCTGCGAGACTCAATATGTTAACCCTTGAACAAGGCCTTAACGAATTGGACATTCAGCGGCAAGCAGAAGAAGACGGATTCAACCTCAGATTCTCCCGAACTATACAGGAGTTGCTGGCACAAATCGAAAGTTGGACGGTAACATATGCCATAATCGCACCTTTCGACGGGACCGTTTCCTTGCAGGATTTTTGGGGAGAGGGACAGCACGTGAGCGTTGGCGATGTTATAGCCAGCGTCGTGCCGGACATAAGTGCCGATATAGAGGGACGGATGAAAGTCTCATCAGTGGGATTTGGCCGGGTTGAAAAAGGGCAGACGGTTAATATCCGCTTGAACGGATTTCCCTATATTGAATTCGGCATACTGAAAGGAGTGATCTCAAAAATCTCCCAAGTTCCGGAGAAGTTGCCTGATGGGAGTGTGGCTTATAATGTGGAGGTGTCTTTCCCCAGCGGGCTGGTAAGTACCTATCGCAGAACTTTCCCTTTCATACAAGATATGGATGGAGAGGCAGAGATTATCACCCGGGATCAAAGGTTGATTGAACTCTTTGTTGAGCCAGTAATCTCTTTATTCAGAAATAGATGAAACGTGGCAATGTGTTATTTGACAGGCGTCACACTATTCGTTATAATAGCAAAAGAAAGACGAAAGAACGATTGTTACTAAACCATAAATGTCACCGTTTTGTGGCCTTATTTTGTGACATTTTGTAGATTTGCAGTGTTAACAAAATGAATGGTATAATATGCACCCCTATATCTCAAATCTCAAGAAAATTCTAGATAGAACTGGGATAACATGTGTATATCCTTCTTTTCTGAAGGAAATCGAATGCTATGATGACTATTTTTCCAACCATTCATTATTAACCGAGTTAGGCCCGCATGCAAACGGAGTCTTTCAAACTGTTATTAACGATCAGCATAATCACCGTTTATTCTCCTTAGAGTGGGATATAAATCGGATCCTGCGTGATTTGGATAGCACATCAATTCAGGCAGCTAAGGTTCCCATAGATGATGAACGTCTTTTTTGCGATGAGTCAAAAGTGTATCATAATACGGTGCAGTCATATGTTAGAACCCACAGTATTAATCCGATCTTGCTTGTTTGGTTGGAGTTTACAAAAAGATACCATATTATAGATGGTAACCATAGGTATGTCGCATGTAAACTGAGAGGGCAAGAAACTGTTGATGCAATTATACTTCCCGCAAGATTCCACCTAAAGTACATGCTGTCTGACGAATCGCGTATGCGCTATAAGATATTCCATAATTTAGCCACTATGGGAGGAGGAATCTACGTTGGCCAGAGACAAATAGATGACAGCAATTATATATACCCAATTACAGGTAATAGAATTGAGCTGGGAATTCTAAAACGCTATTTGTGTTTATTCCTTTTATGGATTAATAATGCTCGCAAGCTTTCTGTCGAAGGGTAGGTGGTTTCTTCTCTATTGATAGCCCCCAAACCGTATGTGAGTACCTGGCGGGGATACTACATACATATCGCATTTATCGATCGCTGTTTTATTGTTTTCGTGAATTTTTCACGTGAATATTTCACGGATTTAATTATATTATGTATATTTGCGAAAAATAAACAATTATGTTATTAAGGGTAATAATAAAGAACTTCTTGTCGTTCAATGGTTTGGAACAGTTTGACCTGTTTCCTAACCATAAGAGAGTGACACATTCCAATCACATTTATCTGCATCACCCTAATCCGGATGTGCTAAAAATGTCGGTTATATATGGTGCAAATGGCGCAGGGAAGTCAAATCTCATCAAAGCACTCAGTTTCGTCAAGAGATTTGTCTTATCTGATACCTTTCTTGATGCTGACAGTATTAAGAATTGGAAGTTCTGTCTGAAACCGCAAAAGGCGAATGAACCTCTTTTCCTCGCAATTGAATATGAGACAGAGGAAAGGGAGGTGTTCCTTTATTCGGTTGAGATCAACGATAACGGGATTCAGAAGGAGATCCTAAAAACTTCAGGAACCAATAACCCCGGAGTGGAGATATTTGTGCGTACTGCCAGTGAAGTGACGCTAAGAGGTGATATAACCAAAGAAATGAGCGAGATTATCCGTAACTGGGTTATTGAGCATCCTTTTGCGTCCCTGTTTACAATAAACAGTAATGTGCAGTTGTTGAATGATGCAGCAATTACTTCTTCACAAAAGTGGTTTGGTGAAAAACTGAAAGTGGTGGGATTGAATTCTTTCCACCCGGATATTATCACCAAATTGAAGCAAAATCCCAAACAGTTGAAATTTGCAACGGACATGTTTTCTGAGATTGGTTTGGGACTCAATGGGATAGAGGTTAAAACGGAGAACTTTGACAAATGGCTTGCCGCTAATCCTCAAGAGGATAAGATACTTTCTAGGACGGAGAAGATGCCTGATGACGTGGTGCTGACGAAGATTGTCGACAACCGAAATGTCTCGGCTATTTCGTTGGAAAAGGGTATCAGGAAAGTGAGTGAGCTTATCTTCAAACAGGCAGGCGTGGAAGGCTATTCAGCTGACATGAATATTATGTCGCAGTCAGATGGTACGGTGCGGTTGCTTATACTGGCTCCTTATCTATATCGTGCGGTATATGAAGGCGCAACTATTGTTGTGGATGAATTGGACAACAGCATCCATCCTCATCTGGTAAGAGAGCTTGTCAGATATTTTGCTGATAAGGATACGAATGGCCAGTTAATCTTTTCTACTCACGAGACGTGCATACTGGACCAGGCGTTCCTGCGACCTGATGAAGTATGGTTTGTTGAGAAAAGTAATGGTGAAAGCCATCCCTATTCTTTGAATGACTTTAAGATTCACAATACAATCAGTATTGAGAACGGTTACATGGCCGGTAGATTCGGAGCAATACCATTTATTGGAACACTGAACTTCTAATGGATTCTGATAAGCTTTCATATCAAAAAGAAACGGGCAGCAAACCACTGCGCGAACCTGTCTTGACAGCACTGCCTATCCGTAGGAGACTGATAAATAGCAATGCCCGATGGTCTTGTTCGAAAGACCACAAAAAGGGTGAAGCTGTATTGGTCCCCGCTATCGTATATGTGCTCTCAGGAGGCGAGGACAGGGAGAAGGTATATTTCAGGAACTTGAAGAATGACAAGATGCTGGGCTCCTGCGTTCAGGTGCTGTTTCAAAGTAAGAAAGGACAAGGGTTGCAGCCGTTCCAGATGAATAATATCTGGCAGCAAGGCCGCAAGAAGGGTAAAATTTTAGTTGACGGCAAGGAGTATAGATTAAGCAAGGTTGACAAAGTGTTTCTGGTAACGGACGTGGATGAATTTGAAGACCAGCTAGTTTCTGCTTTGTCAAATAAGGCCAGGGATGACTATGGACAGTGGGTAATCAGTAATCCTTGCTTTGAGATATGGCTGTATTATTGCTTTGAGAAAGACCTCCCGTCCGAGATCCTGAAACTGCGGTATATAACCAGGGCAAAGAGAAGCCAGCGGATGAAGCAACTGAACCATCAGTTAATAAACGGCGGTGCTGACCCAAGAAAAGCCTTTGATAACACCCCTACGGGTATAGCTAACAGTAAACTTCATTACCGAGCGGGACACTATAGGATTCCAGGGCTCTTCGCCACATCTTTTCATTTGATGATGGAACAGATTATTGCTTTTGTCACAGAGCGGGGACGCTCGTTCTCGGAGTATCAAGAGGCGAAGCGGAAGAAGATAGAGGCGTTTCTGGCGGGGAAGTGAAGTTTAGATAGTTGAATGAGATGAAAATAGGTTATGTGGTCAGATAACATAGCAGAAAAAGACTACCTTGGGTTTGATGTCCATGCAAACCTCATCAAGGGTCTGATTGACGAACCTGGCATGCTCCCTATTACCATAGGCGTGTTTGGTGACTGGGGCAGTGGCAAGTCCAGCATTATGGAGTCGTTGAAGAAGGCTTATGAAGCTGAAAACGATAAAAGCACCGTTTGTCTCCAGTTCAATGGTTGGGTTTTTGAGGGATATGATGATGCTAAAGCGGCTCTGATTGAGGCTATTCTCAAAAGTTTTGAGAGCAACAAGTCCTTGCCAAGGAAGGCTAAAAACAAGATAAAGAAACTTGCTAAGTCCGTCAATTGGATGCGTGCAATCGGTTTCGGTGTCAAGAATGTGGCAGTACCACTGGTGGCCGCTTCATTGACGGGTGGTTTGAGTCTTGGCCCGCAGATTTTTGAATGGATCAAAGGTCTGACAGAAAACCCTCAGCAAATTGCAGATGCTGTCAAGGATTTGGATTATGACAAATTCAAGAAAAAGTATCTGAAAGAGGATAAAACGCCAAACTTGGAAGAACAGTATCAGGTGGTGCGCAAGTTTCGGGATGACTTCAAGGAGATGCTTGATGAGGCGAATGTCAAGAAACTCATTGTGCTGATTGATGATTTGGATAGGTGCCTACCTGATAGGATTATTGATAATCTGGAAGCGATAAAACTGTTCTTGAATGTGGATAATACGGCATTCATCATCGGAGCAGACCCTAGAATTGTGCGCGATGCCATTCGTCATAGGTACAAGGAATTAATAGCGAGGGATGAAGGTGAGGAGAATAAACGAGTAGTAGTGGATTACCTAGAAAAGTTAATTCAAATACCATATACACTGCCCAAACTCTCGGAATCCGAAGTTGAAACTTACATAACATTACTCTTTTGCGAAGAAGAATTTGGAAAACATGGAATGGACAATGTAATCAGTGCGTTTAAGGATTTTCGCAAGACAGACCGTTATAGCGTTTTTGGAATAGAAAAAGTTAAAACGGTCATCACTGACAATATTGTAAGAAAGAGGCTGGAGGACAAAGTAACGCTTATTTCAAAGTTGTCCCCTTTGATTGCCGGAAATTTGGATGGCAATCCTCGACAAATAAAGCGGTTCCTAAATACTTTTATTCTGAGAAAAAAACTAGCTGATGTGGCTAAGCTTCCTGACTTTAAGGTAGATATATTAGCAAAACTCATGATTTTAGAATATGCAGAGCCAAAATTATTCACAGATTTGTATGGTTGGCAAGCCCAAAACAAAGGTTATGTGCCCCAGCTCATTAGATTTGAGAAGAAAAATGAAGATGGCGAACATGAGATTGATGACAAGTACAAAGATTGGAAGAATGCAAAGATAATAACATGGCTGGAATCTGAACCTTACCTTGCAAATGTCGATTTACGAGATTATTTCTGGATTTCTCGTGACAGATTGGAATCAATGACAGGGAATATGACGCCGCCAATAGTACAGGCTGTCATTACGAAACTTATGGTAAAAACACAGGCAGAAGCATTGATTCACAAAAAAATCAAGGAAGATGTACTCACTTTACAAGATTATCTGCAACATGAGTTGTTTTCAACACTTACTAAACGTGCCTTTGCAATCAAAGCAGAAAGGACTCATATTTTCAAGGTGTTTGAATTTATGATTGAAGATGGTTGTGATTGCAAGGTAGAGTTTACTACATTGTGTAAATCGATAAAATTCAAAAATGAGCCTGCACTTAAGGCAATTGTTGAAAGAATAGCAGAGACACACTCTGAACTGCAGTCATTACTATAGTAACCAGTGAGAACAAGATTATGGGAACATCTAAAGCATACGGAGGATTAAAAGGTAGCCCCACTTGGGGGCCTTTGAGCAGTACCGTAACGAAAGCTGTAAATGATGGGCAACCTACCCGTCATGCCCTTGGCAGTGTAATGTCTCACACTGTTTCACACCTTGGCGGCTCGCGAGGGGCTTCCTCGGGCGCTTCAAGCACCGGCGGCAGAGCTGGTGTCAAGACGGCTCAACGTTTAGGCTCCTTCATTGGAAGTATTCAGAATGATGGATTCAAGAATGCATTGAGCTTTATCGCTGGTGGCGTTGATGTGGAAGATGCCAATCAGGCCATCAACGTTATCCTTGAACACTGTGCTGAAAATGCTGGCACACAAGATGAAGTGGCGGCAAAGGCCGCTATGCGGGATTTGTTGGAGGAGATTGGAGCAAATGCAGAAACGTTGGAAGAACTGGGTGATGGATTTGAGAATGCAATAAAGGATTACGGTGCAGAAGAGTTGTTGGTCAAGTACTTCGGTAATTACTTGTATGAGCATCTTTGTACTGATTTTTATGAGAAACTTATCAAAGAGAAGGGTATCAGAGAAACTGAGGTCTTTTATAAAGACCTAAAAGATTATATTGTGGAGAAGACAAAAACTACATCAAAACATAGGGATTTGAGAAAGGTAGATTGGAACTCAGACTACGGTAAGGGTCTGATACAGGAAATATTCCGTGACACATTAAAAGCTTTTGAAGACTATGAAGGTTAATGTTTCTTTGTCTCGTCCACAAACCCCGTATGGCTTTGCCGGGATTGTACTTAGTTATGGAACTTCGGAGGTGACCGAGGTGGCTCTTAACATTGAGTACAGAAACCTGTTTGAGTTTACCAAGCGGCAGGAAGGGCCGGCTTTTGATCTTTTTGTTATAGCAAGTTTGGTCTATGGTATAGATATACTGCTACCCCGTGAGAGTTTCGGATTTGATGGTTGGAGCAGAGAAATAGAAGTGGCGTTTCCCGTTGAAAACACCACTGTTTTTGAGAGAGGGAAAGAATCGTTGGAAAAGACTCTGAATTTCTTGACTGGTGATATTTGGTCTATATCGTTTGAGCAGCGGGCTATCAAGTACCTGTACAGGTATGGTAAAAAGCAGAAGGCATGTTCAGATGACTTCCGAATGAAACACAAGGTCGTGAATCTGTTCTCCGGTGGTATGGATTCTTTGATAGGAGCAATAAACCAACTTCATTCTTCAGATGAACGGGTATGTCTGGTCTCGCATACTGATTCCATGTTCAAAGGTGCGAAGTCGGATCAGGAAGACATATTGAAAGTTCTACGTCTTAAATATCGTCATTATCATTATTTACCTACCCGTGTGGATATGGAGAAACATGATGTGAATGGTGCTAAATATGATAAGGAAACAACCTTGCGTTCGCGTTCCTTCTTGTTTTTGAGTATGGCTGTGCTGGTGGCTGATTCTATAGACCCTGTAATGCCAGTGCATATTCCTGAGAATGGAACCATATCACTTAACTATCCTTTAACTCCTTCACGTCGCAGTACGTGCAGTACTCGTACAACACATCCGCATTTCCTCCAATTGATGCAGAACTTTATACAATCTGTTGGGCTGAATCATTGTATAGTTAATGATTATCAGACCTGTACGAAAGGTGAGATGGTGGAGGATTGTGCAGACAGAGAGATGCTTTTGGCTACCTATAAGTGTTCTTGTTCTTGTGGGAAGCGTGGGACGAGAAAGGATATTCGCGATGATGCACATGCCTCTCATTGCGGTGTTTGTATGCCCTGCATATACAGAAGAGCGGCTTTGCATAAGATAAAAGTTTCTGAAACAGTGGGTACTGATATTTTCAATGCCCAGAAGCGTGGCGTGATGGCAATTCCAGATATGCCCGCTCTTGTCAGTTACATCAGAAAAAACGTCTCATTACAGGAAATTGAACATGGGCTTCTAGTGAATGGCCCTCTGCCATTGAACAAAGTTGAAGAATATGCCAATGTTGTTATGCGGACACGTGATGAGATAAAGCAATGGATAAGAGACGAGGCGTCAGATGAAGTGAAGCGACTATTTGGAGTATGATAATTGATACGCATTGCCATTTTGATATGATGCCAAACCCCGAGGGGTATATTTCTGCTAAAGAAAAGGCTGGAGATATGGTCATTGGGATGACCAACTTGCCCAGTCATTTCAAGATGGGGCAATCACATTTGATTGGGTATAAGCATATCAGGCTGGCATTGGGGCTACATCCGTTGCTTGCTGCTGAAAACAGGAAAGAACTGACTTTGTTTAAGCGGTTGGTTGACCAGACATCCTATATAGGAGAAATCGGGCTGGACTTTTCCAGAGAAGGAATTGCCACAAAGAATGAGCAGATTTCCGTGCTTCGGGAAGTGCTAGCTACTATCAAAGGAAAGAAAAAAATAGTGAGCGTACATTCACGAAATGCAGAAATAGAGCTGTTGGATATGCTTTGTGAGTTTGATATTCAAAATGTGATATTCCATTGGTATAGTGGGCCAGTGGATTTAATACCCTCAATTATAGAGCGAGGTTTTTATTTCTCAATTAATGAATCCATGTGTCGGTCAAAGAACGGGCAGTCTATTATTGGGAAGATACCCAGAGAAAAAATTCTAACTGAAACTGATGCTCCGTATAACAATAGAACTAATATTAGAATGGTTCTCAATCAATTGAACATGTCGGAAGTTGACATTTTTTATAATTTCAATAGACTATTAAACGACATCAAATAGCCGCATTTCCGTGGAGAGGATGGCCGACGAGCAGCGCAATGCCCGGTCGATTGGGTATTTGATTTTGACGCCGCTATGGTCCCAGGGTATCGGCACGGAGGCGGTGCGGCTGATTTGCGGGATCGCTTTTCGGGAGTTGGAGCTGGATTGCATAATCGGCGAGGTTTCATGAGAACCTGTCATCGGCCTGGGTGATGGAGAAGAATGGCTTACGGCTGGAGGAGACGAAGGCCAGGGCCATGGGCTATAATACAATATGTGGTAGTGTTTCTTTTAGTGTGTCTAGAGCCCCCGATTGGGGCCGACAACTTTCAAGACAAGGGCAAATAT
>ERZ842401.6085-NODE-6085-length-13058-cov-23.046989_pt1 | contig 13058 bp, 12 predicted proteins | sample MGYA00521270_ERZ842401 | MGnify/ENA primary metagenome ERZ842401 (study PRJEB31892, sample SAMEA3878208) | bioreactor metagenome | biome: Moose rumen | place: Sweden | collected 2011-10 | study: EMG produced TPA metagenomics assembly of the PRJEB12797 data set... | reverse complement strand
CTTGCTTTGATTAAGAAATTGTACAAGAAAACTTATCTTGACCAGTAAGTTTTTTTGCAACTTAACTAGTCAAGAACCAAAATCAAAAGAGAATTAAACATAAATAAAAATACCCGCACCTTTAACAAAGGCACGGGCGTTAAGGAGGTTTTATGAAGGATTTATAAATAAAACGTTTCTACTCTGTTTTTTCTCCTGCCGCTACACCGTCAAGGGCAGCTTTAAGCAATGTAGGGAAATAGAATGTTTGTGCAGTGCGATTATAAAAGCCGTAATGTTCTGCAACATTTCCGTCTTCGCCCACTTCTACAGAACCATTGTCCCAAATAAACGCAGTAAGACCATTTCTCTTTGATGTTTCAAAGTAATAGCGATACCATTCTTCACGAGCCGCTAAGTTATTTTTATTTGTAGCTCCACACTCACCAATGATAACAGGAACGCCATTCTTTACAAAGTGATTATTAAGTGCTTCAAAGGTGTTCTTCTGTCCTGCCTTAGCTTCGTCTGTGAACTCAACTTCACCAGGGTTTTCGCCTGCGAATGACCACGGGTCATACATGTGCACGCTGATAATCAATCTTCCCTCTGCGCTGTCGCTCGGCATAACAAAAGAATCCGCCATAGCTGCCCACGGCTGAGCCACATAGCCAGGAAGCATAATAAAACGCTGTGCATTAGCTCCGCCTGATTTACGAATAGTTGCAATACAAGCCTCTTCAAGCTCATTTACAATTTTCTGTGAAGCTACGCAATCTGGGTGATTTGCGTCATACCACCATTCTCGCTCGTGTCCTACAAGGCGCGGCTCATTCAAAAGCTCAAACACAAGGTGCTCATCATATTCGTTGTTGAAGTTTGCTGCAATCTGTTCCCATACGCGAGTTACAAAGCGCAATGACTTTTCTTTGCCAGCCTCGCTCGGATAATATCCGCGTCCTTCTTCAAAATCTTCGCTCGGTGCGGTATCGTGGTGAATATTTATGATGACATAAAGCCCCTCTCCGATAGCCATATCAACCACTTCTTTTGAACGAGAAAGCCATGCAGGGTCTACCGTTAATTTGTCGTCAATAAGGTGATTGTGCCAAGTAATCGGGATACGAACAGCATTAAATCCAGCTTTTTTAAGAGCTGTAAACATCTCTTTTGTGGTCTTTGGTTGCTGCCAACACGTTTCGCTTTCAAGCCCGCCTTGTCCGTCAATCCACGCATCAAGGGTATTGCCCAAGTTCCAACCGATACGCATATCGTCTACAATTTCTTGAGCAGTCTTTGCTGTCATTTTGTCAACATCAACCGTTGAAGGCTTCACATCATCTTTAACAGTTTGCTCCTGTTTGCTTGCGCAAGAAACAAGGGCAAACGACATAGCAAGCGCACTACACGCCACTAGAGTGTGCAAAAATCTTTTCATACGATTCTCCTAGATTAGTTGTTATAATCTAAGATACTACGGTTTTTTAAATCGCGATTGTAATTTCTTTTGATTTTTATCAATTTTTTGTCAAAACTTTTCCTTTTACAATCTTTCCTGCAAATCTTTTATTAAAGTGCGTGTAAACTTTTCTGCACCAAAATTATTCAAATGGTCGCCGTCAGCAAAAAGCTCATGGTACGGCGAAAAATCTTCACTTCTCGAATAATCAAGATAAATCAGTCCTGCGTACTTTTGGCACAAATCATTTGAAAATTGCTCGAAAGTCGAAAAAAAGTCATTATCAGCTTCATATATTTCGTTAAGTACATCTGTTATCGGCGCGGTGATAAGTACAGGGCGCAAATGATGTGCATAGCAAAAATCAATTATCCTAGATATTTCTTCTATATTTTCTTTATATCCCTCTTCGCCTTTATTATTTGCAGTCCACCTTTTATGCTTGTTCACACAATATGTATACAACTCCTCTCCGTCGAGATGTTTTTCTCGCCCATAAAACACAGTCATTCGCTCTTTTGGAATATCGCGGAAAATATGGATTCGGTTTACTCCTGCACTCAGAAGCGGAAGTTTGCAATATGCGATATATTCTTTGAGCAGCCAATAATCCATATCTTCTTTTGGCAAAATACGATAATATCGCTTTCTATATTCCGAATAATCACCGCGCGCGATAACGCCAAAATACGAAATCGGTATTACTACAATCGCATTTTCTGCTAAATGGTCAGCATAGTTTTTAAGTACTCTGTAATCCCAAAAATACCGCTGTGAATCATTCGCAAGATTCCACGCTTTTAGTTCTGGAACTACATCATAATTTAATCCATAGCAAGTGTGGCTAGACCCCAAGTTTACCAACTCTAAATCATAAGGTATATTAACAAACTTATCAGTATTATTTTCATGTTTCCAATAATTCGTGCGCACATATAACGCATTTAGCAATAAAAATATCACTGCAACAGGAAAAACGAAAAGAGAGAGCTTACAAATAAATCGTTTCATAATTTCTCCAATCGATAAACGAATAAAAGATTAAAAATTATTGTAGATAAAATTGCTTGTCATACTTGTTTGAAAACAGAATATAATGAGCAAGGCAAGCGAATAATACGAGAACCAGCGAATGACACAATGTTTTGAGTTAGTTAAAGAAACTCCTTTTTTGCCTGCGATTTCTGTAATGACCAAAATAAGCAAAACAAAAAGGGTGCTTGCCATACCGCTAAAGCCTCCAAAAGAGCTATCATTTAATGCAAAAGCTGTTCTTATCGCTTCTTTTACTCCGAGTGTACTCTTTATGTGTAATAGTTCAAATGCGTCAGAATATATGTGTAAAATGCCTTTTATGACTGCAAAAGAATCAGCTATCGTGTCAACTCTAAAGAAAATCCACGCAAACGAAACAATAATAAAAGTAATTATCATTTTTGCTTTTGCAGGAACTTTTGAATAGACAGGTTTTATCGTTTTTTCTATACATTGAAATGCACCGTGCAGCAATCCCCACAGAATAAAGTTCCCTGTTGAGCCGTGCCACACTCCGCTTACGATAAATGTCGCCATAAGGTTAAAATACACTCTCGGCAATGCGACGCGACTTCCCCCTAAAGAAAAATACACATAATCGCGAAGCCACGACGAAAGCGAGATGTGCCATTTTCTCCAGAACTCGCTGATAGACGTAGAAAAATACGGCTTGTCGAAATTTTTCCCAATGTCGAAGCCTAAGTATTTCGCTATTCCTATCGCCATATCGCTATAGCCTGAAAAGTCTGCATATATCTGAAACGAATAGAGAAAAACCGCCGTAAGAAGCGCAAAAGCAGACATATCAGCAATATCTGCATACACGAAATTAACATAAGGCGCAATTTTATCCGCTATACATAGCTTTTTGAAAAGTCCCCACGCAAAGAGCTTTAAGCCGTCTGTCGCGCTCTCATAATCGAATCGGTGTATTTTTTGCAACTGAGGAAAAAGATTTTCTGCACGCTGGATAGGTCCAGAAGATACACAGGGAAAGAAACTGATAAAAAGCGCGGTATCAAAAAGACTTTGTGCAGCAATTTTTGATTTATACACATCAACAATATAACTTATGCTCTGGAATGTAAAAAACGACAATCCGAGCGGAAACAATATATGCCCTTTCCAATCTACAGGCGCATATTTGAAGAATAACAACGGTAGCAAATCTGCAATAATTGCTATAAACAGTATTATTCTGCTTTTATTCTTTTGCAAAAATTGAGTTGCAACATAAGATAAAATAATTGCATAAAGCAAAAAAAGGTAAAAAGAATATATTTGCGAATATATAAAAACAAAATTGCCAATGAGCAATAAAATACGTTGTATATGCACATTGTTCTTATAAGAAGCACTGTGATACAAAGCAATAAAGACAATAAAGAAAACGGCAAATGATAATGAAGTGAACTGCATACTTTTCCCTTGTTTTTGATAGTGAAAAACAATATAGAAAAGACTATAGTACAATACTATCAAAAAGACAAGTGTAAAATGAGAAAATAATATCAAAATTGGTAGTATGGAAACCGAATTATCACCATTGGAAAAAACAGTTATCGACAACATCAGACGGATAAGACAAGAAAAGGGAATATCTCAAACTCGGCTATCGATTTTTTCAGGAACTTCAGCGAGTTATATAGGGCTTATGGAAACGTATAAGAATGTACCGAAACTCTCTACAATAGAAAGAATTGCAGAGGCGTTAGATGTACCTGTATTAAAATTATTTTGTGAGCCTAATAATTCAATTCCAATTACTTCAGAAAGCTCTCGGAATATGAATAAAAAGCAAAAGATAAGGGAACATGTAAAATCAGAGATTCTAAACCGCCTTAGCAGCGATTTAGATGATATTTTGCAAATACTCTAAAGAGAGCTTGCCACTTTTTCGTGCTGTTCGTCGAAGAGGCTCATAACATGGTCAATAATGCGCTGCTTTGGGTCTTCCTCTTCAGCTGGCAAACTAGCCATATACTCTTTTCGGAAGCTCTTGCAATCATACACAGGGCTTGCAGTAAATACCATTTTGTCGGGTTCGATGATGTCTGCAAGCATATCATCAGGGTGCTCTGGGTCAATGTGGAGCGAAAGACCATTGATAGAAACAAGTATCATCTTATCAAAAAGACGCAAATAACTATCTATTTCGCGAAGTCCTTTTTTTGTTTCTGGTTTACCAGGTCGGTAGCGCGTGCCGCTTGGGAAAACAAGAATAACTTTGCCCTGTTTTTTGCATTTGTCCATTGCCTTCATTGCCGCAAGATTGATTTTTCGAGCCTTAGCCTCTTCCGCCGCTCTTGCCTCTGCGTCTTCAATTTTGTTCAATGAGCGCGTCGGATAAATCACTACACGAGTAAATGATTCCGCAAACGCCCTCACCATCGGATTATCTTCGTTGAGCTTCATTCCTGCAATCGCGACCACACGGCTTGCAAGCTCTTTGCATTTTGAGTTGCCCGAATGTTCAAGAAGATAAATTAACGCAGGCAAATCGAGATTAGAATAGTGTTCCATCAAAATAAGCCCGCTTTTTCCGCTCTCTACCGCATCAAAGAACGCTTCAAAGTTTTCCTCGCCGCCAATTCGGCTGCCTTCCGCCAGATTTTCTCCTGCAAGTTTATCCATAAATGTTCTTGTTTGCGCGTTTGCTTCTTCATACACATTTGTTTCATTTATTTTCGCGTCTGCCTGCGCCACCTGCGCCAGTTGTGCAAACATAAAGCCGTATTTTTCTCTGATAGATTGTCTTGCCATAAAAACCTCACCAATCAAAAGTATATTTCTTTGTTTCTCGTAAACACAATATTTCTGCAAGCTCAATATTCAAGTTTTGCCGAATGCCATTCTTCGACACGACCGAAAACTCTAGCTTTGCCCCCTGCATTTCTTTTGCAATCTCATCGCCATACACAGCAGAAAGAAGCTGTATATATTCATCTTTGCGCATTTTTTCGCCCGAAAACACAGGAGCTAACAAAAGTTCAGTATACTCTTGTGTTTCAGAAGGCAATAAAGACAAAAATTGATTGATTGTATCTTTAGAAAGTGTGAGCGTAAACGATTTTCCCCCGTTACTTTCGCTAAAAAGCGGAGAAAGAGAATCCTTTTCATTCCCCGAAAACGTAATCTCCATTTCAATCGAAGCTCCGTTTCCTGCTTTTACGTTCACTTTTTCCCCGTTTCGCTGCATTATTTCGTTTTTTATCTCTGTTTCATCAAAGATTTTTTCAGTTCCAGAAAGATTTTTGATAAGGGTATCTAACTTTTTGCTACTTTTTGAATCTAGCGTGAGCAAAATCGAGTTATCTGCATTGTGTTTTACGCCTATTTTCTCTGAACAAGCTGTAAAACACACCGAGAAAAACATAAATCCCAATATAAAAATAACATCTTTTATCATATATACTTTTTTCCTCAATTTTCCTTACTTACAATGGCAAATAAACTCTCACGCCTGAAGAAAGCAAAAGAGAACTTGCAACGCTCTTTCTTGGAGAAAGCGCAGAACCGTCTGTAGCATTAAAGACCGTGTATTGAATATCTTGCATAAGAGCGATTTTTACTCTTCCCACTTCCCAGCCGCTTGTCGTAAACGATACGCCGATAATTCCAGGAAATACAGAGCCTTTTGCTTCTGTATCGCCGCCAGGAACTTCTGCAGTTCCGAACGTGATGACAGGGCCTGCATACGCTCGCACATAAGGCGAAAAGGTCAGCGAGAGCAAAAGAGGAATCTGCACAATCCCCATTTTGTTATCATAGCGGAACATAAAGCCCAAACCTGGCTCTAAGCTCCATGGAGTGTATCTGATATTTGCTTGAGTAGAAAGCCCGCGGAAATTCAAGATGAAGTCTTTTTCTGTCAAGACCGACCAATCAAGCGCAAGCGAAAAATCTGCCACAAAATCACTAGAGAAAGAAGTTTTTTTCCCACTATTTCCATTATTCCCACTATATGCAACAGCTGTTGTTGTTTTTGGAGCAACTTCACTTTCTTTTGAGCTTTTACTCGACGAAAGAGAACTCGCAGCCACCGTATTCGTTTCATTCGGGCGTGGATTTACATTTATTTGTTTTTTCTTTGTCGGCTCAAGAAATCTGCCCGTTCCTACATAGTGATTTTTCCAGTAATTTTCCGACAAAGAAGACGTAATAACGCCCGTCTTTGGACCGTCAGAAGCGCAGTGAATAAAGGTGTTATCATCGATGAGAATACCGACGTGAGAAATATTGTTAGAGCCTGTTGTACGGAAAAACACTAAATCGCCCACTTCTCTGTCTGCTTCTGGCACAAGTATAGCATAGGTATACATCGCCTGTGATGTTCTCGGCAGCTGCACACCAACGCTTTCTCTCGACATCGCATACACGAACCCAGAGCAATCAAATGAATCAGGACCTGTTGCACCTCGCTGATATTTTGTTCCAATGAATTTTTTAGAATAAGTAACAAACTTATCTCTTTCAGGAGTTATGCTTTGCGAAAACAGTTGCGCCGCACACAGAGCCAAAAGAGAAATCGTATAAAAAAGTTTTTTAGGTAAAGATAATTTAGAAAGAATATTCATTACAAACATAATCGGCAGAAATAGAGATTTGCAAAACTATAAAACCATCTATCGAAAACCTATAGAAAATCGAGGATAAAAGAGAGCGAAAGAAAAAAACAGAAAAAGCAAAAAAACAGAAAAAAAGTTAAAAAAATCACTTTTTTTTCGCTACACCTATTGACCTTTTTTTTCTCATTTGCTAATATAATAAACGTAAAGCGCGCCGCTGTAGCTCAGTTGGTAGAGCAACGGACTGAAAATCCGTCTGTCGTTGGTTCGATTCCAACCGGTGGCACTTAAAGCCTTTCAGATAATTCTGAGAGGCTTTTTTTATTTCTCTTCACTTCTATTCACCGTGCTTGACACAAGAAACTGTCTGCTCTAGGCACTTTGAAAAATTATCGAGTCAAGGTAAGATAATGACAGCATATCTTTTATAACACCTCACAAACTTCTTTATAGAATGAGAAAGGTTGTCGCATTTTGATTATGAGAAAGACTGTCTCATTTTGATTATGAGAAAGGCTGTCTCATTTAAAACTATGAGAAAGGCTGTCTCATTCACGTGCGACACACTGTCGCATTGACGTGAGAAAGGGTGTCGCATTGACGTGAGACAGACAGTATCTCTGTTGTTTCTTTAACCGAAAAAGACAAAAAAACTCGCTAAAAAGGAACATCTTTCTAGCGAGTGTGATTATCAAAACAAGATGTGAACAGATTTCTTTTACATAATCGTATCGACAAGTGAACGGCACACACGGAAGCCCAAATTAGAGCTTTTGCCTGTTGGTGCGCTGCCAGAGCGGTAATATACAGTGCATTGCTCTCTATCGTCTAGCCACGAACCGCCGCGCTTAACGTGCATTGTGCCGATTTGAGGACCGTGAGGATTCGTCTGCGGCTGCACAGGCAATTCTCCGATATAGTCCCAGCACCATTCGGCTACGTTGCCGCACATATCATAGAGCCCTATTTCGTTGGCTTTTCTTGTGCCAACATCATGGGTTCTCACTTCGCTATTCTCGCCGTACCAGCCCAAATCATCAAGATTGTCGCCGCCTGCAAAAAGAGCATCTTTCATACTCTTTCCGCCACGGGCTGCATATTCCCATTCTGCTTCGGTCGGCAAACGATAGCCACTCGCGGTGAAATTGCATACAACTCTTTTCCACACAGGACTTGCAGAATCAAATGAAGTTAAATTAGTAGCATTTCCGATGCTATAGCACGGAGTGAGCTTTTGCGCCATACTCAATGTATTACAAAAAATAAGTGCATCACACCAATTCACACATTCTACAGGTCGATTTTCTCCTTTCATCTTAGAAGGATTTTTCCCCATAACATATTCATATTGCTTTTGCGTAACAAGCGTTTCCGACATAGAAAAAGGAGTGAGCGTTATCTTTCTGTGAAACTCATTTGTTCCCATCGTGAATGTTCCGCCATTTATCAAAATGAGATTCGGTGTTTCTCCCGATTTTACAGACATTTTTTCGATGAGCGGAGCTTTTGCTTCTTGAATAATTTGGATATTCTGCCCGCAATTTGGACAGAACTTAAAGCCATCTGCTACATTACTACCACACTTTGCACAAATCATATTAAATCCACCTTATACAAAAGTATAGCACGTTTTAGCAAAGAATAAAAGAAAAAAAAGAAAAGGATTGACTTTTTATAAAAAACAGCAAAAAATAGAGAGAGAAGAGTTTTTATTTTTATCAAGGAGATACTATGACGATTAGTGAAGCCAAAAACGCTGAAAACATCGAATTAACTATAGAAGGCAGACTGGACACAACAACAGCTCCGCAGCTTGAATCAAAGGTTAAAGAGAGCGTGAAAAACTGCAAGCTCCTCATTTTGAATTTGGAAAAAGTGGAATACATCTCTAGCGCAGGGCTTCGCGTGGTGCTTTTAGCTCATAAGCTGATGGCAGGAGTGAACGGCAAGATGATAATAAAAAATCCGTCCGCTTTCTGTTCTTCTGTCTTTGAAGCTACAGGAATGGACGGCGTTCTTTCTATCGCAAGAGCTTAAAGCTGCTTTTTTATCGTAAGAATGTTTTGACTGTCTTTGTATTCATACGTTACGCTTGTCATAAACTTCTTTGTCAAAAAGATTCCTAAGCCTCCGATATTTCTTTCTTCTGCAGAAAGAGTAATATCGGGGTCTTCTTTAGCAAGGGGATTAAACTTTTTCCCGAAATCACGAAAGACAACGGTAAACGCTCCTTTTTCGTCTATTCCGCAATCAATAAAGGCTTTTCGTTTTTCCTCGCTTTCGTTTGCGCAATAGGCGTAATGAGCTATATTTATAAAAATCTCCTCTACTGCTACATCAATTTGACAAAGCGTATTATCTGGGCAGTCTTGAGGCAAAAGAGAATGAACAAAGTCGTTGACTGCACACATACTCTCATCTGTTGCTGCAAATTCTTTTGTTGTCATAAAAAAGCCCTCCTATCCCTTGAGAGAACACTCTAGCATTGTAATATCGTCAAATTGAGGTGCAGAGCCGACAAATGTATCTATATCTTTGCGTACTTCTTTCAAAATCTCTTTTGCTGACAAAGATTTTACGCTCTTTAATGCGTTCAACAGTCTTTCTTCGCCGTACAGCTCTTTATCTTCGTTAGTCGCCTCTGTTATGCCATCAGTATAGACAAAAAGCCTATCGCCGCGAGAAATAGTGATAGTATGGTTTTGATATGTCATGCCCTCCATTCCTGCAAGCATTAAATTCGGCTTTGTAGAAAGGAACTCAGCTGAATTACCGTGCTTTATCACAGGGCATGCGTGACCTGCATTTGCAAAGACAAGTTCTCCCGTTTTTAGAGTAAGGATACCAAGCCAGCACGTTACAAACAGCCCCGCGTCGTTGCCCTCGCAAAGCTGATTATTGACAATTTCGAATATTTGCGCTGGCGATTTTCCCTGCATAGTTACGTTTTTGATTAACGTCTTTGCAATAACCATAAACAACGCTGCAGGCACTCCCTTACCGCTCACATCGCCTACAACAATCGCAAAATGCTCATCATCAATAATAAAGAAATCATAGAAATCGCCGCCGACTTCTTTTGCAGGGCTCATCGTAGCAAATAATTCTAGCTCTGGGTGATTGTGATACGGAGGGAAAATGCGAGGCAACATATTGGCTTGTATTTGAGTTGCTACATCAAGCTCGGCAGAAAGGCGTTCTTTTTCCGCAGTGGTATGCGTTAAATCTTCTATATACTTGTTCATATCAATGCCCATTTTTTCTATAGAACGCGCAAGCACAGCCAATTCGTCAGAACCTCTAATTTTGCTTAAAACGCCTCCTGAAATCTTGCCGCCGTGTTCTGCAAAATGCGCAGTTTCGTTTGTGATAAGAGAAAGAGGGCGCACAACGCGGAAAATAAGCATAAAGATAAAGATGAACACAAAAAGAGCCGTAATGAGAGCTGAAGAGATGAGAACTGCATTTCGATAGCTTTGCTTAAACTCTTTTACTTCGCTCATCGGCTTTACAATGCTTAAAATAGCTACATTGTTTCCATTAGAATCTTTTACAGGAATAGAAGTGGTAACATGTCCGCCAGTGTTGTTATAGACAAAATGAATAGTAGGTATTCCCTGTATCATAACTTGCTTTAGTTCCTCAATTCGCTCTGGAGTGTATTTTTTGAGCGAGTTGACTTTTCCCAGCTCGTACTTTTTACCGTTCTCCACTTCAGAATGAACAGTGTCATAGATATAAATGCGAGATTCGTAATTTACATCGGGAATAGTAACATAGATATAGGCAAGATACGCATTTTCTGTCAGCTCTTCAAGCATTCGGTCGGTTTCTTTCCACTCCTCATCTTCAACAGGATTTGAAGCATAATATTCTATCTTATCGCCGTTTATATAAGAAAGAGCCGTAAAAGCGAATTGCTCTGTAACATTTTTATACTGCTTTTCAAAAAGCGATTTAAAAACGCGATAGCCAATAAGCGCATTTGCAAAGCTCAATATGATGCAAAAAGCAGCAAGATAAATCGGAAGTTTTATTGATAAACTGCCCACCATAATTTTTTTTTGTTCAATTTGTTTCGTCTGTTTCATAAGCAAAATTATACAACATAATAAACTAGAAATCTATGAAAAAAAATAATAAAAAAATGCAAAAAAAATTACAAAAGCTATTGACTCTTTTTATGAAATATCGTACTATTCAATCACGCTGATTTGGAGCGATGGCAGAGTGGTCGAACGCGGCGGTCTTGAAAACCGTTATACCGCAAGGTATCGGGGGTTCAAATCCCTCTCGCTCCGTATGACGTGGAAGCGTGGTAGAGCGGTAATACAACGGATTGCTAATCCGTCACTTCCGTAAGGGGTGGGCAGGTTCAACTCCTGTCGCTTCCGTCAAGCCAATGATTTGGTTAATTGTTTTGAGATTGTAGCTCAGTTTTGGATAGAGCGCGTCCCTGCGGAGGACGAGGTCGCACGTTCGAATCGTGTCAGTCTCAAAGTAAAGTCTGTCAATGGTTTGGCAGACTTTTTTGTTTCTAATCACTTTGGAAAGTTGTCCGAGTGGTTTAAGGTCCACGCTTGGAAGGCGTGCATACTCGAAAGAGTATCCAGGGTTCGAATCCCTGACTTTCCGTATTGAGTCCATGTTCTAAGCAAGATATGGGCGCAAAACCCCGCCAGATTCGGAAGAAAGCAACGGTATGCGCTTTATGTCTGTGCCCTAGTCAACATGGACTCTTTTTTTTATAAATTTTAAATGACTAAATTTTGAAAATGTATTATAATCATCGTTATGGCAAGAGCTAAGAAACAAGTCAGTTTTGAAGACGCTCTTTGGGGAGCTTGCGATAAACTTCGCGGAACTGTAGAACCCGCAGAATACAAGCACGTAGTTTTAAGTCTTATCTTTTTGAAATTTGTAAATGACAAATTTATTGCTCGCCGAGAAGAATTAAAGTCGGAAGGGAAAGAAAAATACCTAGATATTCAGGCTTTTTATACGATGAAAAATGTTTTCTTTTTGCCAGAAGAAAGCCGCTGGTTTTTCATCATGCAGAATGCAAAGCAGAATGACATTGCCCTTAAAATTGATACAGCTCTCAATACAATAGAAAAACAAAATCCATCTCTAAAGGGCGCGCTTCCAGATAATTATTATTCCCGACTTGGAATTGATGTTTCAAAGCTTGCAGCGCTCTTAGATGAAATCAACAATATTCAGACAAATGCAGATAAAGAAAACGACATAATGGGTCGGGTGTATGAATACTTCCTTACAAAGTTTGCCCTTCAGGAAGGTAAAGGAAAGGGAGAATTCTACACACCAAAATCTGTAGTAAATCTGATTGCAGAAATGATTGAACCGTACAAAGGAAAAATCTATGACCCTTGTTGTGGTTCTGGAGGTATGTTTGTTCAGTCGCTTAAGTTTGTAGAGAATCATGCGGGCAATGCAAAAGATGTTTCTGTTTACGGGCAGAAAGGAACAACCACAACCTATAAACTTGCAAAAATGAATCTTGCAATCCGTGGCATTCCCTGCGACCTGGGAGAAAAAGCTGCCAACACTTTTACAAACGACCTTCATAAAGATTTGCGCGCTGATTACATTATGGCTAATCCACCTTTTAATCAGAAAGACTGGCGTGCAGAAAACGAACTTGTAAACGATGCCCGCTGGAACGGTTATACTGTTCCGCCAACAAGCAATGCAAATTACGGTTGGATTTTGCACATGGTTTCAAAGCTCAGCGTAAACGGTACAGCAGGCTTTCTTCTTGCAAACGGAGCTTTGAGCGGCGAAGGACAGGAATTAGAAATCCGCAAACAGCTTATTGAAAATAATCTTGTTGAAGCAATCGTAATTCTTCCAAGAAACCTTTTTTATACAACAGATATTTCCGTAACACTTTGGATTTTGAACAAAAACAAAAAGAGCCGCACTGTTGAACAAAACGGAAAAATCAAGAATTACCGCAACCGCGAAGAAGAAGTTCTTTTTATGGATTTGCGACA
>ERZ842401.6084-NODE-6084-length-13059-cov-7.449862_pt1 | contig 13059 bp, 7 predicted proteins | sample MGYA00521270_ERZ842401 | MGnify/ENA primary metagenome ERZ842401 (study PRJEB31892, sample SAMEA3878208) | bioreactor metagenome | biome: Moose rumen | place: Sweden | collected 2011-10 | study: EMG produced TPA metagenomics assembly of the PRJEB12797 data set... | reverse complement strand
GTTCGTCAATCCACTGATGAACGGCGGAAATGTTCGTGGTGATGATGAGCGTGCTTGTTTTGAGCAAATCCATGATTTTCATGCCGACGATGGTTTTTCCAGCTCCGCACGGAAGAACGATTGTGCCGAATCCCGTTCCAGGCCGCTTGTCGCCCACGATTGCCTCTGCCGCCTCTTTCTGGTACTGACGGAGAGCAAAATCCCGCCCGCCGAGCGTTTTTTCGCGCAAGTTGATTTCAAGCGGCTCGCCGTCCACAAGCGGAACATCGTCCTTGACAGGCCAGCCCATTCGCAAAAGCTCCTGCTTGATTGTGCCGCGGTCGGTGAGTGCAAGGCGGAAACAGTGCGATTTTTCGGCTTCGGTCACGACAGTCTGCTTCATCGATTCGTCCTGTGGCTCTTGATATTCGCAAACGGTGAGATATTTCCGCCCAATCGCACTCGCCGCAATTTCTTTAAAGACGGGAATTGATTCCGTGACAAGATAGAGATATTCGACTTTGAGAGATTCGCTTGTTGATGAGATTGCTTCGTTTTGTTCGCAATGGCGAACTGAGTTTTGTTCATCGCACTGACGGGCGTTTGGGGATTTTAAGGGGCTTTGCCCCTTAGGTGAAGGGGGTGTGTGAGCAACGGAGTGCGAACCAGGGGGAAGGCTTTCCCCCTCCCCATTCCTAACTTCTAATTTCTCCCTTATTTCCTCTCCCCTATTACTTATAACCTCATACGGTGCTGGCACCAACCTGAGTTTTCCGAACCGCCCCGCCGTTTCCTTAATCCACACTTCGACTGCCTGCGGAACATCGTAGCGGGCAAAATCGTGCAGGACTTTAACCGCGTCGTCCGGGGAAAAGCCTGCTGCGTTCGCGTTCCAAAGGGAGAGCGGCGTGAGTCGGTAAGTGTGCAAATGCTCTGGCGACCGCTCCAGCTCGGCAAAAGGAATGAGCGCGTTACGGCATTCCTCGGCTCGGGGAGCGTGAACATCAAGGAGGAGCGTTCGGTCACTCTGTACGATAAGCGGATTTTCGTAATTCATATATTCTCACTTCAACAAAACAAGGACGAGCGAAGCGATGTCCCGTCTAAACTTCTAACTCCTACTTTCTTACTGCTCACTTTTAGAATCCCAAAATTCCCAGTCCCGACGGACTTTTCGCCCCCGCTTTGACCCAGGCGACTTTCTGTTTGGGCGAGAGCGGCTTTTTTAGGTTGTCGATAGAATCCATGTACTCACAGAGCCACACGGAAAGCGAAGAATCGCGCTTTGAAAGGTCGTTGTTCGGCTCGCACGAAACCAAAATCGGCGTGATGTTCGTGCCTTCGGCGAGCACTGCCGCCATGTTTTCGGCGTAGGCTTTGAATGCTCCTGCCGCACACGCGACGAGCGGGTTTGAAAGCTCAATGCCCGAAGAGCGGATATTTGCGGAATTCACGCCATCGCAGAGAGAAAAATTCGATTTATACAAAAAAACGAGTTTAAAAGTGCGTTCCGTTTGACGCTGAAAACGCGCAATCAATTCCTGCGCAAGATATTGGTAACACGCGATTATTTCTTCGAGCACCTGCGCATTGTTCGTGACTTCACGGTATTTGGTAGCAAGATAAAATTCGTCAAAAACGAGCACGGCTTCATCGACACCGCCCTCATTTTCGCACTTCAAGGCAAGCGAACGGCACGAAAGCGTAGATGCGCGATTCCAGTTCACCTGAATCACACCGCCCGTTCTTTGCACTTCGCCTTCACCTTCGGCATTTTCTGGCACATTTTGGCTCGTTACCAGCACTTTGCGCCCCTGAAATGAAGCGCCCGAAGCCATATCGTTTCCAGCGGGAAATTCCTTGCCCGCGAATAAAATCAACTTTCCCATAGCGGATTAGTATATCATATTTTCCTAATAGGTGGTAGATTTTTACGCAATTTGTTATACTGTCTCCTATGAAAGTTTGGATTAAATATGTACTTGGTACGGTTCTCGGCATTATCGCCGCTTTTATTCTTCCGCTCAACATTCCGCAGGTTGATTCGGTGGTCTCGGGATTTTCTGAATTTGCCATTCGATTTGGGCGGTACGCACTCATTCCGCTCATTTTCTTTGGAACGGCAATGTCGCTGTACAACCTTCGGAGCAAAAAACATATTCTCAAAACGAGCATTTGGACAGCGGGAACAATTGTCGGTTCTACGCTCATTCTGCTCGTACTCGGTTTGCTTACCATTCTTATCGTGCAACTTCCGCGCATTCCGATTACGGGCGAAAAAATTTCCGAAGTGCCCACAATCAATCTCAAAGAAATGATTTTCAGCATTTTCCCCTTCTCGGGCTTTGACTCTCTCAAAGAAGGCGTGTACTTGCTTCCCATTTTCTTTCTCGCGGCATTTGCGGGCGGCGCGTGTGCTTCCGATGCAAACGATTCAAAGCCCGTCTTAAGCGTGTTCGACTCGGCTATGAAACTCTGTCAAACTATGTCGACCTTCTTCGTTGAATGGCTTTCGGTGGGAATGATTGCCATTTCGTGCTATTGGATGCTCCAAGCGCGCTCAATTTTCTCTGTTTCAACATTCGTCCCCATTTTCATTATGCTTTTCGTTGATTTTATCATCGTTGCTGGAATCATCTATCCGCTCATCCTGCGCCTTTTGTGCAAAGATTTGCGGCCGTATCATGTTTTGTACGCAAGCCTTTGTTCTATTATAACAGGCTTTTTCTCGGGCGATGCAAACCTCACGCTGCTCACCAATGTGCGCCATAGCAAAGAAAGTCTCGGCATTCACGACGAAACGAATCATTTTTCGCTTCCGCTCTTTTCAATTTTCGCACGCGGAGGCACGGCACTCGTCACTTCAATTTGTTTCGTCACGATTTTCCGCTCATACACGCCGATTGGCTTCAATTTCTTTGATGTTTCTTGGATTTTCGGCGTGTCATTCATCACCTCATTCGCGCTCGGCTCATTTCCACAAGGCGGCACTTTCGTTGCGCTCACGGTCATTTGTTCAATGTACGGTCGAGGATTTGAAGCAGGCTATTTGCTTTTGCGCCCGGCAACGCCCCTTTTGTGCAGCTTTGCGGCAGCGTTTGATGTGCTCTCAGCAATCACTGGCAATTACATTGTTGCCGTAAAAACGAAGAAAATCGATAAGATTGAATTGAAGCACTATATTTAATTATTTTGTTTTTTTGTAGATGTCTTTGTTTACATCTAAGCGCAAATGGTGTTCGCGGAAATCGACATTATTGCAGGGGCGGCCAAAATAGAAGCCCTGGAATTTGTCGGGACCGTATTCAATGAGCTTTTCAATATCGCTCTTTTCTTCAATTCCTTCCATGCAGACTTGCATTCCAAGCTCATGCGCCATTTGCGTAATATGTTTGATGATTTTGCGGTCGCCTTCGTTGCCCGCCGTTGCTTTTTGCACGAAAGTGTAATCGAGCTTGAGCGTGTTTGCCTTAAGATATTGCAAATAACGCAAATTTGAATAGCCCGTTCCAAAATCATCGATGTCAACATTTGCACCTAATTTTGCAAAAGCCTCTGTTAATGCCTGCAATTCTTCGCCATTATCAATGTAGCCGCTTTCGGTAAGCTCCAGTGTGACATTTTTGGGGTTAACTTCGGAAATGAGCATTGCCGTTTCAACATCGCGCAGAATGTCGCTCTTTTTGACTTGAATGTAAGAAAGATTCACGCTCACACGGAAATCTTTTTGCAGACGGTTCCATTCCGCGCACTGCATGAACGCCGTTCGCAAAATCCACCGACCAACCGAGACAATCATGCCCGTGCGTTCAAGAATTGGGATAAATTCGTCGGGAGTAAGAATGCCGTAGCCGGGACATGTCCAACGGATAAGTGCTTCACAGCCGATGACATTGAGAACCGTTTTGTCGGAATCGAGGTAGAGATTTTTTGCGTCAACGACAGGCTGATAGTACAACTCGAAGCCCGCGAAATCGTTTCGGATTGAATCACGGATTTTTTCTTGGAAATCAAGCGTTTTTAAATGCTTTGTGTAATCGACCGCGTTAAATGTTGAAAGATTGTTGCGACCGTTGCGCTTTGCCGTGCTGAGCGAATAATTGACCTTGCGCAAAAGCCCGTCGAGCTGAGAATTGTCGTTCATAAAAGCGACCATGCCGCCCGAAACCGTAAAAATTATGTCGTAGCCAAGCCCGTGCTCCGCTTCTGAAATTTCACGGCGCAAATTTTCGTACATTTTTTGAGCAACGAGCGCAGATTTTCCCGTGAGATTCATGCAGATGAATTCATCGCTTGAAAGTTTGTAGGCTTTTGCCGAACCAGAACACACTTTGCGGCAGCAATCGCCCAATTTTGAAACAATAACATCGCCCGTCATAACGCCGTATTGCTCATTGATTGCGCCGAGATTGTCGATGTCAACTTTGAGAATAAAGCCCGAAACAGCTTGCTTTTTCGTCCATACAGAACCGAAATCAATGCGCAGCTGAGACTCGGTAGCAAGCCCCGTGAGCAAATCAGTTTTATCTTCATCGGTAACGATTGAAACTTCACCGATTAAAATGCGCCGTTCATCGTCATCATTCGGCAAAATGCGCCCACGGCAACGAACCCACACGGGTTTTCCGTTTTTGTTGACCCAGCGGTAATCAAGATTGTGCTCCGTTTTTTTGCCCGATTTGAGCAAGTCTAAATCGGCACGCAAAGAAGCCTGGTCTTCGGAATAGACAATTTTCATGAGCTCTTGCGTGGCATTTTCCATTTTTTCTTCGGGGAAATTGAAAATATTCCGCGCATACGGAGAAATGAAGTAAGTATCATGCGACAAATCAAATTCAAAAAGATAAGAATCCGTACACTGATTGAGAATTGTAATAATACCTTCGAGCTGTCGCAACTCTAGCTGTTCTAAACCGTAACTCATTTTTCTATAACTGATTACCCTTTATTTTAACACAGAAATTTAAAATTTCATATTTTTATATGAATTTTTTTCATTTTTTTTTAATCTGAAAAATTCGAATTTGCAGATTTTAGAGAATTTTCAGAAAACTCGCCTCCAGTCGTCATAAAGCACCTCACATTCATAGGGAAAGGCATCTGAAAAATAAATGGAATGATTTTTTTCGATAAAAACAGCGGAAATATCAAGCGCAAAAACTTCGCGAAGCGCGGGAAGCAAGGCAAGTGACTTTTCCCTTCCCAACACAAAAAAACTCGTAGTGAGCGCATCGGCAAGCATTGAATTGACGCAGAGCACCGAAACAGAACTAAGTTCATTCTCCACGGGCGCACCCGTTTCAGGCGAAAGAATGTGATGATAGCGTTTTTCGCCCTCTTCAAAGAAGCGTTCGTACAAACCGCTCGTCACAACAGAAATTTCCGGCACCGTGATTTTTAAAAGTGGCGCAGAATCAGGCAATTCGGGATTTTTTACACCGACCTTCCATGCTTCGCCCTTCGCCTTTTTGCCGTACACATAAATATTTCCGCCTAAATCAATCACGGCACGGCGAATTTTTCGCGCCTTACAGATTTTTGCGACTTCATCGGCGGCAAAGCCCTTCGCAATTCCGCCCAAATCGAGCTTCATTCCTTCTTTTAAAAGACAAACAGATTTATGCTCAGCATTCAGAACTATATTTTTATAATCAACAAGCGGCAAAAGTTCGGCAATTTCGCTCGGTGTGGCAACATGCGGAGAATCAGAATTGATGTGCCACAGCGAAACAAGCGGCTCAATCGAAACATCGAACGCACCGCCCGTCAGCTCGGCGATTTTCTGCGACATTTCAAGCACCGTAAACACATCATCGCCAACAAAAACTTCTTCGCCCTGTGAAGCGGCATTAATTCGATACAAATCAGAACCTTCAATGCCAATATTGAAAGCCGTGTTTATTTCATCGAGACGAGCAAAAATTTCATCATAAGTGCGCGCTTTTCCGTCTTCATACAAATTGATGTAACAAATCGTTCCTAATGTGCGCTCAAAACGCGGCGAAACCTTGCCGCAAGAAGAAAATAAAAAAAGTACGGCAGCGAGCGGAAGGAGAAAAGGTTTTAAGTTTATTTTCATTATATTTAAATAGTACAATCTTTTTCGCTGAAACACAAGCAAAAAACTATGAAAAATGCGAAAGACATGATAAGCTAACGCATACTTATGAAACCAAACACCCTTTTTTCACTACAAAACGGAAGCGACATTCGCGGAATTGCCTGTGACGGCGTTGCAGGCGAGCGCGTAAACCTCACAGCAGAAATCGCAAACCGAATCGCACAGAGTTTTGCTCACTGGCTCTCAAAAAAAACGGGAAAGCCACTTTCTTCGCTCAGAATCGGAATCGGGCGCGACTCACGAATCACGGGCGAGAATTTAGCTCGGGCGGTGGCGAGCGGGCTTTCGTTTTGTGGAGTGAGCGTTACGGACTGTGGCATGGCAACAACGCCCGCCATGTTCATGAGCATTGTGTTTGAAGAAACGCACTTTGACGGCTCCGTTATGATTACGGCGAGCCACCTTCCCTTCAATCGGAACGGGCTTAAATTCTTCGACAAAGACGGCGGCTTGGAGCACGAAGACATCACGGAAATTCTGAACGGCTGTGAAGGTCTTGAAGAAAAAAAGGGCGAAGTTCCTGCAAAACGATTCGATTTAATCACTTTATACGCAAATTTCTTATCTGAAAAGATTAAAACTGGAATCAAAAACGAAACATCGGGCATTGAGCATGGGCGAAATGCCGAAAAACTGCTCAATCATCTTAAAATCGTGGTGGACGCGGGAAACGGCGCGGGCGGATTTTTTGTCACAAAAATCTTAAACGAGCTTGGCGCGGACACAACAGGAAGCCAGTTCCTAGAGCCAGACGGCTTATTTCCGAACCACATTCCGAATCCCGAAAATCCGCGGGCAATGGAAGCGATTCAAAGTGCCGTCCTCAAAAACAAGGCGGATTTGGGCTTGATTTTCGACACCGATGTTGACCGCATGTCGGCGGTGTTTCCCGACGGAACGGAAGTGAACCGAGACGCAATCATCGCACTCGTGGCGGCAATTCTCGCCCCCGATTATCCGAATTCTACTATTATAACAGATTCCGTCACTTCAGACCGACTTACGCGCTTCCTTCAAAATGAACTCGGGCTAAAACATCATTGCTTCAAACGCGGCTACAAAAATGTAATCAACGAATGTAAACGCCTGAACGCGCACGGAACAGTCTCACCGCTCGCCATGGAAACAAGCGGGCACGGCGCACTCAAAGGCAACTACTACCTCGACGACGGCGCATTTTTGGCAGTCAAAATCATCATCGCACTCGCAAACGCAAAGGCTCAGGGAAAAACGCTCGCTTCTCTCATTGAAAAGCTCGAACCGCTCACTGAAGCCGAGGAAGTCCGCTACAAAATCACGGCAGAAGACTTCGGCTCTTACGGCGACACAGTGCTTCGCGAATTCAAAGCACGGGCAGAAAAAGCGGGATTCACCCTGCCCCAATCATACGAAGGCGTTAGAATCTCATTCAACGACGAAGAGAAAAAAGGCTGGCTTCTTTTGCGGAAATCGCTCCACGACCTGGTAATGCCGCTCAATGTGGAAGGCGAAAAACCAGGAAGCGCAAAAAAAATCCTCGAAGAAGCCGAAAAACTGCTCCAAGGATTCGACAAATTGGCTCGGTAAGTTATGTTATGTGCCACACGGAACCCCCGCGTGGCATTTTTTCAGTCTTTTTCGACTTCGGTCACAACGATATGCAAATCTTTGAGTTGCTGCTCGTCCACAGGAGAAGGGCATTCGTCCATCGGGCTAGCCGCCAAGTTGTTCTTCGGGAACGCGATGACTTCGTGAATGCTCTCTTCGTGCCTCATTAGCATTACGAGGCGGTCAAGCCCCGGAGCAATTCCACCGTGCGGAGGAGCGCCGAATTTGAATGCCTGAACCAAGAAGCCGAACGCTTTTTGCGCACGCTCTTCTGAGTAGCCGACGATTTTGAAGATTCGCTGCTGCAATGCCGGGTCGTTGATACGCATACTTCCCGAAGCAAGCTCGTAGCCGTTCAAAACGAGGTCGTAGAGGTCGCCCTTTACGCTGCCTGGGTCGCTTTCGAGCGTATCCCAGTATTTTTTCTGCGGGAGCGTGAACATGTGGTGCTCGGTCTCCCAGTGATTTTCTTCCTCATTCCAAGCGAAATACGGGAAGTCGATAATCCATGCGAAGTGGAATTCGTCTTTCGGGTCGTAGAGATTCAAGTCTTTTCCGAGCTGCTTTCGCACCGCGCCAAGAGCCACGCACGCCGTCTGCCATTTTTCATCGCTCACGAAAAGGAGCAAGTCATTTTTTTCAGCACCGAGTTTTGAGCAGATTTCGCTTTCTTTTCCCGCGAAGAATTTTGAGATTCCGCCCTCGAATTTGCCCTCAGCGTCAATCTTCATCCATGCCAAGCCTTTCGCGTGATTGATTTTCGCCACGCTTTCAAGGCTCTCAATCATTTTGCGTGAATATTTATCGGCGACATTCTTCACCACGAGTGCTTTGAGTCCGCTTCGCTTGTGCCGCTCGATTTCTTTTGAAGAAGCCGCCGCGCCCGCCTTGAACGCGTTGAAGTCGCTCAAATCCGCCATGAACGCGGCATCCTGCATCTTCAATCCAAAGCGCAAATCAGGCTTGTCGCTTCCGTACAAATCAAACGCATCGTCCCAAGAAATGCGGTCGAATTTTGCGGGAAGGTCGTAGTTCAAGGTCTTTTTGAAGATGTAGCCCATCATGCCCTCGGTCGTCTCCAAAACTTCCTCGCGGTTCGTGAAGCTCATCTCCATGTCAATCTGCGTGAATTCGGGCTGTCGGTCGCCCCGTGCGTCTTCGTCTCGGTAACATCGCGCAATCTGGAAATATTTGTCAAAACCACTGACCATCAAAAGCTGCTTGTAGAGCTGGGGTGACTGCGGAAGAGAATAGAATTTCCCCGGGTGAACTCTGGAAGGAACAAGGTAGTCTCGCGCGCCCTCCGGGGTTGACTTGATGAAGGTCGGGGTTTCGATTTCCAAAAATCCCTTTGAAGTGAGATATTCTCGCGTCGCAAAAGTGACTTGGCTTCTCAAAATGATGTTTTTCTGCATTGGCTCGCGGCGCAAGTCCAAGTAACGGTACTTTAGGCGCAAATCTTCGTTCGGAAGCACGACCGTTCCGTCCTTTTGACGCACTTCTTCAATAGAAAACGGCAATTCTTGTGAAGTCGTGAAGATTTCGATTTCCTTTGCCTCGACTTCAATTTCGCCCGTTGCCATGTCGGGATTCACATCTTTTTCGCTTCGTGCGGCAACCGTGCCCGCCACCGCGATACAATATTCGCTTTTGAGGCTCGAAGCGATTTTTTTGACTTCATCGCTCGCCCCGTCGCCCACCATAACCTGCGTGATTCCGTAGCGGTCTCTCAACTGAATAAAAACCAAACCGCCCAAATCGCGTGAGCGGGAAACCCATCCGTTCAATACAACTGACTTGCCAACATCGCCCTTGCGCAACTCGCCGCAAGTGACCGTTCTTTTTGTGTTTTCCATGCGGTCTATTGTAATGAGATGTGCTGATTTGAGCAATCGCAGTCATCACAAGCCCGCGATTGTTATTTCTTTGCCCGCCCCCGCATTTGCACGAACTGTTTCCTTCGCGTCAGCTGAATTCTGTAAATTCGTTTCGTATTCGTAGGGGAGTTGCCACATTTTTTCAGAAACTATGTGGTCGCTCACCTTTCGCACTGCCTTGTCGTTGCGGGCGCGGCTGTTTTCTGAATCAAGTTCGACATTGTTTCCGCTAAAATACACGAATGCCGTCGGTGTTTTGCCAGTTGATTTGTCATACACATCCAAAATAACGCCCAAATGACTTCCGAAGAAATTATTTTCTACAATAAACTGTGCATTCGTGCCGGGACCGAGACTGTAGCCAGAATTTCCTTCAACGCCAATATCATCGTACAAATTATTGTAGATATGCATAAAAGTTCCGCGCGTTCGTGGCATTCGCTGAGTCGTGCCATGAAAATAATTGTGATGAAGCGTGACCGAGCGTTCCTTTGGATTCAAATCTTTTTCACTGCTTCCAACAAGCATCACTTTATCATGATTTTTGAATTCACAATACGAAATCGTAACATTCACGCCGCCCGGAATGTCAAGCGCACCGTCGTGATTGAAATTCCGCTTCATGTCGTTGCACACGCCGTCGCTGAAAGTGCAATGGTCAATCCAAATATTCTTTGAGCCGTCACGAATCACGAGATTGTCGATGCTCGCCTTTGATTCCATATATTTGACTTCGCGCGTATCGTATTCGGTTGAGCCGTGCGCGTCCCAAAATTCCACATTCTGAATGATGACATTTGAAACACCACGCAAAACCAGCCCGCCGAACATGACTTTCGCGCCGTTGATTCCGATGAGCGTGGTGTTTGAAGAAACAGGATAAACGATGTCGTCATGGACTCTGCCGTGAGAAGAGCCGAACGCGTCAAAATAACTGTGGTCGCTGTCAGAAATCGCTCCGTCGCTCAAATCGACCTCGCCCGAAAGCACGATGAATCGCTGACCGCCTCCGCCGATTGCCTTTGTAAACGCCTGCCGCTTTTTCTTTGCGTCGGGATAAGAAGCGTCGTCAATGAGCGTGATTTTTTTCGCCTTCGCGTACTGCATTTTGCCCATGTCCGCCCAGCCGAATGTAGTGACCTTTTCGCCAGGTGCCGCCTGAAGCGCAGTTTGCGCAAAAGAAAGAGCCACCCCCGCACACAAAAAAATTGAGATAAGAAGAATTTTTTTCATACATACCACCTAGTGTAAAAGCATATGTAAAGATTAAACCCAAATTCATATAAATAGTAACAAAAAAGTCTGCCAATTCAGACAGACTTTTTTCGATTTTTATGAATAGCGTGTGCTTAGATACTATTTTTGCACAACCCACACACCCGCACCAGCGTTGGCTTCAAGGGTGGATTTCAATTCGCTTGCAGAATCCAAGTAGCCGCTGTACTCGTATGGCACGGTGAACACTGGCGTTGTTGTTGAAGTCGTCAAGCCACTCAAACTTGTTTGACTCGCCGTTGTTCCCGCGTCATTTTTATAATACAAATATGCAGTCGAATCGGAACTGTTGTACGAATACTTCATTCCGCTGTCAAAATAATTTGACTCGCTGTTGATGTATACGCCTTTTCGTGCATTTACCGCCGCCTTTTGGTCGTAGCCATTTTCTGAATTCACACCGTAATAGTTGTTGAAGTTGTGGATACACGACAGGCGCGCCATGGGCAAACGCTGCACACAACCGTAGTAATAGTTGTGATGGAGCGTGATTGTGCGGTCAGTATAGATATTGGTATGCTTGGTGTTACTCGCCTGCTGTGTTGTTTCACTGTCGCCAGAGCCAATCAGCATTGTTTTATCATGATTTCTAAATATACAATAAGATACCGTAATATTCGTACCTACGCCTTTGATGTCGCACAAGCCGTCGTAGGTCTGCCACATTTCGTATTCGGAATCAGATGTGCTGTAAGCCTTCGCCGCAACATTAGAGCCAGTTTTTACGCCCGCAAAATTCGTCCAGCCTACGCTGATGGTGTCCTCAAAAGTGCAATGGTCAATCCAAATATGGTCGGTATAGCCTTGAATTGTAATGCCGTCATATTCGGCATTCCAGCCATCGGTTTTTCCACTCGATGTTTCGTGGTGCGGGAACGGGTCAAAAGCATCTTGTATATACAAATTGCGGAGAATAATATTTTTAATGACATCTGTTTCGCTTTTACCGTAAATGCTGATGTTTCCGCCCTTGATGCCGCTCTTATCGGTCAGACCGATAATTGTCGTATTTGAAGCCATGACAATCTGAATCTGCTTTTTCCAAGCGGTAACAAGTGCGTACTGGTAGCCGTTCAAATCAGTTGCGCTTTGAGCAGTCGAAGAATTGTAATCACTATTGTTTCCAGTCTGCGTACAGAATGCGCCGTACGCTTGTCGCCAAGCCGACCAAGAAGCAATGGCATTGCCCGAATAGTTTCCTTTATTACTTGAGATAAATTCACCTAGCTTTGCGTTGTCATCGTTCCAAGCACTTGGCAACATGCCTTCCGTCACATCGATTATGCCGTTAATGTAAATGACATAATTTCCTTTATTTGCGTATTCTTTGAGTTTTGAGGCCGCATTGGAATCTGTGGCGTTTATGGTGATTGTGTTGCTTCCCGTGTAATACGGCGAGGTCGTGTAGCCGTGCCCCGCATAGCCCGTAGGCGTGTCAGAAAGGCTTATCACACTACCATCTGTCACCGTTACCGTCAGCGTGGCGGTTTTTCTGTTTATTGTTTTTGCGGTAATTGTCGCAGAGCCTACCGTTCCAGTTGCCGTAACGGTTGCGGTTTTGCTGTCCTCGTCGGAGGCAGAAACGGTTGCGATATTTTCATTACTGCTCGTCCAAGTTATCGTATTTGCGCTATCGGAAATAGTTTGACCTTCGGGAGCGGTGAGCGTTGCGGTAACAGTTGTCGTCTTTGTCGGATTTTTTTCAGTCATATCGACAGTAAATGATGAGGAATCAAGTGAAATTCCCTCCGGAAACACCGTGTTCGCATCCAAGACCGTAATTGTGCAAGTTGCGGCCTTTCCGTTCGCGGTGGCGGTTACGGTGGCAGTGCCGACAAGCCCATTGTTATCTATAGTGCCGCCACTTACAACAATGCTCGCGCCAGTTTCCGCCGAAAGATTCACTGTTGCACTTTCTTTTGTAACTTCCCATGTTATCTTGCTATCCGAATCCTTTGGCGTGAGTGTCGCGGTCAGTTCTTTAGACTCACCCGTTTTTACGGAGATTTCCGTTAAGCTCAACTCAATCCCCTTAGCCGACAAATCTTCTTCATCGTCATCTTTTTTGCACGACGCAAATGAGAACGCGAACATCGCAGCGACCACGGCGACAAAAAGTCGAAGCAGGAGCACATCAAGCAAATAGAAAAGGAAATCATGAAGACCTACAAGCCCGAGATGAAGAAACTGACCTATTCGCAGGGCAAGCTGCTCATCAAA
>ERZ842401.6083-NODE-6083-length-13060-cov-5.392464_pt1 | contig 13060 bp, 5 predicted proteins | sample MGYA00521270_ERZ842401 | MGnify/ENA primary metagenome ERZ842401 (study PRJEB31892, sample SAMEA3878208) | bioreactor metagenome | biome: Moose rumen | place: Sweden | collected 2011-10 | study: EMG produced TPA metagenomics assembly of the PRJEB12797 data set... | reverse complement strand
TCCACAAGGAGCTTGAGGCTGCTATCAGCGACTATTTCCACACCGAGGACACCATCCTCTATGGCTCGTGCTTCGACGCCAACGGCGGTCTCTTCGAAGCACTGCTAGGTCCTGACGACGCTATCATCAGCGACGCCCTCAACCACGCCTCAATCATCGACGGCGTGCGCCTGTGCAAGGCAAAACGCTACCGTTATGCCAACGCCAACATGGAAGAACTCGAGGAATGCCTCAAGCAGGCTCAGGAGCAGCGCTTCCGCATCATCGCCACCGACGGCGTGTTCTCGATGGACGGCAATGTAGCTCCTGTTGACAAAATCGTGGAGCTCGCCGAGAAATACGACGCCATGGTTATGGTTGATGAGTCGCACTCGGCAGGTGTGGTTGGTCCCACCGGGCACGGCGTGGCCGAGCAGTTCAACCTCTATGGGAAGATTGACGTGTTCACCGGCACCCTTGGCAAGGCATTTGGCGGCGCAATGGGTGGCTTCACCACTGGTCGCAAGGAGATTATCGCCATGCTGCGTCAGCGCTCGCGCCCCTATCTGTTCTCTAACTCGGTGGCTCCTGTCATCGTGGGCGCAAGCCTTGAGATGTTCAAGATGCTCAAAGAGAGCAACGCTCTGCACGACAAGCTCATCGACAACGTCAACTACTTCCGCGACAAGATGATGGCCGCCGGCTTCGACATCAAACCCACACAAAGCGCCATCTGCGCCGTGATGCTCTACGACGCCAAGCTCTCGCAGGACTTCGCCGCCGCCATGCAGGAAGAGGGCATCTATGTCACCGGCTTCTACTATCCCGTAGTGCCCAAGGGCGAGGCACGCATCCGCGTGCAACTCTCGGCAGGTCACGAGCATGAGCACCTCGACAAAGCCATCAACGCCTTCATCAAGGTGGGCAAGAAGCTCGGCGTGATAAAGTAAAACTGTTTCTTTTTCATAAGTAGGAAATCCCTCGGGCACTACATTAGCCTGAGGGATTTCTTCTCTTTGGAAAATTTAGTGACAAGAGCAACCTAAGATGCAAAACCAGCAAAGCACCAAATTTCTCCTTGTTAATAACTTTTTTTGCAAAAAGCTTTTTAATTTACGAAAAAGAATTACTTTTGTAAAAAATATTGCCTTTTCACAACACATTGGCAATAATTATCAACTTGATTTATATAGAAATATATAAATTATACCAAATCAAAACGTAAAATCACCCGAGGCGTGCCTTGGGTGATTTTATATTATCAAAAATGGGGCTTTTCGCATCATTAACAACATTTTGACGTTGCCTTCCAAACACGAGACAATGGTGCCAAGCCATCTTACACCACCGTTTTTATTTTTCATTTTTCAGCATTTTCCTTCACAAAGAAATCATCCAAAGTGGGGAGTTCGTCATTTATTCCCGGCATTATGAAATAAAAGCCGCAATAAGTTTGGAGAAGTATGCCTATGTTATCTTAATTTGTATCTTAATTTGCACCACATTACTTAAAAAAAGAGAAATTTGCATCATTTATCATAAAAAATAAGTATCTTTGGCATTTATTTTGCAATATCTATAAAAAGTGTCAGTAATAGAAATAATTTTGCGATAAATCACGATAAAAAACGAAATCAAACTATAAAACAAAAGATGGACTATTCATTAATCGCCAATTCTGGCATTCAGCTACTGTCGAAACGCATCGACATCAACCTCAATGCAGGGTTTAAATGCCGCTTTGCCGAGTCATTTGACGACGAGCGCTTTCAGTGGAAACTTGAATTTGCCTACACCCTGAGCAACCAAGTGGTGGTGCTCACCTCGCAGCTGCGCGAGAAAGGGTATCTCGACAATGACAACAAGCTCACCACTAGCGAAGCAATCATTCTCGCCAACCCCGAGGTGCAGCAGTTTAACGTTGGCGACAACGAGGAGGAGACTTCGGGCATCTTCTTCTCGAAGCTTGCCGCCAACAATAAGTTCCTGAGCCACTACTTCAACGTGTGGCTGCCCATGCCGTTTATCGAGAAAGACGATACCGGCGACTATAAGAAGGGCCCCTATAACTGGTGCAAATTCATGATTGTGCCGCGCGAGACCAATGCCGGTATCCTCACCGCCGACGTGGTGCTCGCCTTCGACACTCAGGCTCGCTACAATGCCTTTGATGCCTACAAGGAATACCCAGTGTTCATGAGCGACGGCGAGACCGAGAAGAACTTCGGGCTGTGCGGCAACGAGCGTCAGCTCATCGACTACTGCACCTGGAACAACAACTGGGTGCGCGACTACCTGATGGAAATCGTCTATCCCGAAGCCAAGAACTTCGACGTGCTCGAACTCAAAGACGGCCGGCACAAATATGAGTTTCTCGCCACCTACCTCATGCTCATCAAGTACCTGAGCAGTCTCGACGACTTCTTCTCCACGGTGAAGCTCATGCGCGACCGCGACGTGAACATCGTTAATGTGGAGATGATCATCGACATTGGCAACTCACGCACCTCGGCCCTGCTCTTCGAGAACAACAAGTTCACACAGGACTTCACCAAGGTCGATCCGCTGCGACTCCAGAATTTCACCCAAGTAATTCTCCACAACGGAGAACTCAACCGCGTGGAGGAGACCTTCGACATGCGGCTGGCGTTCCGCAAAGTCACGATAGGCAAGAACATTGCCGGCAGCAACCAGTTTGTGTGGCCAAGCATCATACGCCTGGGCCGTGAGGCCAACTATCTCAACCACGAGGCAACAGCCCTCAACCTGGGTCTTGAGACCATCTCCACCAACTCCAGCCCCAAGCGCTACCTATGGGACACCAAGCGCACCGAGAACGAGTGGCGCTTTGTCAACATAGGAAACGAGAACTACTCGCTGCCTCCCATCATCGAGGGTCTCACCTGCTTCATCAACGACGACGGCACCTACAACGCCGAGGGCTATGGCATAGGGGCGCACTACTCGCGCTGCTCGCTCATGACCCTCGCCTTCATTGAGATAATAGAACAAGCTATAACCCAAATCAACAGCTTCCAGTCGCGCGAGCGCCACGACCTGCGCAACACGCCTCGCCGCCTCGAACGGGTAATCATCACATGCCCTACCGCAATGTCGCGCGTGGAGCGTCAAGCCCTCTACGACAGCTTTGGCGACGCAGTGAAAATCATCAATTCCTACCACCACATCATCGACAACAACAGCCTGAAACTGCACATGCAGGTGATACCCGGCGAGCAACCACGACGCTACGACAGTGAGGAGCAAAAGCAGTGGTACTACGACGAAGCCACTTGCTCACAGTTTGTGTATCTCTACGCACAGTTCTGCGAGCGTTACAAGAACCGCAGCGACCTCTACTTCAAGCTCTATGGCAAGAAACGCGACATCGACGGCACCGAGTGCGACACCCTAAGGGTGGGCTCGGTGGATATCGGTGCCGGCACTACCGACGTGATGGTGTGCCAATATCGCTATAACGAGAGCAACGCCTCGCAAATCAGACCCAACCCCATCTACTGGGACAGCTTCAATGTTGCTGGCGACGACATGCTACAGGTGCTAGTCCACAACGTGATTATCGAGAGCGACAACGGCATCCTCTACCGCCACCTCACCGAGAAGATGGGCAAGACCCACCAGGAGGCATACAAGATTTTATACCACTTCTTCGGTCCCGACAACAACATGATGACCTTCAAAGACCGCATCATGCGCCGAGACTTCAACATGCAGGTCAACGTCCCCGTCATGTACCGCTTCCTGAGCCTGCTGAGCGAGGGAGAGCGATACCTGGAGCTGAACTTCGACGAGATGTTTGGCGACACCAAGCCCAGCAGCATCGTGTGCCAGGCCTTCAAGGAGCGCTTCGGCTTTGAGCTGCAAGATGTGGTGTGGACCTACGACTACAACCTTCTCTCGCAGCACGTGGAGAAATCGCTCGACTCTCTCATAGAGTCAATCTCCACACTGCTCTATGCCCACGACTGCGACATCGTGGTGCTCTCGGGACGTCCCACCATGCTCAAGCCCATCAAGGACTGCTTCCTCAAGTACTTCCCCGTGAGCCCCAACCGCCTCATCGTCCTGGGCAAATACCGCATAGGGCGGTGGTATCCTTTCCGCGACGAGAACGGCTACATGCACGACACCAAGAGCATCGTGCCTGTGGGAGCCATGATAGGCTACCTGGCATCAATGGCGGGCGGCCTCAACGAGTTCTCGCTCGACCTGAGCGACCTCAGCGGCAAGCTCACCCCCACCACCGAGAGTTTCTACAAAGTGGGCGGCATCCCCAAAGAAGAATGTATCATCACCCCCACCGTCAACAACGGACGCATGATTATCAACACCTTCCCATGCTACATAGGGGCAAAGCAGTTTGACATAAGCATCTACCCTATCAGGCCTTTCTATGTAATGGACATCGACAACCGCCGCATCAAGGAGCGCATCAGCAAGGGCAAGATGCTCACCCCCGAGCAGCTGCAGCGCATGCTCAACGACTACCGCAACGAGTTGCTAAAGAAGGGACCGTTCACCTTTGAGATAGAGCGCGAGGCCTACGACGAGGATAAGGAGCGCATCACCATAGCATCGGTCACCGGCAATGACGGCGAGGAACTCAAGGCCGATGACTTCGTCCTGCAAGTGCAAAGCATCAACGACCCGCAAACCTACTGGCTCGACTCAGGAGAATTTAATTTGAACATCGCAACCACCGAACTAAACACCAACAACTGACACTATGAATATCAATCAATATCTTCACATAGTAGAGAAAGCCATCTCATGGCAGTCTAATGTTCCCGAGAGCGAGAGGCAGAACTACCTCGAGCAACTGGTGAACCTACGACGTGCGTTCAAGAAAATCCAGTTTGCCGCCGACGAGCGCTGCTCCACAGCAGCCTTTGGAGAGAGCCAGATGGGTAAATCCTACCTCGTGAGCGCACTGATGAGTGACCCCGGCAAGCCCTTCACCGTCACCGACGGCCGCCGCGAGTACAACTTCATCGACGAGATAAACCCCAGCAACCCCAACTCGCGAGTAGAGGCCACCGGCGTGGTGACACGCTTCACCTCCAACACCGACCCCACGGTTCCCGAAGGCTACCTCAAAGCACGCCTGCTCTCGGTTGCCGACATTATCCTCGTCTTGTGTGAGGCCTATCACACACAGACCGACTACGACAACGCCGAGATAAAGAAAATCGACTATATACACAGTTACTGCGACTCTATAGCCGTGTCGTCGGTACCCAATCCCTCACCCATCCTCACTCAGGACGACGTGATGGACATCTACGACTATCTGCGCAACTCCACCATGAAGCAGCGTGTCGCTAACCTCACCGACCCCGAGTCGGGGCTATTCTCGTTCTTGCTGTTCAACGTGAACCGCCTCACCGATGAACAGCTCATCGCAGCTATCAAGCTGCTGTGGTTCGACAATGCGGCTATCAACCGTCTCTTCGACACCCTCATCACCGCCTACCGCTCCATCAGGTTCAGCCCCACGGTATATGTCCCCTTCGACGCGGTGCTCAAGAAGCATGGCACGCTGCTCGACGTGGCACGCCTCGACGAGATTTATGACGAAGCCGAGATAGAACTTCCCGACTATCGCCCCACCGCCATCGTCACTACCCAGCAAAACATGTCGATAGAGATGCGCAAGGGCGAGCTCAGCGCACTCGTTGCCGAGCTTTATATGTCATTGCCGGCACTCGAGAGCGAGACACGCAACTTCCTCTCTTGCCTCGACATCCTCGATTTCCCTGGCGAGCGACGCCCCGAGAACATGAACTCCGAGAAACTCGCCAACGGCAAGAACCTCTCGGTAGTGCTGCGCCGCGGCAAGGTGACCTACCTCTTCAACCGCTACAGCGACACCAAGCGCATCAGCTCGCTCATGCTCTGCCATAACAACATGCAAAGTGCCGAGAGCAAGATGGGCATCGTCCTTGAGCAGTGGGTGAAGAATAATGTGGGCGAAAATACCGCCGAGCGCGACAACTTCATGCGCGACACACAGATGTCGCCGCTGTTCATCATCAGCACCTTCTTCAACCTCGACCTAGAATACCAGACCAACGACTCGCCCACCAAGCTCGAGGAGCTGCGACGGCGATGGGACAACCGCTTCAAGATTGTTCTCGAGAAAGAAGTGCTGCGCGCCAACACCGACGAGGACCAGACCCACTGGTTCAACCAGTGGACTACCGGCCACCCCTTCCGCAGCATCTTCATGCTGCGCGACTTCAAGTACTCCACCAAGTCGTTCACTGGCTACAACCCTAACACCAAGTCGCCCGAGACCGAGGAGATAATCCCGGCGGCGTTCCCCAACTTCATGCAGTGCCTCAAGGACTCCTTCGTGAGCTACGACTTCGTGCAGCAGCACTTTGTTGATGCGGCGCAAGCGTGGGACAGCGCGGCAACCCTCAACAATGATGGCACAAAGCCCATCATTAGTGCCCTTAACCAGCTCGCCCCGCGTGTGAAGCAGGCCCGCGATAACATGTTCGGCTCCGAAATCACCCGCCTCGTGGCTTCGCTCAAGAGCTTGCTCACCAAGTACTACCACAGTGGCTCGGCCGACGACGAGATTAAGAAAGCCAAGCGACAGGCGGCGCAGGCCAACCTTCAGCTTGGCAAGATTGAGGGCAACGACCCTGCCGCCTTCGGCAAAATGCTCGACATCATGATGATTGACGAGCCGCACCTCTATGAGAAAATCCACAACGCCCTCAACAACACAGTTACTACCACATCGCAGCCCGACTCCGAGAAGGCCCTCTTCATGCGCTTTGGACTGAGCACCGAAGCCTCGCGGGCTAAGAATCTGGAGACGCTGTGCGACTCGCTTGGCGTAGATACCGAGGAAGAGTGCGCCGAGATGCTCGCTGCCGAAGGCATCGACATCGACAAGCTGCTCAACTCCAACCGCATGGTAAACTCTCAGGCGAGCCAAGTGGCAACGATGGTGGAGAGTTTCTGGTTTGATGAGTTCCTCACACAATATGCTGTGCCCAAGTGCAAAGACACCATCCCCGCCGTGAGCGACATGACCACCAACCTCATCAGGCTCTACCGCTTCCTGGGAATGCACGACCGCATCACCAAGCGCATCGACGAGTACATCACCACCTTCGACACCGACAGCGCCGTGGGTATCATTGCCGACTATCTGGCTATGGAGTTCAACCACTTCGTCACTACCTTTGGCTTCGATTACATCGACAGCAAGCAGTTCAACAACATTCTCGAGAAGAACAGCAGGCTCAAGCTCAACATCAGCGAAGAGATGCTCTCGTCGCACAACGACTCCACAGGCGTGAAACTGCTCGAAGAACTCGACCAAGTGAACCGCAAGCTGCGCGAGAAAGGCTATAACAAGGCCGACCGCCAAGCCCTCACCCGATTGCCACGCTACGGCTTTGAGTGGACATGGATTGAGTATCTGAAAGTGGGCTACATCCTCTCGTGCGACCTCCCCGACTATGACATCGCCGCCAACAAGCGCCTCGGGGATATAATAAATGAAATTGACGCTGAATAATTTATGGTGGATTGAAGATCGGGAATCGAAGGAAGAGAATGCCCCCCTTTGCACCTACCACCTTCCTCGTTCCTCCTTCCACGCGTCGATGGCGCAAACTTATAATTTAACACTTAAAACTTAACACATAAATATTATGCCAAACGTAAAAAATAAAGTTCGACTGTGCACCACCTCTCCCATGAGCAACTTCATCGTGGAGAACTTGGGCGGCACACCGTTCTACAACAGGCGAGACGACTTCGAGCGGTTGATCGACAAGTATGTCACCAATCCTCGCTACAAGAATTTCTTCGCCATGCCCTATTTTGAACCCACCCTTCATGGGCTGGAGTGGCATGTTGACCCAGAGTTTGCCTATGCCGTGAAACTATCTTCCATGGCGGGCACTCAGCAATATAATGTCGCAAAGCAATATATTGCCGAAGCCACCGCCTACTTCCGCAACCTCGTCGCGCAAGTTAGCGAAGCCGAACAACCTTACTTTAACTGCCTCATCAAGTATATCGACTCTACCGATATCGACGAGATGGCATTTGTCACCGAGACACAGGTGATTCTGGGCGTGTGGGGCATCAGGTCGATGCCGGGCATGAACATGAACACCGCTATCGTCACCGATGTCGATGACAACCGCTTGCACAGGGTGTCGTTTGAGACCAATGATGCCTTCCTCAAGGGCAAGACATCGTTCATGCGGCGGCACGGCTACAAGCTGCACCCAGGCATCGATGTCCCCGAAGTGGTGCCCAACGAGGGCTTCGAATTCGTGAGCTGGATGCCCTTCGACCCCAACAATGCCCAGGTCAACGAAGACCTGCACTTTGTGGCGATGTGCAAGGAGAGCGCGACTCCTCCGCCCTATGTGCCGCCTGTTATGCCACCGCAACCTGAAGAAGAGCCACCGCAACCCAAAGAACCCTTGCCGCCGATGTGCCGAGTGACCTTTGAGGACGGCGGCTACGGCACCATGAGCGGCACCTCGCCATCGTTCAGCGTGCCGGCAGGCACCGTGCTCACCCCATCGATGGTGCCGCTTGTCACCCCCATCACCAACTATTCCTTCCTGGGGTGGGACAAGCCCCTCGAGAAGCCCATCACTAGCGACACCACCTTCGTGGCGCAGTATTCCAAGATTCCATGGTGGCGACGCTGGCTCGACAACGGCTGCCTGCGCTGGCTTCTGCTGGCACTGCTCGCCCTGCTGCTGTTCTTGCTCTTCTCCATTTGGCTCACCCGCTGCACCGATGCTTCGGGCAACTACGGCGGTTGCGTGCGCGATGCTCACGACAAGATAGTTGCCGCCGACAGCACCGCCGCCGACACCATAAGGCACAATCACGTCATCATCCATGACGAGCGAGTGGTGGGCAAAATCGACATTGGTGACGGACGCACCATCGACGACAACGGCAACCGCCGTGGAGTGAGAGACATCTCCGACGATGACTGGAACTCAGATGACCCTGTGACACCGCCACTGGTCGATGATAAAGGCGACCCTATCTCCGACCGCGGCCGCCTCAACCCCGACGACCCCAACAGCCCTGAGGTGATGAGCGACAGGCTCAACATCTTCTTTGACAACGACAACCCCGACTTCCAGAAGTTTGCCACCGAGTTCAAGCGCAACTACCCCGGCGAGCAATACAAGATTATTGGCAAGGACAAGAACACGCGCTGGCTGCTGGTGCAGGTCCCTCCCGAGGAACGCCCCAAGATTCGCGACGAGCTACCGTCGAAGATACCATCAATGAAATTTAAAGTAGTTGATGAAGTAATCATGGCGGGGGGGCAGATGCCTCGTTCACAATCCAACCTACCTAAAGGATGGCATCTCACCGCAGCCAACATCAAACAGGCGTGGCAAATCTCCAAAGGCAACGCCGGCGTGACGGTGGCGGTCGTTGACGACGGCATCGACCTCAACCACGAGATGTTCGCTGGACGCATCGTCAAGCCCTACAATGTGTTTCGCTGCGACGACCACCTGAGCTCCGGGGTGGGGCACGGCACCCATGTGGCAGGCCTCGCTGCCGGCAACACCGCCCATGTCAACGAGGGAGCCGCAGGAGTTGCCCCCAACTGCAAAATCATGCCCGTGCAGGTCTTTGACAACGGCCAGTGCACCATCTCGGGGGTGATACGCGGCATCATGTATGCCATACGCAACAATGCCGATGTGGTGAACATCTCCATAGGCACTGCCTATCCCGTGGAACTGGGCGACATAGTGCCCATCGAGGAGCAGAAAGAGGTGGCACGCAGCTATTTCAAGCCTGCCGAGGACGTGTGGAAATGGGTCTTTGAGCAGGCAGGCAAGAAAAACACCATTCTCGTCTTTGCCGCCGGCAACAGCAACCTGCTGGCTGCCATGCAGCCGCAGTTGCGGTCGAGAAGCACCATCAATGTGGGGGCTCTTGGCAAGAACAACACTCGCACCAAGTGGTCCAACTTTGGCAACACCGTGTATGTCAGTGCCCCAGGCGAGGGCATCTACAGCTCCGTTCCTGGCAACAGGTATCAGGCACTTGACGGTACCAGTATGGCGGCGCCCATCGTCACTGGCGTGGTAGCACTCATGAAATCGGTGAACAAGAACGTCAACATCAATCAGGCCCTCACGGCATTGACATCTACCGGAGTGAACATACGCAACGGCAATCAGAGTGGCCCGGCAATTCAGGCCGACAAAGCATTGAATAAAATCAAACAATCATAGAAAATCATGAGCAACAAAAAATTTAACTTTGCCTTTGTCATCTCTATCATCATCATCCTGATTTATTCCTACATAGTGTTTATGGGAATAGTGTATTGGAAAGACGGTGACATCTTGCAAGGTATCATCTACTCGGCGGCACTCATTGTCATTACCCTTGCGTGCATCATCATCATGTGCCGGGCTAAAGCCACACGATGGAAAACCACCGGAAACATAGTGCAAATACTCTGCGGCATTGTGATACTTGCCGCACTGGCACTGAGCACCATGCCGTTTGCGCATTTCATAAACCTCGTGATGAAGCAAAAGGAAATCTCCGAAGCCTTCGAGAAAGCACACCAGTATGGCTCTCAAAGCGTGATAGCCTACAACGACTATGTGAAAAAGCGTGAAGTAGATACCCGCAACTTCCTCATCACCGTTGATGCCGGGCACGGCGAGAGAAACCCCTCAGAATACAACGAAATCTTCGGTCTTCCAGGCAACGACAGCAACACCGTGAAAATCGACCGCATGATCAACAGCCTCCACACCATTCTGCTTCCCGACTCGGTGACACACGCCAACGACGAGGCGCTGAAAAACCTTGAGAAAGGTGCCAAGATGAGCGTGTGGAACATTGCTATGCCACAATATATCAACAGCATCGACGAGATGGTGAAGACCAACGTCGAGACCTTCAGCAAGCTCAGCAAGAACGCACACGGCTACAAGGGCGACAACAGCTACCCGGCATTCACCTATAAGCAATACACCGACCAAAATGCGCAACTCAAGGAAATGCTCACCCACATGTCGATGCCCTCGGTAATCTCTGTCATCGCAGCACTAGTGTGCTTCGGGTTCATGCTGCTGCCCTACTACCTGGTGGAGCGCGACTTGGCAGGAGGCACTAGCGGCAGTGGCAAGCACGCCACACTCGCCACACCATCGTCATCCATGCGCCCCAACGGCAGCGAGCGCCGCAGCCGCCTTCGTGAGCGCGAACAAGCTGACAAGCAAACAAGACAATAGAATTTCCCTATTCCACTATTTTACTATTCTACTATTCCACTAAAAAAACATTATGCCCACCAAAGAACAAGTATTAAGTATAGCCCATGGCGTGCCGGTTCCCAACCTCATCACGTCAATAAAGCGAGGCATCATCACTCTCGACGAGTTGAAGATGATAAGACTCGCACCCGAGAAGCTCGAAGTTATAGAACAAAAACTGAAAGCCGAGGAAAACCTGCTGTGGACCAAAGCCTGCACCAGCGGCGAGGTTGCCGACTTCTTCAATTATCTGAAAGTGTATCCCAACGGCATCTTTGCCAACGCTTGCCGGCAGTCGCTCATCTCGGGCGAAGAGTATTTTTGGAGAAACGTGCTCGACAGCGGCTCGGTGCCCATGCTCAAGCAGTATCTTGAGTATTACGAACCGCTGGGAGGCGCTCACGTCTATGAGTGTCAGGAGATGATCGAAGACCCCGACTGGGTGCAGGTCAAGAAACAGCCCACCATCGCCAGTATCGAGGCCTATGAGCATGCCTATCCCGGCAAGCACAACATCGAGATTGCCGAGATGAAAGAAAAAATCAACGATGACATCGACTGGCAGAACGCCCAGCTTGCCGGCGACACCACGGCATTCAAGAGCTATCTGGCGGCGCACCCGCAAGGTAAACATGTGGCACCAGCGCAAGAGCACATCGAAGCCGCCGCCGGGCACGATGCCTTCATCGCCGACATGAATAACGACCTCAAGAAAGCCGACGAGATACAATATGCCGTGGCAAGCAACATCATCACCTGGAACGATGTAATCAAAGCCTACGGCCCCGAGCGCACGCAGGCTATCGAGAACTTCAAAGAAATCGACATCAAGCCCAACACCGAAATCCCCGTGGCTCTCACTAAGGACTCCACCGAGGTATATTTCTGGGGTACGCCATCTTCGGGAAAGACCTGTGCCCTCGGCTCCATTTTGTGTGGCGCCATGAACAACTACTTCCTGGAGCCACAGCAGTGCCAGGGCTACCACTACATGACCCAGCTGCGCAACGTGTTTAAATCTCCTGGCAAGCAATGCAGCCTGCCACCAAGCACCAACGTGAATGTGATACAGGAAATGGTGTTTACCATCAGAGACTCTAAGCAGAAACTGCACCGCACCACCTTCATCGACATCGCCGGTGAGATTTTCCGCGCCATCTATTCCAACATGACCGGCATGTTCCTCGACCAGGAGCACAAGGAGACCCTCACTCATGTGATGAAGTTCGTTGGCGACAACAGCAACCCCAAGATACACTTCTTTGTAGTGGAATATGGTGCCGAGGATGCCCGCTGGGAAGATCTCTACATGCGCGACTATCTGCAAGCCTGCTCACTCTACATCAAGGACAACAAAATATTGAAAAACTCCTCGGGAGTGTATATCCTCGTCACCAAGTGCGACAAGATGCAGTGTCCCGACGAGATGATTGTTGACACCGCTGAGCAATATGTTCAGAACAATCTCGCTGCGTTCTACCACAACCTGCATGAGGCATGCAAGGATGCCGGCATCAACGATTTCAAGGTGATACCGTTCTCCATTGGAGAAGTCTTTGCCGGCAAGATTTGCACCTACGACGACAGCTTCATCGACGACGTGATTGATGTGCTAATAGCCAAGACTCCCACTATTAAGAAAAATAATTTCTTGAGAATGTAATTCATTAATGCACAATGCATAATGCACAATGCATAATTTTAGAACTGATAACTCACAACTGATAACTCACAACTGATAACTCACAACTGATAACTCA
>ERZ842401.6081-NODE-6081-length-13061-cov-4.438874_pt1 | contig 13061 bp, 2 predicted proteins | sample MGYA00521270_ERZ842401 | MGnify/ENA primary metagenome ERZ842401 (study PRJEB31892, sample SAMEA3878208) | bioreactor metagenome | biome: Moose rumen | place: Sweden | collected 2011-10 | study: EMG produced TPA metagenomics assembly of the PRJEB12797 data set... | reverse complement strand
CTTCATTCCTACCGGACATCTGGCAGACAATCGGACTTTCAACAACTCTTCAAATCAGATTTGGCTGTATGAATGGACCAGCAACAACAGTCCTCTCTATACTCGTATAGGAACCGAGCGACAAGGCAACTCACACATTTGCTTTAGCTGGATTTCTTTCTACAAGGCCCCCGTGGCCCGTAAGTACCGCTACCATGCCATGAAGTACAACGAGACGGAAAGCGAATGGGAGAATACATGGGAGGCCACGCTGGAGCACGACTGGCTGATGCCTGTAGTTTTGGAAGACAATATAGCCCGCCTTTACTGCAAGTACGAGAAGAACAATGTTGGTACAACCGACGACGTAACGGGAAGCAACGACTTCGACACCCGCACGGCACTTGAGGCTCTGAACAACGCGCAGTTCTATAGCGACGCATCCTTGACGCAACGCGTCTTCGATGAGGACGAGACCACCCACGAGAAGACCTACGACGTCTACCCCGCCATTGACACCGATAAGATCTACGACATCTACTTCAAGTACCAGCCGATGACGAATGCGGAGATTGCGGCTACGGACGAGTACAAGACGCTGCCGTTCCAGTGGAGCACGGAGGCGGAGATTGCAGAAGATGTGGACTACCATACTGCAAAGTCGAAGCTGACAAAGGACGACATGCAGGCGAAGTGGTACTTCATGGTGATGGACACCAATGAGGAGGTGACCACCGGCAACCGTTACTTCCTGCGCCGCGAAGATGACGGATCGGTGGACTGGATGAACAATGCCTACACACTGCATGAGGATGAGGCTGACAACTACAACAACTATAGCTACAACCGATTAGCGGAGTGGTACCGGCAGGGCGACAACGACGCTTTCCGCGAGGGCCGCTGGCTGTGGGCCTTCGTAGGCGGCGACCCCTACAATGCCAAGGTGGTGAACCTGGAAGCCCGTGTGGGCGTGCATCCTGTGGCCCAGCAGGGTGTGTACTCGCTTGACAAGCAGCAGGAGAGCTGCGTCACCGTGGCGAAGGTGACTGCCGACGGCAGCTATCCCGTGACGGTGACTGAGAACGAGACGGCAGGTGACTACCAATGGAGCATCGCTCCGGGCAACGGTTCGCAGGCATTGATGAGCCTGCTGTCATCAAAGCTGCATCCGGCCAATAGCGAAAGTGTTGACTCGCTGCTCTACTGGACGATGATTAAAAAAGGGACGGGCACAGCCGATCCCGACAGCGTGGCACTGGTCCCCTCGGCCAATGGCAGTTCACAGGCCATACAGCTGTTGCCTTACGTGCCGATGACCTATCAAGACGTAAACCTCGTCATCAAGCGCGACGACCATGTGGCGCTCTATAATACTTGGAAGTCAGAGTACTTAGGAGCAACGCTTGACGAGAAGCGAAGCCAGCTACAGACCTACGACTCGGGCATCTCGCTGCTCTACTTCACCGCCGAGGAGCGTGCCTACGCTGCCGGCGACCGGATTGACATGAGTAGCGAGGAGTCGCTGCCGTTCAATGTGCGACGCGCCTTCTGCGACTATAAGCTCTACAGGGACGACTATGAGTCGCTCGGTGGCATCTATATCGTGCAGGACGGTCCGTATCCTGACAAGTCGGTGCAGGCCACCACCACTGGAACATGGGGGACCGCCCCTGACGATGCGCAGGGACAGATATACACCCCTGGAAGTGGTGACAAGATCTATGACGAAGACGGTCGGGCAGTATATCCCTACTACACCATTGTTAACGGACATAAGCAAGGAGCCGCTGGCGGTGCCCAGAGCCTGTATGCTCAGTACACCGTGACGAGCGACGTCTTCCTGAAGACGGCGCCCACCAAGGATGAGGTGGCCACCATGGCCAAGAACAACGACCACGTCTACTTCATGGACTTCCCCGGCGAGAGCACCAATGTGCACCACGCCTTCTTCGACAACGAAGCCACCTTCCGCATACAGACTGGCGATCTCTCGAAAAAGGTGGACAAGAACACGGGCATATGGAAGACGGAGAAGAAGCAATGGAATGGAACTGCCTTTGCCGATGACACCGCCGACCCATACAACCGATGCGAGTTCCGCTCTGTGGACAACCGCATGCTGTCAAGGCCTGAACACCTGAAGTGGTATTTCGTGGGCGACCCATATAAGGTTCAGGTATATAATGTGTCAGGTGACTGGGGCAGCAACAAAGCATCTACCAACCCGCTGACCGTAGGTGCCAATCTGGCCCGCTTCAATCCTGTTCAGACCAACTTCCAGTTTGTGGTGGACTGCGTACACCTGCAGATTCCCGACTATTCGAACATAGACAACCGTGCTGAGCTGACACCTACCGACATGTATGGCAATGCTCTCGACCCGATACCCAACCGAAACGTGGGCAAGCCCTTCTACAACGACTTCTACTGGGAGTGCGTGCCGGCAGCCAGCAGCGAGCCGGGCACCTTCGCCCTACGCTTCAAGGAAGACAACGACCTGCTGGGCTACCGCAACGTCTATTACTATCTGGCCCACGACGGTCTGACCAAGACCTATCGCTCGGCAGAGGACCAGCCGGAGGTCTACCACATCAACCTGAGCTACAACCCTGACAACGAGCAATATGATAAAGGTGACTACATAGGCTACCATAAGGCCAACAACGACAACACCGTCATCCAATTAGTGCAACCCGTGAAGGTGTATGTCAGTGCCTTCGGTGCTGTAGAAGACGGCACAGAGACCTCACAGAACGTGAAGACCTCCAACTCTATGGCCACCGAGCTCTCGGCCAAGCGCAAGACCACCGAGGAGATTAGTGAGTACTTCGGACTGGGCGAGACGCTGACCGAGGTGCCACGCCACCTGCAGCGTAAGTTCGTGAAGTATGGCACGATGAACTATAAGCTGACGGCAGCCAATGCCTACAACATCAGTGACTGCTCGGCTCATACCAGCAATGTGTTTGTCACGGGCACAAAGATCGACCCGATGTTCAAGTTCAACGTCAGCTATGCAATGGACGACCTGACAAACAATGCAGAAGGTAAGCAGGTGCACCTGTTCAGCACCTGTGCCGATCCTAACAGCCCCGCAGCCAGCGAGTTGCAGTGGCTCGACGTGATGATTGGCAACAATAACTGGCTCTACTACGACAAGACCAACACCAACGGCAGCGGCGTGGAGAACCAGACGACGCTGGTGAGCAACTACTGCCGCGCCATGAGCAACAACAAGACCGGATGGAGTCAGGCCGTCAATGGCTGGACCGATGGACTGAAGGGCCTCCATTGGGCCTTCATCGGCGACCCCTACGACTTCACCGTCATCAACCGGCGCCGTTATGAGGACAGCACCATTGATACTGACCCGATGTGGCTCACAGGAACCTCCAATCTCTCTATGGGAAATACTGACTCCACCCACTATGCCACCCGCATGCTGAAGACAGGCGGTGACAGTGAGTATATCCTGACCCTTTCCACTGACGATGACACGGACAATCTGGACCGTGTAGTGGCAAAAAATGTCAGCTCCACCAACCAGTTCCAACTGATCGACTACGACCTGACCAACCGCCGCGTCTACACTAACAACCAGAACGACCTGACCTACAAGAACTATGTAGAGTACGGCTACAGCTACGACAAGGAACTGACCGGACTGGGCACCATGCAGCAACGGCTACAGATACGCACCGCCGTGGCCAAGGACGAGGACAAGGCTGACAACGACTGCTTCGATGCCGATGTAGTCATCAGATCCACTGGCGGCGAGCAGCGCATCTCTAAGGATAATATGGAGATTAAGTACGACAAGGCTGAAGATGCCCTCCCCTACTCGCTGCGCCGCTATGGCTGTACCTACCAGTGCTATCTGGACTACGTAGACGCTGCCAATCCGGGAACACTGGTGACCGACTTCGACACCGACGAATTCCGTACAAAGGTGGCCACGGCGAAAGCTGGCGGCACCAGACTCCAGCTGACCTATGTCTACACGGTGACGGACGAGACCTCGCAGTTCTTCACCACCACAGCCGATGCCGCTACCGACGACTACACTTGGATGAACACCTACTTTGGATGGGATCAGACCTACTCCGGCACCAATGTCGAGGTGGAGCGATACAGGGATGTGTTCGACCACTATGTCTATAACTCTGCCGGACAGATCATCGACGAGGTATGGTTCAAGGAGCGATATACCGAGGTGGTGCCCAACCCATCAGAATCCTACCCCACCACGGCCTACCTGAACACGCACACCGGCAAGGTGCCCGTCTATGCCGATGAGAGCACGCAGAGCGAGAACGACCGCCAGAAATGGGCACTCGTGGGCGACCCGTATGTGTTCACGATGAAGAACTACGCACAGTATCTGAACAACAGCAATGCCACGGTGAACGCTTCGATTGAGACCACGAACATAGCGACGGAGGCTCAAAGCTTCGCCATCTCCATCGACAAGAACGGGAAGCCGTATCTCACGGTGATAGGGACCGACGGCGAGGCTGACACCTTCGTGACGTTCGACTACGACAACTCGTCGACCAAGAACCTCATTACGGCAGGAACGGGAGCCAACGACAACGACCCGACGGGCAACACGCTGGCCACCGACGGCGCTAAGCCCTTCTTCCTGGCCAGCCTCATCCGCTATGCCGACATCCTGCAGTATCACCTCGTCATAGCCCACCAGCACTCACTGGACCACACAGACTCGCTGTCGCGAGACGATAAGACAAAGCTCAACAACCACCTGCTGGAATACCTGAAATATCAGGAAATACGCAAGGACTTGAAGGGAGCTTCAAAGTATCTCAATGGTGAAGGTACGGAGTGGCTGCCAGCCAGGGAAACAGCCATCAAGGAACTGCTGAACAGCAACGCCTCGCTGCGCGACTTCATCAGCTATCCCATTGATGACTATACCGTCAGCCGCGTGGGCATCGGCAACCATCCGCAGGTGCCCTGGTACATGAAGCGCCAGTTCTGCAACTACTACATCTACCAGCGCGACGTGATGCGGTCTGTTACCCTTGATGGCTCATTCGACTATGATGGTGACGGCCAAGTGGGCGATGCCGACGATATCGTCTATGCCTACAAGAAGGATGCAAACGGCAACTACCTCGACAGCGATGGCAATATCACCACCAATCCGAGCGAGTATGTACAAATCTTCATGGACGATGCCAAGACCAAGCCGGCCTACGAGATTATGTGGGTGAGCGTCAGCAACCAGACATTCTGGGATCGATGGAATTCGGCCGAGGACGGCGATCCAGTAACGGGGCCGAATAAAGACCGGGCATACAAGGACAGTGAGGGTGTCTATCTGAAGAAACCTAAATACTATGATGATGCCATAGCTCTCAACGGCAAGGTGCTCGACAAGCTGCAGGACTGCCACTACAACCGCAAGGTGTTGCTCGACGTGGTCTATGAGGTGCTGCCCGATCAGTTCCGCTTCGCCGACAAGCGCCGCAACACCACGGCCTGGTACCAGATGACGACGAGCAATGCTGCAGACGGACTGATGAACTTCAGTTATAGGAATGGCATCGGTGCACACACCGTGGCTGCCGACCACTACACCAACGACTATCTGTGGGCACCGGAGGGCGACCCCTACGGCTTTGTGCTCCGCTCCCGCTATGCCACCATCAATGGCAACGGATGGGACAACGTGGCCGTCACCACTAAGGGGCACCTGCCCAAGGAGAGCGACCACACGACATATAACGAGACTACAGTTCTCGACGACGATGCCGAAGCCTATCAAGCTAAGTATACCAACCAGACGCAGTTCGACGACAAGCGCATCATCCATAAGCTCAGCGGCGAGGATGGTGCCACCACCGACGGACCGTCGAACGCCGTCTACGAGATGTTCACGGGCGATGCCAGCTTCGGCAGCTCATTCCTGATGCACCCCACGAGTGCCTATATGGACCATACAGACTCAGACTTCGAGAGCTACTATATGATTCATGATACGGCCACCAACAAGACACTGCTCACCAAGAAATCGGGACGTGCGCTACAGACCAATAGCGATGCCAACTGGCACCTGCAAGTAAGTGCGCAGCAGCTATGGCCTTACTTCAAGTTCGCAGGCTATGTGGGTGGCCTCGACCCCGTGAAAGCAGAGAATTTCACCAACCAGAACTACTACAACCTGCTGAAGACGGCCGTAGAGGGTGGCGCGCAACCCGACTTCTCTACCCTGAGCAAGATTCAGGAGCTGGTGTATGGTGGCACGTTCAAGAGCCAGAGCGGCACGACGATTGCTTTCGACGCCCCGCGTCCAGGTTCCGGCAAGACGGGTGCCCGGGAAGCTACTGAATTGCCCATGACCTTCGAGTCAGAAAATCTGGTGAACATGAGCACCGACTACTACCGCATACAGGGCTTCTCGCAGCAGAAGTTGAGCGATGCGGAGGGAACGGGTGGCATACAGGGGCCGCGCTATGTCAGCGGCTACCGCTTCAAGTCGGAGACGGGCGGTGAGACCCCGGCAAATGCCAAGCCCTTGCGCTTCTTCGAGACCTCACAGGACTATAGCGACATCCACACCTTTGCCGACTTTGCAACAGCCAAGTCGTTCAGCGATGCCGTTCTGCAGGGCAACATCGAACTATTGCCTGCTGACTACGACGCGTCGAGCATCTTCCGCTTCTCCAGTGCCGACAACTATGGCCGCTGGACGCTCGCCACGCAGGGACTGAACGTGCGGGCAGCTATAGGTTCTACCTCAATGTCAACAGGCGACGGCACTGCGTTCCGCCTCGATGACATCGGCGGTGCAGCTGTCACGCTGCGAACGTTCAGCGAAGAACCTGTGTCTGGTAATTGGGACACGGAGGTGGTGAATTCCATCCAGACCAACTACCTCACCAGTACGGGCGACAGCTACAGTCTTGCCGTCACTGCCAATAACGAGATGAACCAGACCGACGGCACCGATATCCAAGACACCAAGTGGCGCCTGCAGCCGGTGGGCATCCATGAGGCATGGCCCTACAACGAGATGCCACTGCGCGTGGAGGTGAACAAGGGAGGCGTGAAGAACTGCCGACTGACCGATCCAGAACTTTCTGATGCCTCCAACAAGGACAAGAACTACTACGGGTCGATGTACGTACCGTTCGACACCCGTTTAGGCAACACCACCGATGTGGCCTTCACGCTGACAGGTACTCCTACCGACGGCACCCTCTCCGATCCGGGTTCTGTCACCATGGCCTCTGTCAGCCAGCTCAACGACATGGGCAACCCGCAGTTTGTGCCCGCCGAATGGCCGGTGGTCATCCGCACCAGCAACAGCAACAACAAGATCACGCTGAAGAACAAGCCTGTGGGCGATGCCGCTCCTACCACCTATGCCGAGCGTCACTGGGTGAACCTCTACATTCCCAATGTCGAACCAACAAGAATCCCGGCAGCAGAGAGTTCCATCAAGCTCTCTGGGCAGTATTTGGAGCAGACGTTGAGCGATGGCACCGACAAGACTATCATGGTGTTCGGTCTGCCGTTCAGTCCGACAGAGGGCCACACCACACACGACTATGACCAGACCAAGCAGGTGGGCTTCTTTACCAACGACAACTGGATGCGTGAGTCCAAGTCCCAGTATAAAGCGCACTCAGGCAGCTATCCCAATACGGCAACGGTAGCCACCCATTCGGAGCGCGACAACAAGTATGTCTACCATAACAAGATATACTATGTCTACGACAAGGCCTACTCTGCCCCGTCGTCTGCCCCCATCCGCTACTCCATTGCCCTCTTTGACACGCTCGACAATGACGAAGGCGATCCGAGCATCGATGTCTTCGACGAGAATGTGCCTTGGCCCTGCGATGTCTACGACCTCTCCGGACGTAAAGTGGCCTCGAACGAAACACCGTCAACGCTCCGTCTGAACCATCCTGGTCTGGCCAAGGGGGTTTACATCTTTGGTGGAAGAAAAATGATTATCAAGTAAATGAAGATTATATGAAGAAGATAACGATCCTTATAGCTGCTGTCGCATTTTCTGCCTGCCAGAGCGACTGGCACGACGGCATCGCCCCGCAGTGGAGCAATGAAGAAATAGCCCTCACCACCAGCGTCAGCAGCAGCCGACAGGCCACCCGCGCCGACGGCACTATCATCAACAAGGGCGAGACAACACTGCTGCCCACCGAAATTTCAGGGCAGTACGTAGGCATCTTCGGTGCCTACACAGGACAGCACACTTGGTCCGACTTGGTGACGCTGGCAGCAAAGGAAAACCCTACGACGGATGAGACTGCAACGCTGAAGAAACACTACAGTGCCAACCAGATGTTCAACGTGCAGGCCACCATCGGCAACGATGGCACCCTAACCTACACACCCCTGCGCTTCTGGCCCAACAATGTCATACCATCGCAGACCAACCACGAATACATGACCTTTTGGGCCTACTATCCCTGGAACGCCACGTCAAGCATGGGCACCTACGGCATCTCCATGACCAGCGACGAGATGGGCGAGGGCAAGGGCATGGGACGCGTGCGCTTCACTATGCACCCTGATGCCTCGCAACAGAACGACTTCCTCATCTCCGCACCGGTCACTGACTGCAACCGCGACAAATACCCACTCCTGCGCACCGACCACCCCTACACCAACACGCCAGCCTACGCCCCCAAGCCGGTGCAGCTCAAACTCTACCATATGCTGGCACAAGTGCGCTTCTATGTATTCATCCGTGGCGACGACAAAATGGTGTATCTGCCCGACGTGGCAACTGACGCAGATCTCCTTCTCGACAATGACAACATCAAGCAGATGGATCTGGATGACGATGGAGACAATGAGCCTGCCATCAAGAACGAGCTCGGTGAGTGGGTGGAACTGAAGGTAGGTGACAAGATTCCTGATGAGAGTCAATGTGTGCGCTGGCAGCGCAGTGAGATATACAATCTTAGCCATACGAGCAAGCGACCGAATATCACCTACACCATGCAACTTAACAATATCAAGACCTCGGCCACGTTCTATCCGAACTACAGTGGAGGCTCAGCCACCATTGATGTGGATGAGGCCACCACCCTCGGTTCGGCCACCATCAACCACTACATCATGAACCCCTACTGGTTCACCTTCCGCAATGGTCTGCGCGAGCGGCTGAACGACAACTATATGTTCGGCTACTACGAGGACACGCCGGTAGCTAAGGAACTGGATGCCACGACATCCATGACGGGCTATGATGATATCGACGGTTGGAACTGGACGGGACTTACAGACCCGCTCGACTATTTAGGCTCTTATCTGTCTGAACTAACAGTCATGGGGCAGCACTACAATTTTGCTCCGGGCAACATCCTCCTCGTGGTACCGCAGACGCTGAGCGACGACCAAGTGCCCCATGTGGTCATAACGGCTCATGGCAAAACGACACAGGGCACTGCTGAACCCATTGACAATACTGCCAAGGTCACCATTAACATGCTGAAGATGGGTATCTCATGGGAGAGCGGCTACATCTACTGCTACGCTTTCCTCGACGATCTCTGTCCCGGCGACGACAAGGTGCGCGGCCCAGAGTCGATTACCACCATCTTCAACAGCAACTGGTACACCGACCAATGGTAAGGGTAAGACTGGTCATAGAGTCTTACTGAACCTTCATCGGACGGATGGCCCGCACTGAGCTGTAATAGTTCTGCTTGTTGTCGGTGCCGAAGAAGCCAATGATGGGTTTTTCGGCTGTGCCCGCTGAGAAACTTTGCTCTGGTGTAATCCAGAGGAAACAGGCCTTCGAGGTGGCATCATTGCTGTAGTCTGAGGTCCAGTAGATGCCGTTGACGTTGTTCAACTGCGTAGAGGCATCGTTCATCAGCGTGCCCACCGCCTTGTTGCCATGAAACTCGCCAGTGGCAGGCATATAGACCATGTTGCCGTAGCGGTCGGTCTCTCCGACCTTGCAATAGAAATAGCCCCCCTTCGAGCGCTCGCCACTTTTCTGAGTCACGCCGTTCAGGTCCTTTGTTTCCTGCCACATATTGAGCTGTCCGGCAGTGTTCGTAACGGTTTCTCCGGTTTTAGAAAAACCTGTGAAGATGCTTACCGGCGGCACGCGGAAGCCTGGCGGACAGGGGTCGTAGACGGTCTTCGACGAGCTGTTCCACATGGCATTTTCCGTAGCATAGTCACTACTGCTTAAATTGAACCAGCTGTTGGCGTTGGTCTCCCACTGTAGGATGCTGTAGGGGTTGCCGATGCCATCGCCACCGTTAGCAGCCTGCTGCATGGTGAAGCTGTTGGTGATGTCGTTGCCACTGATGTCGTAAATGTGACGTACGGTGCCGTCAACGGTACGGAACGATGGGAATGCCGTGGGACGCCCCCACTGATACATGGTGCCAGTGCCGGTGTAGAGCGTCTGACGGGCATGCTGCTTGATAGGTATCACCGCCTTTATTCCGCTCCCAGCCTGTTCTATCTGCACCCATACCTGACGCGGCTTATAGAGGCCGAAGTCCAACTCGTCGGGCACCCAGCCAAGGTTCACTGGCAAGATGTCACACGACGTGCCATTGGTGCCCCAGTTGGTGATACGGGCAATGTGGGCGGCTTTTTCTTTATCCGTAGAGCCGTTGACGAAATACGCATCATACGATGTCTCATTCTCCCCGCCATCGTTGGCATATACCTCGTCAGTCATCCAGATGTGCCAGGTCCAGAGTGTCTCCCATGGGCCATAGGTGATGTCAGAATGGCTACCGAAAGTTCCAGTGAAGTTTACCTTACGGGCCTGCAGTGCCAAGACAGCATTGCCAGGTGTTGACTGGCTGACGGTAAAACCAATATTATTATACGTCTCAGAAAAGGTGGAGGATGTAATTAATCCATTGACATCTTGCCATAGCAGCACCACCTGGACAGTTTTTTCTATAGAGTCTTTAGCTATAGAGCCATAAGCTATGGAGCTCCACATATAGGGCACCTCATTAGCTGCCTTTGAAGCGAATTCATCTGAAGTTGTCAGGACACCGCCTATCTGCTCGCGGATATTCTTTTTCGTAATGGTTACCCCCTTATGGTCTTTGAAACAACTTTTTTGCGGCGATGGATTATCGTCTGACATATTGCCATAGACAGCTGGTATGTAATAGCTGCCGGTTCTGTTCACAATATAGCAGTTGGCGGTTTCGTCGCTACTTTTATCAGTTCCGTTTGGCGTCTTTTTGCTCAAGTCCCACCCACTGGCAGGTTGACTATTGGCACTGAGCACCACGTCGTGCGACGTGCTCAGCGCCAACTCCTGACGTGCCACGGTATAGGAGGCGTAGGCATCCTTACCGCCGGTGTAGATATAATCGCCGTCGGGCGAGGGGTCGAGTGTGCCACGGAAGTCTGTGAGCCACGTGGGCTTGATGCCTGTGAAGGTAGTACTCTCTGTAGGCTCACTGTTAGAGTAGCCTTTCACTTTCCACAATGCTGGACTATAGACAGATGTCTTGACCCCCGAGGAATAATCGGTATATTCCCGGTAGCTATGCAGCCCTACGGTACCATTGACCGCCGTATTACTATGTTCGATCTCAGCTATGCTCTCAGCGTTGAGATAGTAGCCCTCAATGAGCTGTCCGATGGTAATCTTGTAGTTCACCGTGTATCCCTTTTTCCAGATGTCGCCGCTGATGTTGCAGGTCAGCTTGTGCTCTTTGTTCTCGTTGTTAGTATCAATAAGTTTTATCTGCAGTTTTGCTCCCGACGGGAGTGTCTGCGGTATCATGAACATGATGGCGTTGTTGTCGATATACACGTTCGTAGTGCCCGAACCGGCATGACTGGTCGCTATACTGTAGGTACGGGTGGTGGTCTGGCCGCTCCACGCACCGGTGGTTAGCGTGGTGGCATCGCTCACACTTGGCATGTAGGTTCCCTTGGCATAGACACCTTCCAGACTGATTTCTGTAATGGTAAGCCCTGAGGGGATGATGCCCTGCGAGAAGCGTACAGCCGTGGTGATATGGTGGAACTGCAGGCTGACGTGTTTGTTGTCTTTTCCCAGATTCTCCTCTTTAGGGTTAGTAGTGGTGGAGCCTGCAGGTCCACTTGCTATGGAAATATGCTCTGACTCGCCATAGAGCACATCACGCATCTCGCTAACCTTCTCCGGCAGGGTGTAGGTTAGCGTGGGCGCAACAGAGTACGACGTTCCCGGTGCCGCCGAAACATTGATTTCTTCAAGCGAGGGAGCCACGGCATAGAATTTCATGTAATCACCTTTGTTGTAGGGCCATTCCACACTGTTTCGCCAGTTGCGCACCTTGGTGAGCAGTATCTGGTCAAAAAGTTCTGTGCCAGTGTCGGTATAGCCCCATATGGTCAGTGAGTCATGGAAGTTGGTGCCATCAGTTTTTACAATCTCGTTGGCACGGGCACGGGTTGGCTCTTGTTTCTGCGTCTGCGATAGTATGACAGACTCCCTGACAGCACCATGATGGATACCCACCAATGGTAGCGGCTCCCGATGCACCTTCAGACCGTAAGGGTTTTCACCCTCTAACGGATGTTCTGCAAAGCCATTGTCATTGTCAGAGACACCCATGGAACCGACTGAGCGCGTGGTCCCAGGATTTACCACCTCTGTACCCATCTCCACGGTGCTGACGTTGAATAGCAACCCGTCCTGTCCAGACTCGCTGCCACTCTCGTCGTACAGCATATCGGTACACGCGGCCATCATTGCGCACGCGAACATTATATATATATATTTATTCTTCATTTACGATATGTCCAATTTGATCATCCTTATAATCTGTCACCACACTGGGGTCGTAACGCATGGGGAAGTCCCAGTCAACAATACTCATCACTTCGAACAAAATGTGCTCGGCACTGATGCGCAATAGTACCGTATAACGCTTGCCCGCTACAAAATCAAGCGTCACGGAATTACCTGTCACCTCGTTGACCACGCGTGTGTATCGGTGGCCTTCCGAGTCAGTAAAATAGTTCAGCTGCAGGTTGTCGTCGCGCGTCACCATCGAGTAGGTCAGCGTCGGTATAAGCGTCACCTTGCAGATCGGAAG
>ERZ842401.6080-NODE-6080-length-13061-cov-5.648547_pt1 | contig 13061 bp, 8 predicted proteins | sample MGYA00521270_ERZ842401 | MGnify/ENA primary metagenome ERZ842401 (study PRJEB31892, sample SAMEA3878208) | bioreactor metagenome | biome: Moose rumen | place: Sweden | collected 2011-10 | study: EMG produced TPA metagenomics assembly of the PRJEB12797 data set... | reverse complement strand
CTCTAAACACTAAACATTAAACTTTGAGCAAGTTAACAACTTGCGAAACTTAAATTAATTACCTAACAGGTAATTATAGATAGTAGTGATGTCGTTTGCAGTTACTGACCCATCACCGTTGATGTCGCTATATGGTCGGTAGCGGTTGCTGTTGCCAAGCAGCGTGTCGTAGATTGCGGTGACATCGGCGGCGTTTATTGCGCCGTCCTGGTTCACGTCGAGCGCATTGTAGGGCGACTCCACCTTGCGCGTCGCTGTGCCGTTGATGCGCACCTGCTCGCCGTTGTTGTAGTAATAGAAATTGACGAAATAGGTCTCGTTGTAGTCGAGGTTGGTGAAGGCAAACTCCACATTTTGGGTGCTGCCGGCTTCGAGATTCACGAGTTGGGACTGTGCCGAGCAGTAGTAGCCGGTGGTGCCCGCATTGTTCTCTTTCTTGTAGAGCTTAGCGACGATGTAGTCGTTGTAGGTGCTCGTATTGGTGTTCTTGGCGGCGATTGAGGCATTAAAGGTGGTGCCTACCACCGACGAGAGAGTGGAGCCGGTGATGCTTGCCGAGGTTGCCGAGTTGATGGTAACACTCGTGGTCTTGAGGGTCTTGGTGCCGTCGGCGTCGGCGGTAAACTCAAATGTGGTGGAGCCCGTTGCCGAGGGCGTGTAGTTCATCACCACGTTGCCCGTCTCGCCAATGCCGATGTCGGTATATGTGCCGCTAATCTTAGAGCCATTGACCCACATATAGATGCTGTTGTAGTCGGTCATTCCCTGGTTGGTGACATTGAGGGTGAGCTGCAGCGGGCTGCCCACTTTCCTTATCGAACTTGCTGTCACCGAGTTCACCTTGAGGTTCATCACGTCGAGCTCGCTATAAACTTTAAGGGTGAGCCGTGTGGCGGTGATGGTGGCTTTTATAAATTTGATGCCCGAGCCGCGGCATGGATAGTACTGGCTGCTGCCCGAGAGGCGGCAGATGGGCTTGAGATAATAAGTGCCGGTGCGGTCCTTGCCCACATTTATCGTCCCGGTGATTGTGGCGTAGTTGCCTGCATACAACGACCTTCCCGAAGTCACAGTGTGGGTAGTCAATAGATTGCCGTCGCTATCATAGAGCCCCCACCCCAGGTCGTAGGTGTAGGTTTGCGACGAGTAGTTCCAGTAGTAAGCGGTGAGTGATACGCCAGTAAACGATTCCGAACTGTTGCTGCGTGAGTAGGTGGTGGTGGAAGCTTCGCAGTCACGGTATAGTCCCACGATGTTGCCGTTGGTATTGCTTGCCGTGCCTAAATCGGGCTGCAGTCCCACCATAATCTGCACGTTGATGGTGTAGCCCTCGTCGCCCACTGCGGCGCCTGTGCCGCCCGCGTTGTCGTCGTTGAGGGCATTAAGGGCGAAATATCCGTTCTGATGTCCTCGCCATCCCCAGTTGATGTGGTATAGTCCGTCGGTGTATCCGTCGCACACAAAGGCGTGACCGCCGCCAGTCTTGCGGGCGCTGATAAACACCGGTCGGCCGTTGGCGAGTTCGTTATATACCATGTCTTCCCACTCGGTGGCGGTGAAGTCGGTGCGCGCCAACTGCTGTGCGTCCTTATCGAAGCCAAAGTAATAGACAAAGGCGTTGCGCTGGCTTGTGGCACTCGATGACGACTTTCCGAAGTCCATCTTCACCGACTGGGCGCAGTAGCGCACCAGCCGTGCTGTTTCCTGAGCACCGGCGCTGGTGTTCTCCTCTTTGTCGTACCAGTCGTTCATAATCGAGTAGTCGAACGTGGTGGCTGGCAGCTCCGACATATATTGGCTCAGCGAACTAGAAGTGTAGGCTGGAATGGACTGACATTCGGTCGCCGACTTATAATAGTAGAGAATCTGCGCCATGGCGATTGCCACGCAGCCCGCAGGGCAATAGCTTGTGGTGCCCGATGATGTGTAGGTGGCGCACTGCTGGTTGAAGGGCAGCCCCTGCGCCCAGTTGCACGAGAGCAAGGGGGCGATGCGCACCTTGTTGTCGGAGGCAAGGTTATGGACGGGAGCGGCGTTGCTCGTCGGCGCAGTGGCGGCATCGAGGTGCGCCAGTTGTTCGGCATAGTCGTTGAGCCAGTCTTGGACGCACTCTGGCACCTCGACGGGGTCGAAATAGTCCTCGTCGCCATAGGCGAGGATGGTGCGTGCTCGGTCATCGCCGGCGACGATTACCCATCCTGGCTGCTCGGGGTTGTTAAACACGTAGTAGGCGGCTGTGGCGCCTCGGCTTTTCATGGTGGCAGGCTGCTGTGGCATGGTCACGTTGAAGAATCTGCCGGCGATAGCCCTCGCCTGAGATTCGGTAATTGTGGTAGCGTTGATAGCACTAAAAACCGCTACGGCTAAAATTAAGAAAGTCGCAATTCTTTTTGTCATATTTAATTCGTTTGTGTTTTTCAATTATTGTGTTAAAAGGTGTTCATAGAGTTTGGTGATATCGGCTGCTGTTACCTCGCCGTCGCCGTTCACGTCGCTATATTGGCGGTAGCGGTTGCTGCTGCCCAAGAGCGTGGAATATACAGCTGTGACATCGGCTGCGGTTACTGAGCCGTCTTGATTCACGTCGAACACGTTGTAGGGTGATGCAATCTTGCGAGATGTGGTGCTGCTTATTCTCACCAGCTCGCCATTGCTGTAGTAGTATAAGATCGCGAAATAGGTCTCGTTGTAGTCAAGATTGGAGAAAGCGAAATTGAGTGTAGTGGTGTTGTTGTACCCCAGATAAACAGTTTGCGACTGTGCTCCAGTGTAGTAGCCTGTCGTGCCAGAATTTGGATCTTTCTTGTAGAGCTTGGCGACGATGTAGTCGTTGTAGGTGTTGGTATTGGTGTTCTTGACAAGAATGGTGGCGTTGTAGGTGGTGCCGCTCACCGACGCCGATATGTTGCTACCTGTGATTGTAGCGGCTGTTGCCGAGTTGATGGTTGTGTTGAAGGTCTTGAGGAGCTTGGTTCCTGTGGTGTCGGCGGTGAACTTAAACGCTATAGATCCTGCTGCCGAGGGGGTGTAGTTCATCACCACTGTGCCGCTGGCTCCAGGAGCTATGTCGGTGTAGGTGCCGCTCACCCTGTTGTCGTTGACCCACATGTAGATGCTGTTGTAGTCGGTAATACCCTGATTGCTCACGCCCAGGTTGAGTTGCATGGGGCTTCCCACTTTCTTTACCGACCCCGTAGTCACCGAGTTGATTTTGAGGTCATGTATCGATAACTCGTCAAAAAGTTGCAGTGTGAGCGTTGTGGAAGTGATGGTGGCCTTTACATAGTTAACTCCTGCGCCACGGCAGGGATAATAGGTGCTGCTTCCCGCAAGTCGGCACACGGGCTTGAGATAGTAAGTGCCCGAGGTGATGTTCTTGCCCACACTTATCAACCCCTGGGGGTAGGTGTAGTAATGTGCCTCAAGCGTCTTGTTTGTGGCCACGGTGTGAGTGCTGATGAGGTTGCCGTTGCTGTCGTAGAGCCCCCACCCAAAGTCGTAGGTGTAGCTCTGGTCGCTATAGTTCCAGTAGTAGGCGGTGAGCGACACATTAGTGAACGCCACTGAGCTGCTGCTGCGCGAGTAGCTGGTGGACCCCACTTGGCAGGAGCTATAGAGTCCCACTATGTTGCCGTTGGTGTTGCTGGTGCTGTTGCCCAGGCTTGGTTGGAGTCCGGTCATAATCTGCACATTGATAGTGTATCCTTCGTCGCCGGCTGCCGCTCCAGTGCCTCCCGAGTTGTCGTCGTTGAGAGCGTTAAGGGCGAAATATCCGTTTTGGTGTCCTCTCCATCCCCAGTTGATGTGGAAGAGTCCGCTGTCATATCCGTCGCAAATGAAGGCGTGACCGCCGCTCGTCTTGCGCGCGCTCATGTACACTGGTCGCCCTTGCGCCAGTTCGGTATAAATCATGTTCTCCCACTCGGTGGCGTTATAGTCGGTGCGTGCCAGCTGGCGTGCGTTGTTGTCGAAGCCGAAATAATATACAAAGGCGTTGCGCTGGCTAGTGGCGCTCGACGTGTTCTTGCCATAGTCCATCTTCACTGACTGGCCACAGTATTTAATCAGCCTTGCTGTCTCGACAGCGCTGGCGCTGGTGTTGTCGGCATTATCATACCAGGGATTCATGATGCTATAGTTGAACGTGGTGGCAGGAAGTGCCGGGCGTTCGTTGGTGAAAGTCCCCGACTTCGAGGTATAGGCAGGAATGGCGATGCTGCCATATCCCGACTGGTAATAGTACAAGATTTGTGCCATGGCTATAGCCACACATCCTGCTGGGCTATATTGGGTACCCGACGTGGTGGTGTAGCTGGGACACTGCTGGTTGAAGGGCTTACCTTGTGCCCACTTGCTGGCGAGAATGGGGGCGACGCGCGACTTCATGGTTGCGGCAGGACTCTGGATGGGTGCCGAGGCGGTGCTTGGCGAGGCGTTGTTGCTCATGTTGGCGATTTGCTCGGCATAGTCGTTGAGCCAGTCCTGGACGCACTCGGGCACTTCCTCGGTGTCGAAGTAGTCCTCGTCGCCATAGGCAAGGATGCTGCGTGCTCGGTCATCGCCGGCGACAATCACCCAACCGGGCTGCTGCGGGTTGTTAAACACGTAGTAGGCGGCTGTGGCTCCCTTGCCTCTCAATGCGGCGGGTTGCTGTGGCATATCCACTTTGAAGAACTGTCCGGCAATTGCTCTTGCCTGATTTTCATTGATTTGCTTTGCATGAGCCGAACTCAATGCGACGGCTAAGATTATTATAAGTAAAAACGTTTTCCTTATCATTGTTTTAAGGTTTTATTTGTGATTAGAAATTATTTCACGGTTGAGTTGCTGTTGAGTTTGTCGATTGTGTTGACATATTCGCGCACCCTAACAGTATCAATGGCATAGACTACAAATTTTGAGTCGCCACGCCAAGGAACTGCGCTCTTATACTCTTTGTAACTGAGTTGTACAGCCACAGGCGTCTGCTTCAGCTCGTTGAGGGTCTTGGCGATAGAGTCGTTGGTGACTGAGAATTTGAAATCTTTCTTCTCAATAACCCCCTCAGCGGGTACGGTAATTTGGTTAAGCGTTCCTTCGTAGGTCTTGAACACAGTGCCTTTCAGCGCGATGTCAGTTATTATGCCCTTCACGCTAGAATCTTGATGGTTGAAAAAGCAGCCACGCATAACGAAAATGAGCAAGAGGAGTAAGATTAGCGTGCCAACTATCAGCGCTATGCGTTTCCTCTTGGAGCGTCGCTCAATGGTGGTCTCGTTGAGTTCGCGTTCCTCGCGCTCTTCTTCGGTCTCTACGTAGGGCTCGTTACTCTTCTTAGAAGGTGCATTGCCCTCAAAATAATCGTCAAAATTGTCGTTGATGAGTTTCATATAGTTTTGAGTTCAGAGTTTATAGTTTTCCAGAGATTTTAGAAATTCTAGAAGTTCTAGATTGTCTAGATTTTCTAGTCATTGTGCATTATGCATTGTGCATTATGCATTGTGCATTATGCATTGTGCATTGTGCATTGTGCATTTTGCATTGTGCATTATGCATTGTGCATTATTTAAATACTCATGCCCTCGCCTTTGCTTTGAGTTTTTATTACTGTCTTGCCATGGGCTATGCGCTTGCGGTCGATTGCCATGCTGATGAAGGCATAGATGCCGAGCACGATTAGCAGGCACGTCTGCACGCCCCACACCAGCCAGGCAAAAGCCGAGGCCTGTGGGTCGTAGGGTGGAGTGGAGGAACCCACGCCATAAAGCGAGAGTCCGAAGATAATGGCAAACTGCCAGGGACCGAGTCCGCCATTGCTGGGTACCGCCATGCCTATGCTGCTGAGCACGAAGAGGACGAGAATCGCCACCACGCCCAGGTCTTTGGTGCAGGAGAAAGCAAACGAGGCGAGGTAGAGCTGCATGAAGTAGCAGCCCCAAATCAGCACCGTGTAGAGCAGGAACATCCACTTGCCGTCCATCTTGCCGATGGCGGCGAAGCCGTCCCAAAAGTTGCGGATTATAAGGCGCAGCTTAGATATCACCTTGTTTTCGCTCTTGCTGTGGAATATCCACACTATCGCTAGCACGCCCAGCACTCCCATCGCCACTAGCAGCCAGAACAGCCATGAGGTAAACAGCGAGCCGCTGCCGTCGCCACGTTGGTCAAAGAACTTGACGAACTTGTCTTGCGCGATGAAGAAGGTGACCAGCGTGAGCAGTGCCACCGTCACGGTGTCGCTTAACCGGTCGCCCACCATCGAGCCAAGCACCTGTGTGAACGACGCCTTCTCGCGGTTGGCGATATATCCTGAGCGCCACACCTCGCCAAGGCGGGGGAACAGCAGGTTGACAAAATAGGTGCCGAAGATTGAGTTGACAAGCGCACTCGTCGAGGGGTGAACATCTATCGTCCGCAGCTGCAGCCGCCAGCGCAGAGCCCTGAAGATGTGGCTGAACACGCTCACCACTATCACTGGCAGGAACCACCAGTAGTTCACGTCGTTGCGCAGACTGACCTTGATTGCTCCCCAGTCCACATTCTTTGAGAGGAACCACGCCAGTCCCACGCTAATTGCGATGGGTATGCCATATTTCAATAATGCCGAAATAATCTTTTTCACAGCAGTTTTCGTCTTAATGATTTTGCTAAATTGCTTTGTAACCTGCAAAGATAAACATTTTGCGTCAAAATAGTCTCAAAATAAAGAAATTTTTTAAAAAGCCCTCCAAATTTTGTTTTTCACGCATTTTTCTGTAATTTTGCGTGTTGAAAACGATTATTGCAAATAAGATTTATTAAACACCGTTTAAAAATCGACCGTTATGCAGCAGGTAAAGGCAAAGAAATCTCTAGGACAGCATTTCCTCATCGACCTTGATGTGGCGCAGCGCATTGCGGGCACTATCGACGCTTATAAGCACCTGCCCGCTCTTGAGGTGGGGCCGGGCATGGGCGTGCTCACACAATACCTGCTGGAGAACGGCCACGTCCTTAAGGTGGTGGAACTTGACAGCGAGAGCGTGGAATACCTCAAGGCGCATTTCCCCGCCCTCGACGGCCGCATCATCGAGAAAGACTTCCTCAAGCTCGACCTGCGTGAGGCGTGTGGCGAGGGAGAGATGGTGGTGATAGGCAACTATCCCTACAACATTTCGTCGCAAATCCTGTTTCATGTGCTTGACTACAAAGACCAGGTGGTGTGCTGTAGCGGTATGTTCCAGCGCGAGGTTGCGCAGCGCATCGCCGCCGGTCCCGGCAGCAAGACCTACGGCATAGTCTCGGTGCTGTTGCAGGCGTGGTACGACATTGAGTATCTGTTCACTGTCGATGAGAACGTCTTTGACCCTCCGCCCAAAGTCAAGAGCGGTGTCATCCGCCTGATGCGAAACGGTGTCACCGACCTGGGCTGCGACGAACGCCTGTTCAAGAGCGTGGTGAAGACCTCCTTCGGCCAGCGCCGCAAGACATTGCGCAACTCGCTCCGCGGCATGATACCTCCCGACGCTATGCCCAAGCTCGACGAGCGATATGCCGAAATGTTCCAGCGACGGCCCGAGCAGCTTAGCGTCAGTCAATTTGTGGAGCTGACCAACATTATAAAAAACCTTCAAAACTCGAAACGACAATAATTACATTTACAAGTTCTCAAGTGAGAGAAAACGCGAATACTATTGCCTTGTTTGCTCGTTAGCTTGTCAGCTTGTTTGCTAGAATAAAGACTATGAAAGAATTTAACATCGACAATATCGACCAGTTGAAAAAACTGATAGAGGCAAAGAACGGCGAGCAGCTCAAAGCCGAGATAAAAGACTTGCATCCTGCCGACATCGCTGAGCTTATCAAGGACCTTGATGACGTTGATGAGGCGCTCTTTGTCATGCTGCTGCTCGACGAGGAGACGGCAGCCGACGTGCTTGCCGAGCTCGACGAGGACGAGCGTGCCGACCTGCTCGAGATAATGCCCAACGAGACCATCGCCAGGACAGTGGAACAGATGGACGCCGACGATGCCGTTGACCTTATCCAGGAGCTCGACGAGGACGACCAAGAGGATGTGATCAAGCACATCGACGACGTGGAGCAGGCGGGCGACATCGTTGACCTGCTGCAATATGACGAAGACACCGCCGGCGGTCACATGTCCACCGAGATGATTGTCGTCAACGAGAACCTCTCGATGCCCGACTGCATCAAGACGATGCGCGAGCAGGCCGAGGATATGGACGAGATCTACAACATCTACGTCGTTGACGACGACCACCGCCTCAAGGGCGTGTTCCCGTTGAAGACCACTATTACCAACCCCTCGGCCAACAAGATAAAATATGTGATGGAGCCTAATCCCATCTCGGTGCGCACCGACACTCCCATCGAGGATGTGGCACTCGACTTCGAGAAATATGACCTAGTGGCGATGCCGGTGGTAGATTCTATAGGGCGACTGGTGGGACGCATCACCGTAGATGACATCATGGACGAGGTGCGTGAGCAAAGCGAGCGCGACTACCAGTTGGCTACCGGTCTTGTCGCCGATGTGGAGACTGGCGACAGTGTGTGGAAACAGTTCCTCGCACGCTTCCCGTGGCTGCTGATAGGCATTGTGGGCGGTATCGCCAATGCCCTTATTCTTGAAGGTGGCGATAATGGCAGCTGGCAGACGGTGCTCCCGGGTCTGGCGATGTTTATCCCGTTGATTGGTGGCACTGGCGGTAATGTGGGCACTCAGTCGAGCGCTATCGTGGTTCAGGGTCTCGCCAACGGCACACTGGAGCTCAAGCAAGCTGGCAAGCATCTGGTAAAGGAGTTCTTTGTGGCAATGCTCAATGCTGTGCTCATTGCCGGACTGGTGTTTATCTACAATTTGATTTTCCCTGCCGACGGTGACTCACAAAAGGCCATCGCCACCTCGTTGGCAGTGACTATCTCGCTGTTTGCCGTGGTGCTCTTTGCCTCGGTCTTCGGTACTATAGTGCCCATCGTTCTTGAGAAACTCAAGATTGATCCGGCGATAGCCACCGGTCCCTTCGTGACGGTGACCAACGACATCGTAGGCATGTTAATATATATGTTTATCAGTACCATACTTATAAATGCTATGATAGCTTAGACTCTAATTAGCATAATCATTTAAAGGCAAGTCACAACTTGCCTCTTTTTTGTTGCACCTTATTATAAATAAGTAACCATTAATTTATAAAATAGTCTTTTTAATTGAAAAAAATTGGTTAATTCGTTCGTGGTGAGTATTTTTGTCAATTGTAACCCAAAACCGTTTCATACTAGAACCCAATAATTACAATATATAAATATTATTCTTATGAAGAAAACAATTCTATTTATCCTAATTCTTGCTGGAGTAATGGTGGCATCGGCTGCTATATACCCCTATCTGAATGTGGGCTTGAAGAGTGGCACGGAGACTTCTTATCCTGCCACCGAGGGCCTGACATTGACTTTTGAGAATGGACAGCTTGTGGCTGCCAATGACGGCACGCAGCTGGGTACTAACGACCTGAGCAATGTGCTCTACATGATGTTTGGGCTGGGAGTCGAGGAAAATCCTGTGGTTGCCGGCGATGTTAACGGCGACGGTGAAGTGACCAGCGCCGATATTACGGCTCTCTACAACTGGCTGCTCAACAATGACGACAGTGCTATTGTCAATGGCGACCAGAACAGCGACGGCGAAATTACCGCTGGCGATGTGACTGTGGTTTACAACATCCTCTTGGGTGCTAAAGGTCGCTCGTTGGGAGAGATTACCGATGGCTACCAGACCATGTGGGTGGTAACCGGCGACGTGAAGTGGGCATTCACCACCGAGCAGCTCGACACCATCTACTACAACGACGGCACCTCGTTCACCGCACAAGGCAAGACCTTCAGCATTGCCGACGTAGATCAAATCTATGTTAACAACGAGCAAGTTGCCGACAACACCGTGGATGTGGCATACGACGGCAACAGCGCCACGATGATTGTGGCAGGTAACATTGCCAAGAACATGACCGCCACCGTTAACGGTGCTCATGTGGTGGCACTTCAGGATGCTGACGTAGCCAACGAGATTACCTACACACTAGCAGGTAGCTCCACCAACGGCTCGTTCTACCAGGACGGCGAATTGAAGATTTCGGTAAGACTCAACGGTCTTACCCTTCACAATCCCGACAGCGCTGCCATCAACATTCGCGACGGCAAGCGCATCGCGGTGGAGCTCGTGGAGGGAACTACCAACACCCTCACCGACGGTGCTAACGGCTCTCAGAAGGGCTGCTTCGCCGTGAAGGGACACACCGAGTTCAAAGGCGCTGGCATCCTCAACATCACCGGTAACTCGAAGAACGCCTTCTGGGGCAAGGAGTATGTAGAGGTTAAGAAGACCGTGGGCGAAATCAACATCTTGGGTGCTGTTGCCGATGGTTTCAACATCAACCAGTACTACCTGCAAAATGGCGGCAAGGTCACCATCAAGAATGTGGGTGACGACGGCATCCAGGTAAGCTATGAGACCGACGATGACGACAATATCGTAGAAGACGAGGAGAACACCGGTGAGGTGACTCTCAAGGATGGCACTATCGACATGACTATGACAAGCGAGGGCGGCAAGGGAATCAAGGCTGCCGCAAGCTTTATCATGCTCAAGGGCACCCTCAAGATGGTTCAGAGCGGAAACCTCGTGGCTGGCGACGGCGACATCGACTATAGTACCTGCGTGAAGGCTGGCGGCGACATCCTCATTCATGGCGGAACTGTTGACCTGACCAACACCGCACAAGGCGGCAAGGGTCTGAATGCCGATGGCACCATCACCATCGATGAGGCTAACACCACTACCACTATCGGTATCAAAGCCAACGGCGCTGGTGGTACCGCCGACCCAGGTGCATCAACTGGTGGTGGCGAGACTCCCAAGTCTTACAAGATTTATGTCGCTAAACCCACAACGAGTGGCTATGGTGGTGGAAATGCCTGGACCAACATGTACCTCTACAAGAGCGACGGCACACTGGTGGCAAACATTACCAGCAACACTGTGACTAAGACATCGGGCTACAGCAGCCTCACATTCTACTACTACGACTTCGGCGCTGCCGACAGCGGCTCCTACTATTTCAAGAGCGACAACTACACCAGCGGTGGCGGCTGGGGAGGTGGCACAAGCTACACCATCCAGAGTGCCACCTTCAATGGTCCCACTGCAGGCGAGGACATCTACTATCAGTTGGGTACCTACTCAACCAGTGGAACTACTCGCACCTACGCCCTCACCAATGTCACTGCAACCTATGGCGGCAGCAGCGACCAGGGCGAGGACACTGGCACTACCTACAACGCTGCCGGCATCAAGGCCGACGGCAACATCACCATCGATGCCGGCACCATCACAGTGGCCAACAGCGGCTCTATGAGCAAGAGCATCAAGAGCAAGGCTACTGTTACCATCAATGGCGGCGACATCACCCTCACTCCAAGTGGAGCTATGCTCGTGTTTAACAACGACGCCAGCTACAGCAGCGGTGTCAAGGCTGTTAACTTTGTGATGAACGACGGCGTGCTCAAGATTAACTCGAGCGGTGTGGCCGGTAAGGGTGTCTCCACAACCAATATGACCACCAATGGCGGTTCAATCACCATTACCAACACCGGTGCACCACAGGCTGCCGGCTCAACTGGCGACTACTACACCGCCAAGGGCTTCAAGACCGACGGTAACATCAACCTGCTGGGCGGCACCATCAACATTAGTATGACCGGCAAGGGCGGCAAGGGCATAAAGGTAAACGGAGAATATGTGCAGGGCGCAAGTGGCAGCACTGGACCCACGCTTACTGTTTCGACCACTGGCACTGCTGCCGCATCGTCAGGTGGCGGTTGGGGTCCTGGTGGCGGTAGTTCCGTAAGTGGCTCGGCCAAGGCAATCAAGGTGATGGGCAATATCACCATCAACAGTGGCACACTTAAAGTGAGCGCCACAGGCGGTGAAGGCAGTGAGGGCATCGAGAGCAAGCAAATCATGACCATCAACGGCGGTTACATTGAGGGCAACACCTATGACGATGCTCTCAACAGTGCCTCACACATGTATATCAAGGGAGGCTACATCTACGCAGTGGCTACCAACAACGATGCGCTCGACAGCAATGGCAACATGTACCTGAGCGGCGGCATGGTGTTCTGCTACGGAAGCGAAGAAGGTCTTGACGCCAACAGCGAGGGTGGCTACAAGGTGTATATCCAAAGTGGTGCCAATATTGCCGCAATCGGCGCAAGCATGGGTGCCATTGAGAGTGGCGCATCAATGAGCCAGTCTTGCTACTCAACAACTGCTAGTTCACAGACTTGGTATGCCTTATATAATGGCAATACCGTAGTTGCCGCATTCCAGACACCCACTCTGAGCAGTGGCGGTGGCGGTGGTATGGGACCTGGCGGACCTGGCGGTGGCAGCAGCAGCGGCTCTACCATGGTGGTAACCTCGCCATCGTGCAAACTCTATAGCGGCGTGACCGGTAGCGGCACCTCGTTCTGGAGCGGTAAAGGCTATAGCAATGCCAGCGGAGGTTCGTCAGTATCGCTTTCCAGCTATTCTGGTGGTAGCGGCTGGTAATGCCACGACAGCACGGCACGGAATAGACTTGGCCAGTTCGGCTACTGGCACTACAAGTTTCACTTAATCCATTGCTAACTAAGAAATAGAAAATAAAGCAAACTTTTAAACAATTGTGCCTCGGAGCTTCACGACAGCCCCGAGGCACTTTTTCCTGTTTTCTGCATAGGTTAGTTTTTGAGATAAATAACATCTGATAATCAGAGATATAGCTTAAAATAGGCTCAGTCGCAAAAATCAGAATGTTCAGATAATTCAGTTGTTTTTTTAGTTTTGCAACAGCCTCTCTCTTGGCACATTTGTTTACCAACTCAAAATTTATACTTGATTGTCCCCACCTTTTTGCGACTGAACCCATTTTTGACTCTTTAGATTATAATTATCGGGGTACATGGAGATTTTTCAAAATATTTTTGGCGTAATGGTCATTTTGCAGGATAAGAAGTGCATATAGTGGCTTTATTGG
>ERZ842401.6079-NODE-6079-length-13062-cov-4.494887_pt1 | contig 13062 bp, 13 predicted proteins | sample MGYA00521270_ERZ842401 | MGnify/ENA primary metagenome ERZ842401 (study PRJEB31892, sample SAMEA3878208) | bioreactor metagenome | biome: Moose rumen | place: Sweden | collected 2011-10 | study: EMG produced TPA metagenomics assembly of the PRJEB12797 data set... | reverse complement strand
TTCGGTGCAATCTGCCTTTCCATCGGTACACGTATGCCTCGCACTCCATATTTCATCTCCACTTCATCCAGTTCATGCCCGGGAGAAGACAGCAATACCACCTCGTAATGCTTCTTCAGCTCAGGCAACATATTCTCGACGAAATCCCATGAATATGAAATAGTACAAGCCCGGATTATCTTATGCTGCATGCTCACTTTTCAATCTTTTTGCCAAGTCTTCACTACGTTTCATACAAACATCCATATTGTAATATTGCCATTCACCAAATCGACCAATTGAATGCAACCCAATACTTGATAAATAGTCCAAAATGCAAGGAACTGCATATTTGTAATTATGATCATATACTACATATGCATGCTCTGACTGATTATATGCCAATGGCTCTAATAAGAAAGAATCGTTCTTTCCATTCTCCACCAATTCCTCATAAGTATACTCACCTATTGATTCCGATATAGAATATCCCTGAGATGGTTGGAAATAGCTACCAATATGAATGTATCTATGAAACAGAGAATTTGATTCAGGAAGATAGGTCCATGTTTTTGTTGTAGGAAGAGACCGCCAAAACACATTAGATATCTTATTATATTTCAATTTTTTTGCCGCATCCTTTACTATATCAGGAGCATTTGTAATTTTAGCTGGTAAAAGGTCTAATGGGGTTGTGTTTATCAGTATGTCATATTCGAGCACATCATTTACAATCCATTTTCGCTTTTTTGAATCATAACAGATATTCTTCACATCCTCATTATACTTTATATTAACACCATGTGCTAAAGCATCAAGAAAAGTATTTTGATTATTTGTTTTGGGGTAATAGAAATAAGCATGAGGCATATCGTCTTCTTTATCAGATGTAAGCGCCTCAAAAAACGTATATTTATCTGGTATAGGTAATTTGTCTATTACCCATGAAGGATCTATATCTTTGGGGTTCATCCCCCAAATTTTCTGATTATAGGGAATAAAGTATAAATTTGCCAGCGTTTTTCCAAACTTCTTTTCAAACCAGTCTGCAAGATTCTCATAATTATTATCATCTATAGACGATAAGAAATCAGAAGCAATTGATATTCCCAAATTCGGATTGCATTTAAAAATGTCCTTACAAGAAAACTCTATCGGATACAAAAATTCATTTCCAGCAATCGCTATTTTTGATACTCTCTTAATTTTATTCCATTGTTCCCGGGGAAGTACTTCATTAAAAACGAAGTCCATAATTTCCGGGTATTTACTATTAAAGCAATGCCCGCCTACAGTATGATAAGCCAGTCCATCAACATCTCTTGTCCGAGCAATACCACCACATACATCTTTTTTTTCAAGGACTTCTACATCAAAATCCTTCATCAAGAAACGTGCGGCACTTAATCCTGTCACACCAGCTCCTAATATTCCAATTTTTTTCATCTTTAATTTCCTTTTAACCACTTAGACAATTTCACAGGATGCAAATAGATAGCATCTTTGGGGAAATGTTCCATCATATCATCTAGGTTCTTGTATTCTTTATCCAGATGATCCCATGTGTATTGAGCGTCCTCACAAAAAACATTATCAGGAGTTTTCCAATAGGAGCGTCCTGATCTGAATATATCTTTCTCTGTCTTAATCTTTTTTTCAGAAGCTAAAACAAGAGCTGTAGGTATTGCAACTTCAACGAACAAGGATGTTGCTCCGAAGACTCCACAATAATGTGCGAATTTAGGCATTATATCACCCGACACTAATAAGGTATCAGAATAAGAAGCAGCCAATGGATACGACAAGTTCGCAGACTCACGGAACGGATGCTTTATTCGTGATATAATTCTCAGAGCCAGTCTGGCCTTATCTGCCAGATATGTTGTTCTAAAAGTAAATTCACGGAAAACATCTTTACGACAAAGTTTTATAGGGTTATTTAATCCCTGTAGTTCAAACTTCTCTATTGCCTCTTCAATGGAAGGAAGTTCTCCTTTCGTCTCTACATATTTTTGTACAGGTTTATAAGTATATGCAGCCAATGTTCCTAACCAGAAATATTTCTGTTCACGTATCAAGCGCAAATGAGGAATCCATGATTCTCCATCTTTCAATTCAAAAAACTCCTGTATATTATTCTCGTTGATTATTGGATTGATAATCATATCATCGGCAATGATGTAATAATAATCAAATCCTTTATCTTTCAAGACGTTATAAGCCTGAGCAATATAAGTCTCAAAAAAAATACTCCTGCCATAAACTGGTATGACATTTTTCATGTCACCATCATAGAAAGGAACTAAATAGTATCGATTAGAGAATCGCTCTTTATACATTCCTTCCAAGATTGGAAGATTCTTATCATATCGATGATTAAACAATACTATTAGCGCAATTTTCTTAGCCATTTCTTTTCATTGAATTCAAGTAATAATCCTGCAACCATTTAGCATTCACACCAACATCCCACCCTTTTTCTTTCATTACTTCTATAGCATGTTCTCGCTTCTCAGATTTTTCTTTTAATACGATATCAGCCCATTCCTTGGCATTCTTTTGTAAAGAAACCAATTTCATTTGATCCTCACAAATGATGGTTTCGTCAGCTAATGAATTAGTCACGATGCACTTAATGCCTGTAGCCTGTGCCTCAACCAAAACAACACTTAATCCTTCGTAATATGATGGAAATAGTAACAAATCTGACGCCTTCAATAACTGAGGGACATCATCTCGAACACCAAGGAATCTAACATTACTCAGTAAATTGAGCCTATTCACTTTGTCTTCTATTTCCTTTCTTAAATCACCATCACCGATTAGAAGCAATATTGAATCTGAATCAAGTTGATGTATTTCTTTAAAAATGTCAATCAAGAAAGAATGATTCTTTTGCTTATTATATCTTCCTATATGACAAATTAGACGCTGGTTTGAAATACCTAATTCCTGTCTTACAGATTTTGCTTCATCGGAATTATACAAAAACTGCGCTGTCTCAATTGCATTCCTCATAAAGACAAATTTATTCTGTCTCTTTTTCCCATACAACCATACCCCGGCAATATGACTACATACAAAAAAATCCGTTGTCAAATGCCTGATTCGTCTAATAAAATAATAACGAGGTATCAGTTTTATATATTGGATTAGATTCTCATGTTTAAAATCTGGAGCGTTATGTGCATGGCAGATTCTTATGGGGACTCCATGTCTTCTCGCTTCCTTAAAAGCGAAATAACCCAACTCTGACATGTGAGAATGTATTATCTTATATTCATCATGCTCTTCGAAGAACTCCCTCAGCAATCTTTTGTAACGTATAAAATTCTGAGGATATATTGGTGGCATTCTATAAATACGTCCACCCATCGACTCTATTTCATCATCGAAAGCGCCACGTTGTTCACGATGAACCATAAAATCAAATTGTATCTGCTGACGATCTATGTGCCTGTAATAGTTCATCACCATCGTCTCAGCTCCTCCTCTATCCATTACTGTAAAAAGGAGTAGTATACGAGTAGGCTTATTCTTATCTGTCATAACTTACCTTTAATCTATTTCCTTTTTTCACGTTATATCTGATAACGAGATAAAGTATAATACCAGGGATAATGGCAAGAACTGTCATCAATTTCATGGGAGATTTCTTTATAAAATTCCAATCTTTTAAAATTATAGAACTTGAGACATAATGAACACAGACTTTAAGCCTTTCAAAAAAGCCTTGAGCATATGGCATATATTCCCTGCGTAAGAAAGCAAATCCTTGAGGATTGTTCCAATACTGCCTAAACATATTAATACTTGATCCATCCTGCTGATATTCAACCATCACCAATGGATGATTCAAAGTTAATAATTCATAATCTTGGTCTATTAACATATACAAATAAGACAACCCCACATACTTCTCACCTTCAAAAAGAGGATAAGGCGGATACTTTTTTACGACTGAAGTCCTATATACAAGTTTCTTGTCACCTTTACCTCCTCTTCTATAAAATCCCATCAGCGTTGTAGAATTCATTTCCTTGGGAAATGGTGTTCCAATCACTTTACCTTCTTTCGTTACATCAAGGCCAATAATACCAGCATACCTATCAGAACCGTATTCCTTCCAGAATGACACTATTTTTTCTACAGCATCATCAGGCATCCAGTCATCTGAATCAATACAGGTGTTCAGTTCTGTTGTAATGTGCTTATAAGCTGTATTGTGAGCACCATGCATACCTTGATTCTCTTGATATACATAGCGGATAGGAACTCTATTCTCTGCCTTCCATTCTTCTATCAACTGACGCGTATTGTCTGTTGAGCCATCATCTATGACTAGCCACTCAAAATCCTTACAGGTCTGACGACATAGGCTTTCATAAGTTCTTCCTATTGAATATGCCCGGTTATAGGCTGGAGTAAATATAGTTAACGTGAAATTACTCATGTCTTTATTTTCCTAACATCCACATTACTGTTGTAAAACCAAAATGTGCCAAAAGAATCCAAGCAGTCTTCTGACTATGATTTCTTTTAAACACAGGTAGGTTTAGCAGAGGATATGCCAACACTATCGGATACAAAAACCATGAAAGATATGCATAACGATTTGAAAATACATCCCTGATTACTAAAATCCAAAACGCATTGGCATAAATATATGTTCCCAGAAGAATCAGATAGGTGTTATTATATATTTTCCGATAAAAGAGCGTATAAGCGCCTAACAAGATAGGCATTGAGCTATACAATAAGAAATCCCATCGGAAGGAATTTTTCAACTCTGTTTCCAACAATTCAGACATCTCATCCCCTCTCATTGTCAATTCCGCAAGTCTTTCATCGTAACTAATCAGTGAAATGATATTAGTTATCGTTTCACCGAAAAGCAAACTGACAGCAATAGCTCCTATCCATACCCCGTACATGTATCTTGGATTCCTAACAAAAAAAGTAAAGAACATGCACGCAAGTGGCAATGCAGTTGACTTATGACAACTAATTGCAATAAACGATAAAAAAATAGGCCATACCTTATCGCCCTTGCAAACTCCTGCTAAAGCCATAATAACGATACTACAAGCCACCCCGTTTCTGATACCATTAACAGCATATGTATAGAATGAGAACGCTCCAAAACAAAATAACATTATTATTGCTCCATGTCGATAGTCTAAATATCTACACCCATAAAACATCAAAACAACATATAAGCATATCACTATCACAAAAAAATAATGCACAGACATGAATTGAGCACAGAAAAACATCGCATAATTGAAAAGCCAATCTCCCCCAACGTCTGTTGAACCCTCCTCATTAAAAGCTCCGTATAACTGTAACATCCGATATGAAGCAGCATAATTAGATGTATCACCAAAAAAGAATCCAGAGATAGGTCTGAAACCAAAAATAATGATAAAAATGGCAGAAAAAACAATTAATGGTATATAATTATCTCTTATAAATAAAACCATATAATTCCTACAACGGTATATGTCATCGAACTTGTTCATAGTGAACAACATAACCGCAAACCAATACAAAAAATAATAATATGGAGCGAACTCTATCATCCTTTCAAATCTCTCAAAACATTTACAATTCTAGAACATGCTTTGCCATCACCATAAGGATTAACAGCCTTGCTCATCTTCTCATACGCTTCCTTACTGTCAAGAAGAACACTAACCTCTTTAATAATTAAGTCATGATTAGTACCAACAAGATGAACAGTGCCACTTTCCAATGCCTCCGGGCGCTCAGTTGTCTCACGCATAACCAGTACTGGCTTTCCCAAACCAGGAGCCTCCTCTTGAATTCCTCCAGAATCTGTCAAAACGATAGTAGACTTCTCCATCAGATAGACAAACTCCAAATACTGTAGGGGTTCGATAAAAAAGAAGTTACGATAGGCCGTCAGATTCTCACCAAACACCTCATGGATAGGCTTGCGAACATTAGGATTAAGATGCATCGGATAGACAAAATCCACATCAGGATATTTTTCCGACAAGTCCTTCATGGCTGTCACCATATTGATAAAGCCCTCACCAAAGTTCTCACGTCGATGACCAGTAATCAAAACCAATTTCCTTTCACTTTCAAGCCTTGTAACATCATAGCCTGCTTCTGCAAGCACTTTCTTTTGCTCTTTGGCCAATTCGACATCACTTTTCAATTTGTCAACTACAAGATGAAGTGCATCTATAACAGTGTTACCGGTGACATCTATCCGACCATTTGCGTTCTCTTCTTTCAGATTCTTTTCAGACAATGATGTTGGGGCGAAATTATATGTTGCAATACGTCCTGTAAGCTGTCGGTTCATCTCCTCAGGCCAGGGACTGTATATGTTACGCGTTCTCAATCCCGCTTCCACATGTCCTACGGGTATCTGTTGATAGAATGCCGCCAAAGCAGCTGCTGTACTGGTGGTTGTATCACCATGGACCAAAACAACATCTGGTTTACATTCCTTTATGACATCACGCATTCCCACCAGCACACGAGCTGTTATATCATACAAGTCTTGCCCTTGCTTCATGATGTTCAAGTCGTAATCCGGCTTAATTTCAAATATCTTCAGCACCTGGTCCAACATTTCACGATGTTGGCCTGTTACGCAGACTATCGTCTCAAAACAATCTGGATTCTTCTGGAACTCCTTAACCAAAGGTGCCATTTTAATGGCCTCTGGCCGGGTGCCAAAAACTAACATTACTTTTTTCATTTCTTACTGAAAACTCTTAGAGTAACGATATCAGACAACAGAACGATTAACTTTTCGCCTAATGCACATACCAAAAACAATTTCAACGAATGTCGAAGGTCTTGATACCATTTATGCTGTAGCCATGAACCAGCAAAATGATGAATACAAACCGTATTGGAGGTACATTTGATTTTACCTGTTCTATGATCTTTGGGGCAGAAATATTCAGCAGGATACATCGTGCAAAGATTGGGAATGTCCTGGTACTTATTATTCAAGACCAATCCTTTACCTAACATATAGTTGGTTATCACAGTCGTATTTGTAGTCATGTCAAAACTGCCATCTGGCTGTACAAATACTCGCTCAGCATACTGTTCCAACAATTCTTTTGCCCATAAGGAACCTTTTTCTGCAGCCATCATACCCGTTGGTACATTGCCGTCTGTTTCAAATCCTGAGAAAGCATGATGGTGGAGAAAAGAATCATAGCTGCCTAACACCTCTACGTCAGTATCCATATAAATTCCTCCTTCAGTATACAATGCATATAAACGCACATAATCTGTCACAAAGGCAAACTTTCGGTTTTCGTATGCCTCTCGGACATATCGATTCTGATTGACATCAAAATTGTCCTCATTCCACTCCTTGAGTTGGTATTCGGGAAGATATTTTTTCCATGAATCAATGCACATCTGTGCCTGTAACGGTTTCTCCCCACGTCCAAACCAACAATAATGTATTATCTTAGGTATCATACCAGATTATCTATTTTTTTTGCTTCACTCAAATTCCCAAAATCATGAGTTTGAAGGTATTCGATTATTTCGTCTTGCAACTTTTTATTCCTAATAAAGTCAGCTATGCCTTGAGCACAATCTTCATTATTCATAGGAACAATAACACCATCGACGCCATTTTTTATTTGGCTCTTTGCTGTTGGATAGTTTGTTACGACAACGGGCTTACAAAGCATCTGGGCCTCACGGACTGTGACTGACTTCCCCTCGTAACGCGAGGGCTGAGCATAGATGTCGCAGGCCTTCATATAGGGATAGGGATTGGTGCGCTTGCCTAATATGATAACACTATTCTCCATTCCCAATTCACTAATTTTACTTCGAATCAAATCTTCATCGCCACCATAACCTATCAAGTACCAACGAACATTTACACCTTTTTCACGGATTCGTCGACAAATATCAGGAACATTATCATAGTTCTTTGCCTCACTGAAACGCCCGACAGATAGAATATTGATTAGTCCTTGCTCTTTGGGCATCTCTTTTGAAACGTCAAATTCATCTGCTCTTGTTCGCACAAAATCAACAGAAAGGATATTCTCTATTTCTATGATTTTTTCTTTCAATGACGGGAATACCTGTAAAAAAGTCCTTGTCACATCCGATGAGATACTGACAATATGGTTAAACGATGCCCATACTTGAAGTTCCCTATCAATATCAACATCAATACGGGTATAATCAGTATGTATCCAACATGCCTTTTTCTTAGCAATTACTTTATCTCTTACTATGTTATGAGGATTCAAAAAACTAATGGCTAAGTCATACTCACCATGGTAACGCAGAGAAGGCAATACTGGTGTAACTGCATCTCCTATATATTGAAAAATAGCTGCACTTTGCTCAACACCAGATTTCTTTATATACTTTTTGTATTGGTATTTTGCTTTTAACCTTGCCCATAAAAGACGTATGCAACCTGCCTTAAGTACTTCAACCATTGGCTTTTCCAATAAAGCATACTCCTTTATTTCCGGCAACAAGTTAACCTCTTTTGGAATGAACGCCATCAACTCCCCCTGATGACTATGAATAAACAAATCCACATCATATTTGGAATAATCCAAAGCCTGCAAGAGTCCAATGAGGCTAATCTCTGCCCCACCCAACTCCATATAGTGCATAGATATGAATATCCGCTTCTTCATAACGATTGATTCAGAAACTCTTTTGAGTATTCAATATCTTTTTGTACCTGAGGACGTACCTGTTGATAGTCAATCGGCTTTAAGATATTTTCGGAATAACCTGCCACAAGTCTTTCTTCCAATTCATAATTGGACAACAAACTCTTCATTCGCTCATTGATATCTTCTGAACGATTGATTACACAAAAATCACGTTCAAAGATGATAGAAAAAGCCGAGGCATGAAAAGAATTAGATACCACATAGCTCGCATCCCGTATTAACTGAACGAAGTTTATAGGTGAAGAAATCCATAAATCCTTATCCGCATACCCTATCCGGGATGCACTGACATTATATATTTTCAAATTCTTCTCTTTAGCAATTCGTTTTGCTATTTCCTTAACTTTTGACGTAAACTCCGTATCATACACCAACAGATATTTTTCTTTATTCTGTTGTTGAGGAAGCAGACTTTCCCATTGAGCATTTGACAGTAAAAACACAGGGTCACACACAGCAATCCCATCTGCGCGCCCCAATGTTGTCAACAAAGGCAAAGAACACCGTTCACGAATGGATACAGCATCAAAGTTCTGTAACATCCGACGTACAAATGGTCTGTATTCATCAGCAACATCTTCTGTTGCGAAACTGGCTGCATAAGAAATCTGTTTCGCAGATGCAGGTGCAAAGTCCAGATAAAAAGCGGCATCACGACCATTCTGAAACAGCGTGTTCCATATCTGGTCACTGCCTGCGATATACATATCAGCCAAAGGAGGTTCTGCCTTCAGTTCCTCGTTGCTATGATATCTCTTACTTGTTAATTGAAGATACTTCTTAGTAAACTCATCAAATAGCCGTTTCCTTTTTAAGGCTATTAACCTTTCTGGCAACTTTGCCAGCAAATATAGCTGTTTGACCAACGGCTTGTCGAATACAGGATTGTCAACAGACCACAGGAGATAATGCCTGCTTAGATAATCAGGCTTATAGTCTATAATCTCCACCGTATGCCCCAACGACTCCAAATAAGTCTGTAGGGCATACGCCTGAAGTGAAGCCCCATGATTGTAAACGTCATGGCATGTTATCGTCTTAATTTGCATCTAACAGCTGTTCAACCTTTTCCACCTCTGTAAGATAAGTGGTATTTGATTCGTTTTCCAGGTTATTGATTATACGATTCCGCAGACCGGTATCTTCCAACAGTCGAATGATATTTTCAGCAACAGACTCAGCTGTCATGTCAGCTATCAGACCATTTTGCTCGTGTGTCAACTGGTCATGCACAACATCAAAGTTCGTACTTACCACAGGTTTACCCAGAATCTTAGCCTCTGCTATAGTCAGTCCAAAGCCTTCGAAAGAAGAAGTCTGGACATAGACAGAACAACGGCCTATATATGGATAAGGATTAGTATGGAGGCCCAGTAATAAGACTCTCTGTTCAAGCCCATACTGGGCAATCCTTTGCTCTATATTAGGGCGTTCGCTACCCTCTCCAACAAAAAACCACCTAAAGTCTATACCCTTTTCATTCAATATCTTAGCGGCTTCAACGGCCAACAAGTAATTTTTCTGCACTGCCAGTCGCCCAACAGTGACTAACGTTACAGGCTTATTGAATATTTCTTCTTCTGGTATGGGTTCTGCAGCATTCCGTCTTATAAGCCCTGGATTTAAAATATCATAAACACATACATATTTCCTTGAGAATTGTGGATATGTATCCTGCAAGATAGATTCTAAATCCTTACTGACTGGAACAATGTAATCCATTTTGTCATAGAAAGCAGAATTGAAACCAGCACTATAACCTGCATTGAAAATGTTCACATTTACCCATGCTATTTTTTTTGAAGCCCTAATCTTTGTTGCCACCAAATATGTCGGCAAACCCTGTTGATAGGCAATGGCGACATCATAATGCCGTGAGGGTACAGGATACGAGTGACCCAGACTTTTCCACAAAGCCTCTGCTCCATGCTCTCTTTTCCCTGTTAACTTATTCCATCTGAACGTCAACGAATATCGCAGCATGCCTATTCTGTATAATAACCGTTCCCATGCCTGACTATGAGGTTCTAGCTCAACAATGACATAATCCGGGAGCAACGACTCAAACACCCCACCACGATGCAACACCCAGAGATGTATTTCATATCTTTCCTGATTCAACAACGGCAACAAAGAGACCAAGCTTTTCTCCGCCCCTCCACACGCCAAAGAATCAATGACAAACAATAGTTTTACCACTATAAATCACCAAATCTTAATAATAATATAATGGAGAGGCGAGAGTATCTTTTGTAAAAAAGCAACAAACCGCCACTCCAATTTATATTTTATCGAATAATTAATTTCATCAGACTTTTCATCTCTCCAACTTCCCAATGCCAGATGCCTACAGACAGAATCCATCGTTTGAGTAATAGGATCAAAAATTGTTGATGAATAAATTGTTAACCCTTCCTTACAAAATTGAACATCTTGAAAATTTGGATTATCCTGATATCCATAACCTTTTGCTATCTCTGCCTGAACATAAGGCATAAGAACTATATTATATCTTAAAGAGCTGGGAAGTGCCTCATTTGTTGTTATTTCAAAATGTCTACCCAAATAATAATCTAAACAATCTTTAATAAAAGGATGCCCTTTTTCTGCCCCAAAACAATGCGAAGTTACATATTGACATGACATTCTCCCTACAAAATGAAGAGATGTTTCCTTGCCGATAAAAGCCCTATCATTTAGGAATCTATCCAAAGAGTTATATAGCATGACATCTGTGTCAAGATAAATACCCCCGTAATGATAAACAGCATACGAACGAACAAAGTCTGCAGCATAAGCCCATTTCTGTGCTTTTATTGCCTCTTTAAGGAAAGGGACATCTATATCTTTTATAGCCTCCATGTCCCAAAGTCTGAATTCGTACTCAGGCATCTGTTGATGCCAAGAGTCGATACATTGTTGTATCTTCTCTGGAAATGGATCACCACTAAACCACGTATAATGAATAATCTTGGGAATCATTTTCTTGAGAATTTTCTATGCAAATAAAAATAAATACGGAATAAAAAAAATACAAGACGATTACTATGTAATGCCTCGACTTCCTCCAGATTATCTCGATAGAACCTGAAATAGGCAGCAATTTGAGGGTATTCTCCTAACAAAGAATTCTGTTCTTGTATCGCTGCACAACGCTGAGTCGCAGACACGCCATTTGTATCATAATTAGCGATTACAAGAGGAATTGATGCAACTTTTGCCTTTCCAATAACCAACGCAGAGAAATAAGTCCACCAGTCAGAAACAATTCTTTGATCTTCACGATACATACCATATTCCTGGAAAAGAGTTCGTTTAAAGAAAGAAGCCTGATGAGGTATCCATGTAAATGTCAGCTTGCGTAAAATTCCTTGGGGAGTGAAATCAGACTGTTCCTCTTCGCTGGCATTATCTTTTCCCAAAGAATTTATTCGACCGACATAGATATCTTTGTCTACCAACAAGGGAACTACACTTTCTATTACATGATCATCATATAGGTAATCTCCAGAATTAAGAAACATCAAATAATCACCATGCGAAGCCATAATACCTTTATTCATCGCATTATAAATGCCATTGTCAGGCTCACAGACATGATATGACATGTATTTAGAATATTTCTCTATCAATTCTATACTCCCATCCTTTGAGCCACCATCTAAAACAATCCATTCAAAATCCTGAGTTGACTGACTTATAACACTCCTAAGAGTCTTATCAAGCCCGTCCCTATTATTTAAATTTATGGTAATAATGGATAATTTCATTATCTATTCTATTGTATAATTATTCATTCCCCTTTCAATAATATATAGAGTCTATATTTTATATAGAGCCATAAGTTCATCTTCTTTTGTCTATACCTACTCGCAACAATTGCCGCATGTTCTTTGTCTGTTTCTGATGTTTCAGGCAATACAAGAACATTATCTTTTTCTTTATAGTAATATACTAATGGTGTCAGTACAGATTGATCATGACTATGCACATTAAAGTCATCCGGTAGCTCTGTTTTTTCTTTTCCAATTGGATCTATGAACAGTATTGGATGAAATAGGGCCAGATTATACCATTCGCTAATTATGTTAATGACAGGAGAAGTCTTTTTTATAAAAAAGCTACCTGCCCATATCTTAGAGTATTCGCCAAATAGGTCATTACCCAAATAATCTTCAAAATATCTTTTGGTTGTTGGCTTCATCCAATGCTTGATTTTCGTTGAATTATATTCAGGTTTCTTTTCGTTTCTACTTAATAACTATTTTTTTAAAGCTATTAACAACGCAAGTAATTTCCCTATAAATGCTATAGATATAGAAAAAGTAAATTTAATAAAATGGTTAAAAAATGATTCCATTTT
>ERZ842401.6078-NODE-6078-length-13062-cov-5.237718_pt1 | contig 13062 bp, 6 predicted proteins | sample MGYA00521270_ERZ842401 | MGnify/ENA primary metagenome ERZ842401 (study PRJEB31892, sample SAMEA3878208) | bioreactor metagenome | biome: Moose rumen | place: Sweden | collected 2011-10 | study: EMG produced TPA metagenomics assembly of the PRJEB12797 data set... | reverse complement strand
GCGTACGCTACTTCAACATGGCCGGTCAAGAGATGGCACAGCCCGCTGGCCTGACCATCCAGGTGACCACCTACACCGACGGCACCACCAGCGCAGTCAAGGTGATGAAGTAATCCAGCCTTTTTACATCAACCAATCCAAAAATGGGCGTCCCAAAAAACGGGGCGCTCATTTTGTAGGGATCGGCATGAATAGATTGGAGTCGGTAATCATTCAAAGTCGATGAGGAAGTCGACGAGGCTCGTCCCCTCGGAGAGGTTGAGTTTCTTGCGCAAGCGGTAGCGGGCGCCCTCGACGCCACGGATGCTCAGACCCGTGAACTGTGCGATGTCCTTGGTCGACAGGTTGAGGCGCAGCAGTGCGCAGAATCGCAGGTCGGTGGGTGTGAGCGACGGATAACGTGCTTTGAGTTTCTTGAAAAAGTTCTGGTGGATGAGGTTGAAGTTGTTCTGATACACTTCCCAGAAGTTGTCACTGTCAGCATTCTCGCCCAACTGACTAAGCATGATGGCCATCTCGCTCTGGCTGATGGCACCCTTGCGGCGCTTCTCCCTGAGCATGTCGCGGATGCCCTCGATAGCCTGGTTGCGAGCTGCTGCATCCAGGGCCAGCGAGGCCGCCTCACGAGCCTTCTCGTTAAGTTGCGACTCAAGCAATTCATGCCGCTGCTCAGCAATGATTTTCTCCTGTTCCAGTACCTTGAAGTCCTGCTGGAGTCGCGCGTCCTTGAACTCACGGCGCAGACGTTCCTCGGTTTTACGCGTGCGGTAGAGCACCAGCAGATAGGTCAGCACTCCCAACAGTGCCATGTAGAGCAGGAACGCCCACCACGATACATAAAAGGGCCGCGGGTGGCAGAAGTAGTAATCCACCGTGTCGACGACCTTGCCCCCCAGGGTCTCAACCTGGCAAGTGAGTTGGAAGTCACCATAGGCCAGTGCGCTATAGGTCATGTGCGGCTGGTCGCTCTCGTTGTGGAGGTCGGTGCCCGGTCCCTTAAGGTGAAAACGGAACACGTAACGGTGGAAATCAAAGTTAGGGTAAGACAATGTGATGGAGAGTGCCGCCAACGAGCGTGCCCGCTTCTTTTTGCTGGTCCTGACCGGCATGGGACGGTCCATCACCTTGCGTCCGCTTGTGGTCACGGATGTGACCATCAACTGCCTCTTGTGGTCAAGATACGCATCGATTTGCCGCATATAAAGTCGCCCGACACCGTTATTGAGGTTGAAGTAGGCAATACCATCGTGGACATACACGCTGTTCTTGCTGTCGTTGCAGTCCAGTCCAAAGAAGCGCGCCGACACCTCGTGGATGGGGCGGTAACGGTTATCCTCGCGCTGCAGAAGCAGGAAGCCGTCGCGTGACGCCATCCAGCAAGTTCTGTCGTCGACCATGGTCGCGGCACACATTTCCTGTCCCAAGCCTTCGAGTTCGTCAAATAGCACGATGGAGTCATGGATATCGTCGTAGGTATAAAAGCGATCCTTGTGAGAGAACACCACCCTGCCGCAGACCTTCATCACATGCACCATGCCACGCAAGGTGTCGCCATCGAGCACGTCATAGCGCCGACTCTCGGCTGTGCGCAGGTCGTTGGACAGCGTCACCTTGAACAGGCCGCGGCTCATGTGCGCCATCCAAATATTGCCCTGTGGATCCACCTCGAACTGCAACACTGGGGCATAAAAACCGTCCACCTCGTTAGAGAACACCCATTGTCCATTGCGCATGACATAGACACGCAACACATAGTAGGTGGACTCAATCATCACCCGCTGGCCTCCCAACACACACTCGCGCACGCAGGTGCTGCTGCTCTTATCGGTGATGACAGGGGTGGCAGTGATACCGTTGATGTGTTTAATCCCCTCGTTATTGCCCAGCAGCAGTTGGCCATCCATGATGTTCACATACCAGTTTTGGCCGTCACTGCCAGTGACCTTCTCGAGCACATGGCTTTCGAGGCCGTATCGCCATGCTGCCTGGTTTGTGGCCAAGTAAAGGAACGGTGGAGCCTCGACCACGTCATAGACCATTCCAATCGACGACACCTGGCCATCCTCAGGCACCAGCAACGAGTAGGGAGACGCGTTGCTGATGAGTGCCACCCCGTTATCGAGTGCCGCCCACACGTTGCCGTCGACATCGGCCATGAGGCGTAGCACCGAGTTGTTGCCCAGGCGGTTACTTGTATCGAAGTGCCACTTGAGGCGGCCATCCATGCCGATGCCGTAGATGCCGCCCAGAATCGTGCCGATGACGATAGTCGAGTCGTGGGTGACAAGGGTAGCACGGTTGAGATTGACCGTCATTAATTCCTTGTCGACCTGTGTGGAGAACGGTCTGCAAGACTTGCCGTCATAGATGAACAGGCCATGCCACTGGGTACACAGGATGATCTCGCCGGCAGCCCCGGGCAGTGCCGCAACTATGTGGTCATTGCCCACCTGGCTGCGACGCACGACGGGATACATCTGGCTTCCAGACAGGAGATAATAATCGCCTTCCTGAATCTGCACATAGATATCGCCACGCACCTGGTGGTAATAGAGCGGCCGCAACGAGGAATCGTAATGCGGGATCACCCGCTTGCCATCATAACTGAATGAACTGGCAAAGGACTGGAACCAGATCACGCCGGCCTTGTCCTTGACAATGTTCCAAATCTCGTCATCGTGGGCTTCAAATCCTTTGGGCCACAATGAGGTGTACTGCAACTGACCATACTCATCACGCTCCATGTAGCCGAAGTCCATGTAGGTGCCCACATACAGGCGGTCGCCATCGATGAACAGTGAACGCGCCACCGTGTTGCCAGGCAACGGAGTCAACGTCCATTGATAGCCGTCGAAGCACAGCACGCCACGGGAATTGCCCACATATACCTCGCCGCAATTGCCCTGAGCCAGGTCCCAGTTCTGCAAACCGGCTTCGTAGTCGGCCTTGCCATAATTATGGATCAGAGGCATGAAGGAGACGGCTTTCATTGAGAGACAAACACACATCAAGCATGCCATTGCAAGAAATCGCACGATTCTATGGATTCTTATCATCGCCTATATAAGTTCTCGATTCATCTATTATAACATTTAGGTCAATAGACCGCAAAGGTAATTAATTCTTGCAAAACAAGCAAGAGAAACAACGATTTATAAATTAATTCATCGTAGTCATCTACTATTTACAAAAAAATTTCAATTCATAAACCACTATTTATCAAATTATTAAATGGTCTTGTAGTAGTAAAAACGTATTACCTTTTTCGGATAGAGTAGTGTTGATGTAGGTGAATATTTGCTCGCATAGCCACAAAGCAGTAGTTTTGCAATTGAAAAACCAAAACAATCATATTTATGAACCTTTTATAAAAGTAACTTTAATGAAAAAAAGAATCTTGACACTTTTACTGACTGTACTGTATGTTGTAATTGGCGCACAGGCAATCAACGTGAAAGGTACGGTCGTTGACCAGGTCAACGAGCCCGTGATTGGCGCCACTGTGCAGGTCCTGGGGACCACCATGGGGGCTGTCACCGACTTTGATGGCAACTTCGAGATTGCCAATGTGCCCGAGGGGGCAACGCTCAAGTTCACCTTCATGGGCATGCAGGCCGTGGAGATGGAGGCCAGCGAAATGATGAGTGTGCAAATGTTTGACGACGTGCGCAACCTGGACGAGGTTGTCGTGATTGGTTACGGTTCGGCCCAGGCCAAGGACCTTACCGCCCCCATCGCCGTTGTCAAGGGTGAGGATCTGCTCGCCACCCCGTCGGCATCACCCATGGCCGCCATGCAGGGCAAGGTGGCTGGTGTGAACGTCGTCAACAGCGGTACCCCGGGCGAGGGCCCCAAGGTGCACATCCGCGGTAACGGCTCGTTCACCAGCGGCAGCCCGCTGTATGTGGTCGACGGCATGTTCTATGACAACATCGACTTCCTGAATGCCAACGACATTGCCGACATGTCGGTGTTGAAGGACGCCTCGGCAGCGGCCATCTATGGTGTGCGCGCAGCCAATGGCGTTGTGCTCATCACCACCAAGCACGGCAACAAGAACCAGCCTGCCAAGATCACCTATAATGGCTACTACGGTATCCAGAAGGCCACCAACGTGTTGAAGATGGCCAATTCGAGCGAGTATGCCACGATGCTGATGGAGGCCAACTATGACGCCTATGTATCGACCATGAAGGCTTCGATTGACCGCTACGGCGGCAGTTACAGCAACGGTGATTTCCACAATTGGACCTATGGCTCCAATACCGACTGGTACAAGGAACTGCTGCGCACGGCAGCCATCACCGACCATAGCCTGAGCATCACCGGCGGTGGTGAGCGCGCCACCTACTCGCTGGGTATCAACTACCTGCATCAAGACGGTGTCATGGATGTGAATAACTACTACAACCGCTTGAACTTCCGTGCCGCCATCGACTACGAGGCCACCAACTGGTTGAAGGTCGGTTTCAACGGCATCTTCTCCAAGGGCAAGCAGCGCACGCCCAACAATGCTGCCTGGCAGCAGGCATTCAACGCACCCGGCATCTATCCCGTGATGGACGAGAAGAACGACGCCACGTTCCCCACCCACTACGGCTCACCCGAGTCGGTTGGCTTCACCAACAACTTCTACAACCCCGTTGCCACGGCCAACTACCAGAACAGCCAGAACGACATCAACAAGTACCTGACCAACTTCTACGCTCAGATCACCTTCATCCCCAGCAAGTTGAACTTCAGGACCAGTTATGCCTATGACTACTCGGCCATCCACAACCGCACCTACATGCCCGAGTACTACGTGGGCACTGTTCAGCGCAACGACAAGTCATGGGTGAGCAAGACCGAGTCCACCTACAACAACTGGATTTGGGACAACGTGCTGACCTATAAGGACTCCTTCGGTGACCACAACCTGGGCGTGATGCTCGGTCAATCGCTGCGTGAGGACAAGTACAATTACCTGTATGGCATCGGCTATGGCATCGTCGATGGCGATGACGCCTACAAGTACATCGGCATCAGCACCGACAGTGACAGCCGCCGCGCCAGCGACGGTGGAACCCGCTACCGCAGCAACAGTTACTTTGGCCGCTTGAACTATGACTACATGGGCAAGTACCTGTTCATGTTCACCTTCCGTGCCGACGGTACCAGCAAGTACCAGGAGACCTGGGGCTACTACCCCTCGTTTGGTGCTGCTTGGGTGATGAGCCGTGAGGACTTCATGCAGAGCCAGAGCGCTATCGATTACTTGAAGTGGCGAGCCAGTTGGGGTCGCCTGGGTAACAATGCCGTTCCTGCCAGCGACGGTTTCCGCTCGGTATCGACCGGCACCGGGTCGTCGGGCGTGTTTGGCAACGCCACCATTGCCGGCTTCCAGAACAACAGTTACTTCACCAACCTCAAGTGGGAGGTTGTCGATGAGACCAACGTGGGCGTCGAGTTCGCCACCCTGCGCAACCGCCTGAGCGTTGACATCGACTGGTTCTATCGCATGACCCGCAAGGCGGTGATTGCGCCGCGCCTGCCCTTCGAGAATGGCACCCTGCTGCAGAACATCGGCAAGATTCTCAACACTGGTGTTGACGTGAGCATCAACTGGGCCGACCGCATCGGTGACGACTTCAAGTACTATGCCGGCGTAAACCTGTCCTACCTCAAGAACGAGGTGAAGGACCTCGCCGGCAACCCCTACATCGCTGGCGGACAGACCTACCAGTTTGTGGGCAAGGAGATGAACTCCTTCTACGGATACATCATGGACGGCATCTACCAGACCGAGGCCGAGTGCGCCGCCGATCCTACTGCTGTCGCCAACGGCCTGCAGCCTGGTGACTTCAAGTACAAGGACCTGAACGGCGACGGCATCGTCGACGGCGAGGACCGCACAACCCTGGGCTCCTACCTGCCCAACTTCATCTACAGCATCAACCTGGGCTTCCAGTGGAAGAACCTGGATTTTGCCTTGACCACCTATGGCAACGCCGGTGCTCAGATGTACAACCGCAAGCGCGCCCTGCGTTACGCACAGTCCAACTACAACTTCGACCACGACCAGGTGGCGAACCGCTGGACCGGTGCCGGCTCGACCAACAAATACCCCTCGGCCGAGGCATGGATACGCGCATGGAACGTGAGCGATCAGCGCGTGAACTCGTTCTTTGTTGAGGATGCCGACTTCTTCCGCATCCAGAACGTGACCCTGGGATACACCTTCAAGAACATCAAGATGGGCAACTACACGCTGCCGTCGCTGCGCTTGAGCGCCACCGCCGACCGTCCCCTCACCATCTTCAGCGCCAACAGTTTCACTCCCGAGTTGAGCGACGCTCAGGGCTGGGATACCGAGGTTTACCCGTTGACGGCAACCTACACTTTTGGTGTAACCATCGATTTCTAAACAAATCAGCGAATTAGCAATATTCACAATTAAATAACATTGAAGACAATGAAATTTTTGAAATATATCATGATTGCAGGCTTGCTGATGGTGGGTGCCACCTCCTGCAACGACTGGATGGACATCCTGCCCGAGAACACCCTTCCCGAATCGGATGTGGATTACACCAAGACCAGCGAGATGTATATGCCCGTCTCGGGCGTGTATGCCAAGTTGCGCACTGGCGGCATGCACTGGGTCATCTGGCCCTTGACCATCGTCCGCGATGGTGACGTGTGGAGCGGCCGCGTCGACGACCAGGGTCTCTTGGTCGACTTCGGCAACCTCAAGTATGACAACTCCTTTTGGGGCCTCAACGAGATGTGGAACCAGTACTACGGCATGATCAAGGTCGCCAACGGTGCCTTGATGTCGCTCGATTCCTATGCCCAGTACATCACCAACGATGCCGACATGGCCACCTACAGGGCCTACTGCGGTGAGGTGCGCATCCTGCGTGCCTATGCCTACTACAGGCTCACACAGGCTTTTGGGGATGTCACCATCCTGCGTGACAACAACCAGAGCGACCTCACCCGTTCGACCAAGGATGCCGTGGAGCGCTACATGCTCGAGGATCTGCAGTATGCCATGGACAACTGCCCCAAGGTGCGCCCCAACGAGGCCACGCACTATGGTGCCGCCACAGCCTACACCGCTGCTGCCCTCGCTGCCAAGATTCGTCTGAACCGCGGTGAGTGGGCTCAGGCCGAGACCTTGACCGACGAGATTATCGCCAGCAACAAGTTCCAACTCTATAACGACTTCTATAACCTGTTCAAGATTCCCGGCAAGTTGTGCAACGAGAGCCTGCTCGAGTGCCAGTGCACCGACTTTGGCCAGGGTAGCGGCGAAGAGGTGGATGCCGACCAGTGGTTCGTGTTCCAGGGGCCTGGCAATCTGGGTGGATGGAACTTCGTGGGCATTACCGACAATTTCATCAACTGGGCACAGGCCCGCGGCGAAACAATCCGTCTGGAGACTTCGGTACTCGTTGGTGGAACCACTACGCGCGATGGTGACGAGATCAACGTCATGGGCAATGTCAACAACACCAACACCTGGAACGGCAAGGCCTACACGCCGACCAACCAGTTGACACCCGGTCGCACCAAGTATGGCTCAAACAACAACATCCGCATCCTGCGCTATGCCGACGTGCTCCTCATCAACGCCGAGGCCAAGGTGCGTCAGGGCAAGAACGGTGATCAGCCCTTCAACCAGGTGCGCACGCGTGCCCAGATGCCGACGATAACCAATGTTACCGTCGAGCAGATCCTGGACGAGCGCCGCATGGAACTGGTGTGCGAGTGGGGTGAGCGCTACAACGACCTCGTCCGCACGGGCCAGGCCGCCAGCGTGCTCTCCGGCTGGAGCGAGAGTGTGAAGTACTATCCGCTGCCTCTGTCACAGGTGCAGACCGTTCCCACGCTCAGCAATGAGCCCAAGAACGATTAACAGATTTTCATACGCAATCCATAATTTTCTGGCAGGGTGTCCCCTGATTGTCGGCACCCTGCCTTTTTCAAAACTCAAGCAGATATGAAGCGTTTCCTCGCCGCAATAGTGCTTTTCACAACCCTGAATGCTGTCGCCATGAACGACTCGGTAAAGGTCGTAAAGGGCCAGGTGAGCGATTACTACATCCCCGTGGTCACACAGTATGAGGTAACGGGCATCGTGACCGATGAGTCGGGCCGTCCGCTGGAGGGTGCCACCGTGATGTGGCTCCACAGCCCGGCGCATTGCAACACCGACTCGCAGGGCCGTTACCGTCTTGTGGGCACCGACACCGACGTCAAGTTGTGCGTTCACTATCCCGGCAAGGAGATGACCATTGCCACCCGTGGTGCCAGCGACCATGCTGTCAACATCACACTGCCCGTCAAGACCAGCGGCAGCATTGCCGCGCCACGCCGTGCCGCCCAGGCCACCCGTTGGTATGACCCCGACGATGCCTCGACGAGCACCTATTGCAATCCTCTCAACATCAGTTACAACTACGAACCCTGGAACAACAACAGCAGGCAGGGCGGCTCCTTCCGCTCGTCGGCCGATCCCATGGCCCTGACTTACAAGGGCGAGTACTTCCTGTTCTCGACCAACCAGGGCGGTTTCCACTATTCCCGCAACTTGAGTGACTGGGAGTTCCAGCAGGCATCTTTCCAGCGCTATCCCGCCGACGATGATGAATGTGCCCCTGCCGCGTGGGTCGTGGGCGACACATTATATTATACGGGGTCGACCTATGCGGGACTGCCCATCTGGTACACCACCGACCCCAAGAGTGGCCGCTGGCGTCGTGCCGTGGAGCGCAACACGCTGCCCACATGGGATCCCTGCGTCTTCCTCGATGACGACGGGCGATTATATGAATACTACGGCTCGAGCAACGAATATCCCCTCAAGGGCGTTCAAATCAGCCGCGACGACTTTACCCCCATCAGCAAGATACACGACCTGGTGCTCCTGCATCCCGAGCAGCACGGTTGGGAACGGTTTGGGATGAATAACGACGACGAGGTGACCCTGAAGCCTTTCACCGAGGGTGCCTTCATGACCAAGCATGGCGGCAAGTACTACCTGCAGTATGGTGCTCCCGGCACCGAGTTCAAGGTCTATGCCGACGGTGTCTATGTCGCCGACAACCCGCTGGGGCCATTCCGCTACCAGCAGCACAACCCCATGAGTTACAAACCCGGTGGCTTTGTGCAAGGCGTGGGGCATGGCGGCACCTGGGCCGACGTGCATGGCAATTACTGGCATGTGGGCACCTGCATGCTCTCGCTCAAGTACAAGTTCGAGCGACGCATCGGCATGTATCCCACAGCCTTTGACAGGGACGGCGTGATGTACACGGTCACCGCATTCGGTGACTATCCGTGCTGGAATGCCGACCACGATATCAAGAACCCCGCCGACCGTTTCACGGGGTGGATGCTGCTCTCCTACGGCAAACCATGCACGGTGTCGAGCAGCGACAGCATCTTTACAGCAGCGAGCCTCACCGACGAGGACATGCGCACCTACTGGAGCGCGGCCACCGGCGGCACCGACGAGTGGGTGCAGATCGACTTGGGTGCCGGACGTGAGGTGATGGCCCTGCAACTCAACTTCTATGACCGCAAGACGGTGCAGCACAACCGTGCCAACGACATCTACTACCAATACCGCATCCTGGCCAGCGACGATGGCGAGCACTGGACACTGGTAGTGGACAAGAGCGCTGCCGATCGCGACACGCCTCACGATTACGTCGAGTTACGGGAGAAACTCAATTGCCGATTCCTGCGCATTGAGAACCTGCACATGCCCTCGGGTGGAAACTTCTGCCTGAGCGAGGTGAGGGCTTTCGGGCATGCTCCCGGTGCACTGCCACAGGCCGTCAAGCGCTTCAACGTCAAGCGCGACAAGGCTGACCCGCGCAACGCGATGATTACGTGGACTCCGGTCGATGGAGCCTACGGCTACAATATCTACTTTGGCACCGCTCCCGACAAACTCTATCACTGCATCACGGTGAACGGTGACACGCAATATGACATGCGTGGGCTGGACCTGGACACCGATTACCTCTTTGCTATCGAAGCGCTTGCCGAGACAGGCCGCAGTCCCCTTTCCAAAACCATCAGAATCAATCATTAATCAACATATTACAAACATGAACACTACCCTCCTGAAATCCCTCGCGCTCATCCTGCTGATGGGCTTTGCCGGCTGCAAGAGCAGCAAGGCTCCCACCGACGAACCCGAGCCCCAGGCATCGGTGCGTCCCGCCTCGTTTGACAACGACGAAGCGATGCTTGACTACATCCAGCGTGTCCACTTCAACTACATGTGGGACGGGGCTGAGCCCAACTCGGGGCTGGCACGCGAACGCATCCACCTGGACGGGCAATACCCCGAGGATGACCGTGACGTGGTGACCACTGGCGGTAGCGGCTTTGGTATAGCGGGACTGATTGTGGCCATGGAACGCGGTTTCATCACCCGTGAGCAGGGTTTGAACCGCATGACGCGCATTGTGGACTTCCTGGAGAAGGCCGACCGCTTCCACGGCGTGTGGCCTCACTGGATGCATGGTCCCACGGGCAAGGTGAAGCCGTTTGGCCAGAAGGACAACGGCGGCGACCTGGTGGAGAGCAGTTTCCTCATGCAGGGTCTGCTGTGTGCCCGCCAGTACTTTGACCGCGACATCGAGGGCGAGAAAAGCCTGGTGGAGCGCATCAATGCCTTGTGGCACGATATGGAGTTCGACTGGTACACCCGCGGTGGGCAGGATGTCATCTACTGGCACTGGTCGCCCGAGTATGAGTGGGAAATGAATTTCCCGCTCGAGGGCTACAACGAGTGCCTAATCGTGTATGTGCTGGCGGCGGCCTCCCCCACCCACACCGTGCCCGCCTCGTGCTACCACAACGGCTGGGCACGCAGCGGCGGCATCAAGAGCGAAGCAGCCCCCTATGGCTACGCCCTAGAACTCAAGCACAATGGTGCCGAGCAGACGGGCGGTCCGCTCTTCTGGGCCCATTACAGTTGGTTCGGCCTCAATCCCAAGGGGTTGAAGGACCAGTATGCCGACTACTGGAACGTGGTGCGCAACCACGCCATGAGCAACTACCAGTACTGCGTCGAGAATCCCAAGGGCTACAACGGCTACGGCCCCGACTGCTGGGGACTCACCGCCAGTTATTCGCCCGACGGCTATTCGGCCCACTGTCCCGGCAACGACCTGGGCGTGATCACGCCCACGGCGGCGCTCTCCTCGTTCCCTTACACACCCGAGCAGTCGATGGCGGCCCTGAAAGGTTTCTACAGCCGCGGCGAGTCGATTTGGGGTGAGTATGGCTTTTATGACGCGTTCAGCCCGGTGTCAGGGTGGACGCTGCCCCGTTACCTGGCCATCGACCAGTGCACTATCGCCCCGATGATTGAGAACTACCGCACGGGGTTGCTGTGGCGCCTGTTCATGAGTTGTCCCGAAGTGCAGCAGGGCCTTGCCAAGCTGGGCTTCACCGTTTCAAAATAAATGGCTATATTTGCACATCATTTAACAATATCATAATTATGACAAGATTCAAAAAACTCTTCGCGATTTTGGTGGCCGTGTTTGCCACAATGGGCGTACAGGGTGCCGACCAGGCTCGAATGAACCAGTTTATTGATGACCTGATGGGCAAGATGACCCTGCAGGAGAAAATCGGCCAGTTGAACCTCCCCGTCACGGGCGACATCATCACCGGCTCGACCGTGAGCGGCGATGTGGTCGGCAAGATCAAGGCCGGCCAGGTGGGTGGCCTGTTCAACATGAAGGGTGTGCAGAGCATCCGCGCGCTGCAGGAAGTGGCCGTCAAGCAGAGTCGCTTGGGCATCCCCCTGTTGTTCGGCATGGACGTGATTCACGGCTATGAGACGGTGTTCCCCATCCCCTTCGCCATGTCGATGAGTTGGGACATGGACGCCATCCGCAACTCGGCCCGCATCGCCTCGATCGAGGCCACGGCCGACGGCATCTGTTGGACCTTCAGCCCCATGGTGGACATCTGCCGAGAGCCCCGCTGGGGCCGCATGAGCGAGGGCAACGGCGAGGACCCCTTCCTGGGGTCGGCCATCAGCCGTGCCATGATCGAGGGCTATCAGGGTGACGACCTGGCCGACAAGACCACGATGATGGCCTGTGTGAAGCACTTTGCCCTGTACGGTGCCCCCGAAGGTGGCCGTGACTACAACACGGTGGACATGAGCCATGTGCGCATGTTCAACGAGTACTTTCCTCCCTACAAGGCCGGTGTCGATGCCGGTGCGGGCAGTTTCATGACCTCGTTCAATGTCATCGACTATATCCCTGCCACAGGTAACCGCTGGCTCATGACCGAGGTGCTGCGCGACCTTTGGGGCTTTGACGGCTTTGTCGTGACCGACTACACCGCCATCAGCGAGATGATCAACCACGGTATGGGCGACTTGCAGACGGTGTCGGCCCTGGCGCTCAAGGCCGGTACCGACATGGACATGGTGGCAGATGGCTTCCTGGGAACCCTGGAACAGTCGCTCAGCGAGGGAAAAGTGACGATGGAGAACATCGACAAGGCCTGCCGCCGCATCCTGGAGGCAAAGTACAAGATGGGCCTGTTTGACGATCCATACCGCTATCTCGACCCCAAGCGAGCCAAGAAGGAAATCTACACCGACGAGCACCGTGCTGCTGCCCGCAAGTTGGCTACCGAGACCTTCGTGCTGCTGCAGAACAAGGACAACGTGTTGCCGCTGCAGCGCACGGGCAAGATTGCCCTCGTGGGACCCCTGGCCAACACCCGTGCCAACATGCCTGGCACCTGGAGCGTGGCTGCTGCCAGCGACCGCTATAGCACCCTGCTCGAGGCCATGCGCCGCGCGGTGGGAGACAAGGCTCAGGTGATGTATGCCAAGGGCTGCAACGTGTGCTATGATGCCGAGTTGGAGAAGAACTCGACGATGTTCGGACGCGAGATGCGTGACGAGCGCCCCGTGGACGTGATGCGTGACGAGGCTGTGCGCATCGCCAAGGAGTGCGACGTCATCGTCGCCGCCATGGGCGAGCCCATTATTTATTGCACTTAGAGAAGGATATTCTTCTA
>ERZ842401.6077-NODE-6077-length-13066-cov-6.881331_pt1 | contig 13066 bp, 10 predicted proteins | sample MGYA00521270_ERZ842401 | MGnify/ENA primary metagenome ERZ842401 (study PRJEB31892, sample SAMEA3878208) | bioreactor metagenome | biome: Moose rumen | place: Sweden | collected 2011-10 | study: EMG produced TPA metagenomics assembly of the PRJEB12797 data set... | reverse complement strand
TTAACGGGTTCTGCTCTCATTGCGGCTTTGAAAAAGGATTTATAGAACCCACCTTTAATGCGAATTGCACGAATTACCACAAATCAACCATAGAGTGGTGAAGAAAAAGGGGCTGGTTGCTGCGATTGGAGGTATTTTTTATTAATTTTGCAATCTGCATGTCTTGATGACTTGTGTGATTATTAACGAGATTCAAATATATATTGTTATGAGAAGTTTTTTTGCTGCGGCGATAGTTGCCGTTATCTGTTTGCTGCCGGGTGTGAGTGCATCTGCCCAAAGTCAGGCCTCACAGGGAAATGACGAGATCATCCTCCACGCCTGGTCGTGGTCGTTCAACACCATCTGCGAGCACCTGCCCGAAATCAAGGATGCGGGCTACACGATCGTGCAGACGTCTCCCATCAACGAGTGCGTCGTGGGCGAGGGTGGGGGCCGTCAGTTGTTTGGCCATGGCAAGTGGTATTACCACTACCAGCCCACCGACTGGACCATCGGTAACTACCAGTTGGGCTCCCGTGATGAGTTCAAGGCGATGTGCGACGAGGCCAATGCGCTGGGCCTGCGCGTCATCGTGGATGTGCTGCCCAACCACACGGTCATTGACCGCACGCAGATCAATGCGCGCCTCGACAGCGCCGTGGGTGGCCGTGAGAACCTGTTCCACGCCAACGGCTTGTGGCCCATCAAGGACTACAGCGACCGCTACCAGTGCACCACCGGCGAGATGGGCACCCTGCCCGACGTCAACACCGAGAATCCCGACTTCCAGTACTACTACATGCAGTTTGTCAACGACGTGCTGGCCTGTGGTGCCCGGGGCTTCCGCTACGACACGGCCAAGCACATCGGCCTGCCGGGTGAGATGCGTGACCCCAAGTCACCCGAGAACGACTTCTGGGACGTGGCCATGGGCCGCAAGCCCGTCAAGGGCCTGAGGCTCGCCGTGCCGCGCGAGGAATTGTTCATCTATGGCGAGGTGCTGCAGGACAGGAATGTGCCCGAGCAAGGCTATGCCGAGTATATGGACTTGACCGCCAGCAACTATGGCTGGGTGCTGCGCAACGTGCTCAACAAGCACGATGCCCGTGCCGACAACCTGCTCACGTGGCACCACTCGGTTGATCCCGCCCACCTGGTGACCTGGGTGGAGTCGCACGACACCTATTGCAACGACCACGCTTCGGCAGGGATGAGCGATGAACTCATCCGCCTGGGATGGGTCTTCCTGACCGCCCGCAAGTATGGCACACCGCTGTTCTACTCCCGTCCTCACGGCAGCACCCGCGAGAACTATTGGGGTGACAACGAGATCGGCAAGGTGGGCAACGACGAGTTCAAGCACCCCGTGGTAAAGGCCGTCAACGAGTTCCGCCACCACAACTTGGGTCAGCCCGAGAACATTGTCTATAGCGAGAACGGCAAGCAGATTATCGTGGAGCGCGGTGCCAAGTCGGCTGTCGTCATCAACCTTGACGAGCAAGCCGCCCAGGTCGCCATCCCCGTGACCCTGTCCAACGGCAAATACCGCGACGCTGTTACCAAGCAGCGCCTGCAAGTGAAAAAGGGCGTCCTCAAGGCAACGCTCGCCCCGATGACTGCCTATATCCTTTACAAGTAAACAAGAGAATTACTCGAGGGTCCCCGCCCCTTGAGCGGCGCTCGGAGAGCTCGGGGGTCTTGGAGTTCTTGGGGTTCTCGGAGTTCTTGGGGTTCTCGGAGATCTCGGAGTTCTTGGGGTTCTCGGGGTTCTCGGAGTTCTTGGAGATCTCGGAGATCTTGGGGATCTTGGGGATCTTGGAGATTTCAGAGTTGTTGTGCGCCCAGGTGGCGGAGGGTGGCCTCGATGCAGTGGGCGTGGTCGCCGCGCACGATGACGTGGTGGTTGCCGATGCTGCGTTCCAGGAAGTAGTCCAGCGGCTCGTCGAGGCGCAGGTGCAACTGTGTGCGGCACATGTTGGGGTTGGTGGTGCACTCCAGCAGGCGGGCCCTGCTGATGAAATAGCGCTCCATATCCCGGCCACCACACTTGACCACCGTCATGTCCATCGGCTCGAAGATGCCCTCGACGGCGACGCCGCTCAGCGACTCGTAGTGGTCGCGCACGATGTAACGGTCGGCCATCGCCGGGGCGATGGTGCAGTGGGCAAACACCATCTCGTGGGCGGCATTATCCAGAATCTTTGACGGATTGGCCATGAAGGTCATCTGGCCCGTGGCGGCTTGCACGGCAAGCATGGTGAGCAGTGTTTGCTCGTCGCCCTCGCAGCCGGCAGGGATGCCCTCCTGGTTGAGCAACGCCAGTGCCACGCAGCCCGTGGTGCGTGTCGTGGGGATGAGGTCAAAGCAGTTGAGCGTGAACGCATTCAGGCGGTAACGCTCCACGATGCCCTTGACGGCACGGTAGAGGCGCATCGCCTTGACCACCTCGTCGCGTGACGGCTCCTTGATGCCGAGAGCCTTGCCAATAAATTCATCGGTGATGTCCTGCACCTCATCGTCGGACACCGACTCGTAGCCCCTAACCACCTCGTCGAGGGGAATATCCACCATCTCGACACCCCAGCGCTCACCCATGGCGCGATAGTCCACGCTGCTGGCGATGAGCCACCCCGAAGGCTTGCCGATGATACCAACACGCATGCCCCGCATGCGCTCGACGGCTTGGCTGGCGCTGGCATAATCGTCAATGCCCTGCACGATGAAACCGGTGGGGCCGTGAAGCACGCGGCCGGGGCGGTCGTTCAGCCGCATCCACGACAGAGTCTCGAGCGACGCGGCGAGCGAATTCTTCAGCCCGTCGGCGATGAGCACGACATAGGGCGGCAACCGGTCGATATGGGCCTTGACCATCTCCTCGACACCGCCGCTGCCCACAAGCACCATCGTGGCTCCCCCGGGCAACGGGCTGTCGAGTTCCTCGGGGAACAGATAACGCACGTCATAGTTCTCGCTGATGGCGTCCAGCAACTCGTGATGATCGGTGAAAATGGACTCACGCGTGGCGAGCGAGGACGCAAAGGTGATTAAATTCAGTTTCATCATGTTGTGTAAAGGCTATTGATTTTCTGGGTACAAAGATAGTCGAAATTCAAGAAAAACCGCTAAATTTGCACGAGGAAATAACACTACTGACCGCAATGGAGAATATGATTGACCAGATTATCGACTACAACAGGGCCTTTGTTGCCCGCAAGGGCTTTGAGCAGTATGTCACCGACAAGTATCCCGACAAGCGACTGGCCGTGCTCAGTTGCATGGATACCCGCTTGACCGAGTTGCTGCCCGCGGCACTGGGGCTCAAGAATGGCGACGCCAAGGTGATCAAGAATGCCGGCGGACTGGTGATTTCGCCCTTTGACTCGGCGATGCGCAGCCTGCTGGTCGCCATCTATGAGTTGGGCGTCGTGGAGGTCATGGTGGTTGCCCACAGCAACTGCGGTGCCTGCCACATGAGTTACAGCCACTTCCACGACGAGATGATCGCCCGTGGCGTGACCGACGAGACGCTCGACACCATCCGCCGCTGCGGCATCGACCTGGATGCCTGGCTGGAGGGGTTCAAGGACACGCCCGAGTCGGTGCGCCGCACGGTCGACACCATCAAGACCCACCCACTGGTGCCTGCCGACGTGGTCGTGCGCGGCTTCATCATCGATTCGGTCACAGGAGCGTTAGATGAAATCATTTAAAACACCAAAAGGATACAAGACATGACGATACAAGAATTCCGAGACTATATGGCCTCAGGGAAGCCCATTGGTGGTGGCTCGCCCGTTCACATGATGTTTCACCAGTTATCACAGGAAGCATTGAAAATCACCGCCGAGATCAATGGCCGCTACCACACACCCGAACAGTTGCACGACTTGCTGGAACAGTTGTGGGGTAGGGAAGTGCCCAAGTCGGTGGGCATGTTCCCGCCGTTCTACACCGACTGCGGCAAGAACACCGTCGTGGGCGAGCGGGTGTTCATCAACATGGGATGCAAGTTCCAGGACCAGGGCGGCATCACCATCGACGAGGGAGCCCTCATCGGACACAACGTCGTGCTCGCCACCCTCAACCACCTGGAGGATCCCGAGCAGCGCGCCGGCATGACCCATGCGCCCATCCACATCGGCCGCAACGTGTGGATTGGGGCCAACGCGACAGTTCTGGCCGGTGTGACCATCGGTGACGGGGCGATTGTCGCTGCCGGTGCCGTGGTGACTAAGGATGTCGCTCCTCGCACCATCGTGGGCGGTGTGCCCGCCAAGTTCATCAAGTCGATTAAATAATACTTCATACATCTCAGATTATTAACCCTAAAAACGTTATTTGATTATGCAAACATCAACATTCCTCACCCGAGTCATGGTGCTCCTCACATGGCTCACTGCCGCACTCACCATGGTGGCTAATCCCGTGAGCGAGCAACAAGCTTTTAACATCGCAACCAATTTCATGTCTTCGCATCAGATGAGGGCTACCAACCTGCAGATGGCTCACAAGACGCCACGCATCGGTGCCCCGGCAAGTGCTGCCTATTATGTGTTCAACGCTAACAGTGCCCGTGGTGGCTATGTCATCGTGGCTGGTGATGACCGCGCGCCCGCTGTGCTGGGTTACAGCGATAACGGCACTTTTGACGCTGCAAACGTCCCCGTAGCACTTCAAGAGCTCTTAGAGGGCTATGCTGTGCAAATCGAGGCGCTCTCTCGAGGCGCCCAATCTGCTCCCAATCTGCGCGGCACTGCGGCCATCAATCCGCTGATAAAGGCCACGTGGAGCCAGAACAACCCTTACAACATACTGCTGCCCTTTCTGCCATCGGGCAAGCACGCCTATGCGGGGTGCGTGGCCACTGCGTTGGCCCAAGTGATGTATTACTGGCAATGGCCAGCCCGACCCACTCGGTCTATACCGGCCTATACCAGCACCTACACCGCAAGCGGGGTGACATTGACATTTGACATGCCCGAGCTGCCAGTCACAGACTTTAACTGGAATGCGATGCAGGACACTTACCAGACAAGCGACACCCTGAGCGAGGCCGCACTTGCCGCCGCCACGTTGACCCAGTATTGCGCCCAAGCCATGGAGATGAATTTCAAGCCCTCCTCATCAGGAGCCAACACGACCCGAATCTCCAATAGGGCGACCACCTACTTTGACTATGATGCCAGTGCACACATGGTCGAGCGATCTGCCTACACCTCGCAGGGGTGGGCCGACCTTCTCTACAGCGAGTTGGAGGCTGGACGTCCTGTCATCTTCAGTGGTAGAAAGATGACAGGTGGACATGCTTTCATCTGCGACGGCTGTGACGGCAATGGCATGTTCCACTTCAACTGGGGATGGAACGGCGACAGCAACGGTTATTTCCTGCTCAGTGTGCTCAACCCCGACGAGCAGGGTACTGGTAGTGCAAGCGGTGCTTACGGTTACATTATGGAACAGGGAGCCATAGTGGGTTTCCAGCCTAACAAGGGTGGCAACCACATCTTTGAGCTTACGGCAGCCAATGTCACTCTCAATAGCTACAGCGGCACGCGCTCGAGCACCAATAGTTCGTTCAAGGCCTATGTCTCTGGCGAGTTTCATAACTATACTTCCGACACCATTGCCGTGTACTTTGGCTGGGGCCTGTTCGATGGTGCTGTGTTGATCGAGAGTCTTTATGCCGCTGGTAATCCTGGCCTCAGACCTGGTTACTTGCACACCCACACTAATAGATTGCTGGAGTTTGGCGCAGGCTTGACTTCTGGCACCTATCGCATCATGCCCATGTTCTCTGAGTATGGACAGAGCAACTGGCGTCCTTGTGCCGGCGCCGAACAAAACTACATCGAGGTGACCATCAACGGCAATCAGTGCACATTCACTGGCCATGGTACTGCTGGCACTTGTGACTATGCCATCAACGACATTGCCATAACGGGCTACATGCACAACGGACGTCCCATCAACTTCGACGTCAATATGACCAACAACGGCCAGTCTGACAACAAGTTGCTGTACATGTTCGTTAATGGCACTTTTGCTGCTGCTGGCTATGTGGGGTTGCTAACGGGTGAGACAGGTGACGTTCATTACACCTACCTGTTCCAGAATGCCGGAAACTACACCCTCACCTGGTCATGGAACGATGACGGCAGTGATCCCATTGCCACACGTGCCATCACCATCGACCCGATGCCTGCCGCTGACCTGAGTGCTACTTACAGGGTACTGAATGTGGCCGATGGCACTCCGGCAACCATCAACAGCGATAAGTTTAGCATCGAACTCACCATTACCAACAATGGTGAGACGACTTACGACGAGGATATCTCGGCCAAACTCTACAAGAACATCTATGGTGGCACTGGCACCAACGTGCAGGGCATCAACAAGCATTTGATACTTGGTCCCGGCGAGACCACCACGATGCAGATTGACTTGACCAATGTCATCGATGGCTGGAAGTACTTCGCTACAGCTTGTTTCTACAGCGAGGGACAGTCAGTGACGTTCGCCCGCACGACATCCTATACCTTCGCGTTCCCAGAGGCTCCACAATTCATTCCTGGAGATGTCAACAATGACCAGTTGGTGGATGTGAGTGACGTGACGCTGGTGATTGCCTACATCCTGGGCTCCAATACGGCCGAGATTAATACGGCGGCTGCCGATGTCGTGAAGGATGATACCATTGACGTGGCCGATGTCACAGCCATCATCAACATCATCCTGAGCGCCAGTTAATTAAAGTTTTAGCAGCCCCTGAACTTATACCCTTAACTCTGTACTTGAGTCCACTTCTATTGAGGTGGGCTCAATTCTTTAGGGGTATAGAGATACCCGCAAGGGCATTGAAGCACGTGGAGTTCTTGCCGGTGTAGATGTAGTCGGTGCCAACAAACAACGGACCCACCCTGAAGGCCAAACCAGCTGACTTGCCGCTGCACAGCAGTGGCGAATAACTAACCGACACATCAACCAGGCGGCTGGGATGAACGTTGACCGAGAGTGTCACCTCGTCAAGGCCGCCGATGGCGGTGTTGTGGTGGGTATAGAGGGTGCCCAGACTCACCTTGTCACCCGACAGGGCATATTCAGCGCCTGCAACGATGGTCGCTCCGATGGAGGTTGTCCTGGACTTTACTCCCTCCTCGTCGAGGGTCAGTCGCAACAGGTCGGGATTGAACACGTCGCCAGCCCCGATGATGTCTTTAAAGATCCTGAAGTTGTAGGGGGAGTGTGTGTCAAAATGCAGGTCTTCGGTGTTGGAATGGGCAAGTTGGCTGCAACCCTTGGACCAACGGATGAAGCCCAGGTCGATGACCGATGCCGAGAGGGTCAAAGCGTCGGTCACGCGATAGGACAAGCCGGCGTCAATAGCGGCACCCACACCCGACACGCCAGCCTTGCCGGCCCTGAACTTGATGTCGTCGATATATTCCTTGTCGTTGTAGAGCAGCTCCAGACCCTCGAACGAGGTCTCTAGGTCGGCTTTCACATCGATGATTGCTGTGCCGCGCACGTGGATCATCTCAAAGGGGTTGACCGAACTCCAGTCCAGGTCCGGGGGGACTCCGGTCATGTTGATGCGGGCCGAACCCTCGCGCACCCACAGGCGAGCATTGCCCAATCCCAGCAGACCCTTGACGCGACCACCCACGCTCAGGCGGTCGTTGAACTCGTGGCTGTAACCCACGCCCAGTTCGGCATAGGTGTTCAGGTTCACCTCCTCGCCACCGATGTAGCGCTCGTAGTTGGTGTAGTCGTTGCTGTTCAGGCCCTTCATGTCGCGCAGGTAATTGAACATCTCCTTGGGTACCTTGCCGCAGCCGTCGGCCTTCACGCTCACGTTGATGGACCAGAAGTCCGAGCCGTGCCACCAGCCGGCGGCGATGATGTCGGTCACTGCGTGGGCCGATGCCTTGTTCATATCCTTGAGTTTGCTCATGAACTCGTCGGCGACAAAGTAGCTGGCGCTCTTGGAATTCTTGAGGACATCAAGCACGTCATTAAACCCTATCGCGTTAGAGTGGAAGGCGCCACTGGCATTGCCCACGCCTGGCAGGTTGACAAAGCCCTTGACTGGTGCCAGCGCGGGATTGAGCTGCAAGCGTTGATGTGCCCCTTCCATGAAGTAGGACGCGCGCAGCCACTGCGCGTTGGCTGTCGGCGCTGTCAGCACAACGGCCACGGCGCTCAACAAGATTGTCCTCAGGGTGCGTCTGGTTAGTTTTTTCATAATAATTGAGCATTTAGCCACAAAAGTACATAAAACCAATGAATTTCTCTGCCCACCTCTCCATTAATTTTGAAGTACGGTTTGCGTCATCCAGTGCTGACGCTCTTCATCAGACATCTTCTCGATAGCATAGCGCAGGGCTGTGCGGGGCATCTCGTGGGCATGACGGCTGAGGAATTGGCGCAGCAGGTCCATGCCGCCGCGCTTGCCCACCTCGCGCAGCATCCATCCCACAGCCTTGTGCATCAGGTCATGGGGATGATGCAGGTGCACCTCGGCATAGTGCAGGCACCACGACGGGTCGCCTGCCTGGGTCGTCTTCCACGTGCACACCATGCTCATGCGCTGTCGCCACAGGCACGGGCTGGCAGCCAGGTCGTCGACGATGGCGCGCTTGTCGCCCAGGCGCGTGGGCAGCAACAACCAGTGCCCCAGTATCTTGGGTGCCGACATGTCCACCAGGTCCCAGTTGTTGGCCTGCTCGGCATGTTGCAGATACATCCTCACGATCTCGTCGCGCCCGTCGATGGCCGCTGGGTCATGCTCCAGCCGCTTTTTTGTCAATCGACCGAAGCGCTCCACCAGCATCAGCAGTCCGCACAACCTCACCTCGTGCCATCGCGACGTCAGCAGTTCAGGGATCTCGTCAAGTGCGGTGTCGTGTTCCACGAGTTTCACTATTTGGCGCGTCTGCGGCACCTTGAGTCCCAAGAACTCATCGCCCTCGCCATACTCTCCCGGACCGGTCTTGAAAAACCGCATCAGCACCTGCCGCTGCTCCTCGTTGCGCTGCGACTCCATGTACCCGATAATCTCTCTTGCTGTCATCATGACGCAAAAATAATGGATATTTCCCTTAATCTGCCACTGTCGTTAAAAGTTTTTACCTTTTTACACCTCGAGAACGCCGAAAAACCGTATCTTTGTCATTGAAATCAAACATCCTGCAATTGGTATTATGAGTAACACTCTCGAAACCTCTAATCTATCTCCTGTGCGTAAGACCATCGTGGGAATTCAGTTCCTGTTCGTGGCCTTCGGCTCAACCGTCCTCGTTCCCTTGCTTGTTGGTCTTGACCCTGCTGTGGCCTTGTTCACTGCGGGTATCGGCACATTCATTTTCCACTTGATTACCAAGGGCAAAGTCCCCATTTTCCTGGGATCCAGTTTCGCATTTATCGCACCCATCATCTCTGCCTCCAAGCAGTGGGGAATGCCAGGCACGCTGGCAGGCATTGTTGGGGTTGCGCTCGTCTATTTCATCATGTCGGCACTCGTGAAGTGGCAAGGACGGCGATTGCTCGACCGTCTGTTCCCGCCGGTCGTCATCTGCCCAGTCATCATCTGCATCGGCCTGTCGCTGGCACCTGCAGCCGTCAATATGGCTCAGGAAAACTGGCTCCTGGCCCTCATATCGTTAGCGACGGCTATCATCGTGCTGGTTTTGGGCAAGGGATTACTCAAGTTGGTCCCGGTGGTGTGTGGCATCATTGTGGGCTATGTGGTGGCATGGCTGATGGGACTGGTCGATATGTCGGCATTGAGCACTGCGCCATGGTTTGCCTTGCCGTCGAGCATCGCCCATTTCCAACTGCCCCAGTTCGCATGGGAGCCTTTCTTGTTCATGATGCCCGTCGCCATCGCGCCCGTGATTGAGCACATCGGCGATGTCTATGTGGTTGGGGCTGTGGCCGATAAGGATTTTGTGAAAGACCCTGGCCTGCACCGCACTATGCTGGGCGACGGACTGGCATGCCTGGCGGCTTCGCTGTTTGGCGGGCCTCCCGTGACCACCTACAGCGAGGTGACGGGCGCGATGCAGATCACCCGCATCACGGCCCCGGTGGTCATCCGCATTGCCGCTGGCACGGCTATCGTCTTTTCGGTCATCGGCAAGTTGAGTGCCCTGTTGCAGAGCATTCCCCCCGCTGTGTTGGGCGGAATCATGCTCCTGCTGTTTGGCTCCATCGCCTCGGTGGGCATCCAGAACCTCGTCCGCAGCAAGGTTGACCTGAACCAGACGCGTTGCATCATCATCGTCAGCGTCACGCTGACGATGGGCATCGGCGGAGCCATCATTCCGATGGGCAGTTTCTCATTGAGCGGCATCGGCCTCGCGGCAGTGGCTGGCGTGATTTTGAATCTCGTTCTTCCCGGCGGCAAGGAACCGCAGCAACCATGAGAAGGTGCGGCATTTCTTCTCCTGTCGCGTGAGGTGAATCGGCATCACCCGCTGCTCAACTCAGGTTATTTTGGAAGATATGTGGCACAATCCTTTCGCATGTCGGAAAATAACACTATTTTTGTCATCGGTATTTTCTCAACCTGTCTGGGAAGAACCGCCGCTGTTATGAACCCATTATTCAACCTTTAAAACCGATTCTCAGATGAAAAAGTACACTCATGCATGGTTGGCCATGATGGCCATTAAGAGGCTGGATAAAGCCGAACTCCCCGAGATTGAAGGCAAGGACGAGGAAGTGGCAAAATTTGCCCGGACACTGGTCCGCTGGTTCAAGAATTACAGGGACTTTGTCGTTCAGGGAGCATGGTACCCCGATGAGGTGTTCTGCGATCAGGGAACGAGTCATGGCTTGAAGTATACCATCTTTGAGGCTGGCGAGAAGCCCAAGTTCATGTCCCTGCCCGCCACAATGGAAATCTACAGCCTGATGAAGGCCTCATCGCCTGTCGTCAAGCAGAAAATACCGTTTGTCTATGTCAAGGGCAATGTGCAGGACCGCTGCGACGCCATGGCCCACACCATCGTCGACAACTTCAAGATACAGTTCCGTGAGGAGAAGGGCAACCCCATCATCCCGTCATCGACCCACATGGCCATGAGGTTCTATATCATGAGCCATTATCTTGCCGACTCGCACATGCCGCTGCATTGCGATGCACGCTCGCTGAGCACCATTCACGCCGCCATCGAGGAGAGTTGGGAAACACAGGTCAAGAAATCCTATAAAATCGACACGCGCAACAACCGTTTCTTCTATGACCCCGACGGTTATCCCCTGAAAACCGACAAGATGACCCCGCTCATCAGCACCGTCGAGGAGAAAATCCTCAGCAGGCCATTCAACTACGGCTGGGGTGGCAGCAAGTACGGCACCCGCGACTACATCACCGCAGTCGCCCAGTACTCCTTCATGCTGGCTCAACAGATGGTGCCCACCGACGTGGGCAATGTGACATGGACCAAATATCAGGAGACTGAGGCTTATCAGCACTTCGACGAGTACAGCGCGATGCTGCTCGCCGATGCCGTCGACTCCATTGCTCGTGCCTGGCTGCATGTGTGGAAACGCTACCGCGATTGGGGTCCCGACAAGCCCAAGAAGGGTTCTGGCGACAACTACTCGGGTTAACCCTGACAGGACAATTGCTATAACATTGCCAAATAATAAAAGAAAACCTAAAGATATGGATATTGACAGACGAAAATTCCTGCAACGCCTGGGTATGGCCGCCGGATCGGCGGTGGCCATGATGGCTTTTGAACCGTTGAGTACGCTGGCCATGCCAGCAGCCCTCAAATCTCCTGACGCTCCCACCGACGGCCAGGGACAGATGACCTACCGTGTGCAACGCGGCACCGGCGAGCACGTGTCGTTGCTGGGATTTGGCATGATGCGTCTGCCGCGCGACAACCAGGAACTGGTGAATCAGTTGGTGGACTATGCCATCGCCCACGGCGTGAACTACTTTGACACCGCCCCGATGTACGGCAGGGGAGAGAACGAGAGCATCACCGGGAAGGCGTTGAGCCGTCACCCGCGTGACAAATACTTCGTGGCCACCAAGATGTCCAACTATGACGAGTCGCTCTGGTCACTCGAGGAGGCCAAGAAGATGTACGAGAAGTCCTTCCGTGACCTCAAGGTCGACTACATCGACTACTACCTGATGCACGGCGTGGGACAGGGTGGCATGGAAAACCTGCACAAGCGTTTCCTGGACAATGGGCTGCTCGACTTCCTCGTGGGCGAGCGTGAGAAAGGCCGCATCCGTCATCTGGGCTTCTCCTATCACGGCGACGTGAGCGTGTTTGACTGGCTGGTCGACCACAATGACAAGTATCATTGGGATTTTGTCCAGATACAGATGAACTTCCTCGACTGGCGACATGCCTCTCTCAACAAGGGAGGATGGAAGCAGGATGCCGATGCCGAGTACCTGTACAACAAACTGGAGAAGGCGGGCATACAGGTGGTGGTGATGGAGCCGCTGCGTGGCGGTTCACTCACCAACATGCCCGACGAACTCGTGGACCAGTTGAAGGCAGTGCGCCCCGACTCGCTGCCAGCCGAGTGGGCATTCCGTTGGGTGGGCTCGCATGCCAACATCCTGACGACCTTGAGCGGCATGAATCAGATGGAGCACCTGGTGCAGAACGTGAGCACCCACTCACCGCTGGACCCCTGCACCGAAGCCGAGAACGCATTGCTTGAAAAGATTGCCGACGGCATTGCCGGCATCCCCACCGTGCCGTGCACCGCATGCGCCTACTGCATGCCGTGCCCCTATGGAGTGGATATCCCGGGCAACTTCAGTTTCTACAACGAGGCGGTCAACAACCACGTCTTGCCGCTGCCCGCCGCAACGGCACCCGACTATGCCCAGAAGAGGGAACGCTTCATCGCCGATTACCGCGAGGCGTTACCCGCCGATGCCCGCGCAAACCAGTGTGTGGATTGCGAGGCTTGTCTGTCGAAGTGCCCTCAGCAGATACGCATCCCCAACCAGATGGGTCGCATCGTCGAAATCATGAGGCAAAAACTATCATAGGTGTCCGCTAAAAGCCTCAGTTGTAGGGCCTCGCCTTGGCGTGGCCGC
>ERZ842401.6076-NODE-6076-length-13066-cov-8.914226_pt1 | contig 13066 bp, 15 predicted proteins | sample MGYA00521270_ERZ842401 | MGnify/ENA primary metagenome ERZ842401 (study PRJEB31892, sample SAMEA3878208) | bioreactor metagenome | biome: Moose rumen | place: Sweden | collected 2011-10 | study: EMG produced TPA metagenomics assembly of the PRJEB12797 data set... | reverse complement strand
GATATGGCGGGTTTTTTAATGGCGGGAGTGACGAGGCTCGAACTCGCGACCTTCTGCGTGACAGGCAGACGCTCTAACCAGCTGAGCTACACCCCCAAAAACGATTACTCTTATAACCATATAAAAAAATAATTGCAAGCTTTTTTTTATTATTTTCATAATTTATTCACTTTTATTGTGTAAAATTGAATAGTTGTACACATATAATCATTTGTTTGCTTTATTTACCAAACAAATGTTGTTATGTTACACTTTGATAATTGACTATAGGAATTCATAGCGATGATTAAACTGCCCGTTATTCACCGACGCAATGTTGCTAATTTGTGTTATTTTGGCGCTATTGCTTTGGCTTTTATTCTGTCATTGGTTCACAATAATAAAGTGGAAGCTTCTACTGATTCGAATGACTATTTTTCTTACCTGCTTGAAACTTCCAATGATGAAGACGCATCAGTTGCGCTAACCGATACCGCCGTCATAGAATCGGAAACTCCGGAATCTCAAGACAATATCAAAGCGATGTTTGATCTCGTTGATAATATGGTCAAATATAAAGATGTTGAAAAAGAAATTGTCATTCAGCGCGGAGATACTTTAATTTCAGCTCTTACTCGCTTAGGAATTTCTCGGGACACTGCCAACAAAGTATACCAATCGGTTAAGAACGATTTTAATCCTACAACTCTTAAGGCCGGCCAAAAAATCAAACTTATTGTTTCGGTTGACACTCAAGCCGATAGTATAACCGATATTAATTATATGGTTATTGACATTGATGCTGGTGAACGCGTTATAACCGCGCGCAATAAAGACCAATTTGAAACCTTTATTGAGCAAGATGAGTTGCAAACCAAAATCAATACGACTTCCGGTGTCATTTCCGGCAACTTGTCATCATCAATGCAGAAAGAAGGCGTGCCGATGCGGGCTGTCAATAATTTTATTAATCTTTTTGCTTATGCTGTTGATTTTCGCCGTGATCTTAAAAAAGGCGACCAATTTGAAATTATTTATGAAAGTCAAGTTAATCAAGACAACGAGCTGATTAAAACCGGTAAAATTATTTATGCCGGACTTAAATTACGCAATCAAAAAATCGCCCTTTACCGTTATCAAGATACCAAAGGCAATGTCGATTACTATACACCGACCGGTCAAGCCTTAAAACGCACGTTAGATCGCAAACCGTTAGCTTTTAAGTCCGCACGTATATCTTCGCCGTTCGGGCGCCGTTTACACCCGATATTAAAAAAACACATCATTCACTGGGGCGTTGATTACGCCGCTCCCAAAGGCACACAAATATACGCCGGCGGTGACGGGGTGGTTGAAGTAGCCAAATACAACGGCGGCTATGGCAACTATATTAAAATACGCCACAATTCCGAGTTTTCCACGGCTTACGGTCATATGAGCGGGTTCGCCAAAGGCATTCGCCCCGGTAGCAGAGTAACTCAAGGGCAAGTTATCGGCTATGTCGGCTCCACCGGACGCTCAACCGGTCCCCACTTACACTACGAAGTTATTCAAAACGGCAAACGCGTTAACCCACGCACCATTAAGGCTTCAACCGGCGAGAATTTAGGCGGTAAAGCTTTAGCACAGTTCAAGCAAACCGTTGCTGAGATTAATCAAAAATACCTTGCCGCTGTAACCGACACCAAGTCGGCAAAATTAGCACAAAAATAGCAGATAATATTATTTTGAATACAAAAAAACTCATCCGGCAAGGATGAGTTTTTTACTATAGCCCTTTTATTTTTTAGACGCTGTTTTGCAAGCGGTTTTTGCAGCTTTCAATGCTGACAACGGGCTTAAAACTATTGACTTAACATTATGCAATGATGATGTTTTGTTGTTTGTATTGTTTTTATTATTTTTATTAGTATTTGTAGCGTTATTTTTTGCCTTATTTGCAACCTTAACCGCAAAAGCAGCCTGCGCCGACAACTGATTAATTGCCGCATCCCAATCACTCAAGCTGGTGCCCTGTTGGCAACCGTTATTCTTCCAAATATAATAAGCTGCTTCTCTGATAGCATCCTCACTAAATTGATACATCGTCTTTCTCCTAAGTAAAAAGTTACGTTTATGTTTCATATTAATAAACGCTATTGGTTAAGAAAAAGTTGATAAACTTAAATGATTAAGCAATTTTGTACTTTTTTAATCTTGATTACGCCGCAACTCGGCTTCGCGTAACTCTCTTTTTAATGCTCTTTCCTCAGCTTTACGTTTAGCCATCTCGGTAAAACGGGATTCCGATGGTTGCTGTTCCCGTGCTAATCTTTCCTGCTTTTCTTTCTCTTGTGCGGCCAAAGCTTCCTTTTGATAGCGTGAAGCTTTCTCTTCGCGACGTTTCAACGCCTCTTCATTGCGCTTTTCTCGAGCTTGAGTATTGGCAATAGCTTTTCTTTTAAACCGGCTGGTTTCTTTATCTCTCATTTCTTGAATTTTATTCTGTCTTTCTAATCGTTCTTTATCCTTGCGGCTCATCAAAACATCTTCTTTTTCTTTATCGGTACCATCAACATTGTTATCAATTTCCGGTTCAACCGCTTCCTTTTTTATTTCGGTGTCTTCATCGTTATTATCTTTCACTGCGGTATTTTTTGCCGGTATATTATCCGCAATTTTGGGCATAAAATTAACCACTGCAGGGGTTAGTCCCTCATTATTCCAATTAGCACCGGCACTGCAAGCACCAAACAACGCCACTAAAAATATTAAATAAATCCGCATTATTTTTCTCCCTTTGATAAAAGGATAAACATATTTATTTGACATATCAAGCAGAATATTTCAAAATATTCTTATCTTTTTAACCATAAAGGACTTGACAATATGAAACAAATTAAAGTGGCGGCTGCTGTTTTACAAAGAAATCATAAAATTTTTATCGCTAAACGTCCGGAAAATAAACTTCCGCCTTTAGTTTGGGAATTTCCCGGCGGTAAACCCGAAGCAAACGAAACTTTTGCGCAAGCTCTGCAACGTGAATTACGCGAAGAATTGGGAATTGAAACCATCATTGGCGATTTTATCTGCCAAACCAAATACGCCTACGATTTTGCTGAAGTTGAAATCAATCTGTTTTATGCTCGTATGCAAGATGAAAATGCACTAATCCGCGATACCGAACACGTTAAAACGGCTTGGGTTTCTCCGCAAGAATTGGATGACTATGAATTTGCTCCTGCCGATAAACCGCTAATTCCCTTATTAAAAAAAATATTATAAACCAGATTAAAAAAATCTTCGCAACACACCACGTCCGCGAAGATTTTTTTTCAAACCGTTACACTATTTTTTAAATCAGAAGTATCTTTTTAATAATCCTTCCAATGCTTTGCCGTGACGTGCCTCATCTCTGGCCATCTCGTGAACACTGTCGTGAATAGCGTCAAGGTTCAATTCCTTGGCTTTCTTAGCAATAGCCGTTTTGCCGTGACAAGCACCGTTTTCACCGGCTAACATTTTTTTCAAATTAGCCTTAGTTGAGGTTCCGACCAACTCGCCTAACATCTCAGCAAACCGCGCCGCGTGCTCTGCCTCTTCTTTGGCAATCTGCTCTAATACAACTGCCACCTCAGGCAAGCCTTCCCGCATAGCTTGGCGCGCCATTGCCAAATACATTCCAACCTCAGAGCACTCACCGTTAAAGTGATTGCGCAAACCTTCCATAATTTCTCTGTCCACGCCTTTAGCAATGCCGATAACGTGCTCGGCAACCCAAGACATTTCCTCTTCTTTATACGGAACTATTTTGTCACCTTTAGCCTTGCAAACCGGACAAATTGCCTCTTCACCATCAGCAACTTCAAAAACTTGACCACATATCAAACACTTATATTTCATAACTCGCCTCTGTAGATAAAATTTGAACTCTGTTTATTTCTTACTCTTAGCCTTAGCAGGTTTTGCTCTAGCAGAATTAACCACTATCGGCACAATCATTTCCGGAACCGTTTGTTCAAAAGCCACTACATTATTGCTTCTGATGCAATGACCGTCAATATATGCACCCGGCTCAATCGCTATTGTGCTGTGTGTCGCATCACCCATCAACTTAGCGGTTTTGGCAACAAATAAATTATCGGCCTTGGCCTTTCCTTTTAAAGTACCGAAAAGTTGCAAATCTCCGGTTTTAATCGAACCGGAAACCATTCCTTTAACTCCGATAATTAATTCATCACAGGAAACATCTCCCTCAACCTGACCATCAATATGAATGATACCCTCGCTCTCAATATTGCCGAATAAACGGGTATTTTCACCAATAATAGTGGGAACCGGAGCTCCGGCGGCGCTTTTACTCATTTTACGTGCAAATTTAACATACAACAGTCTTTTTAAGTTTTTCATAAAAATTCCCCTTATATTTTAAGATAATTTAGCTTGAATAAACGGCATCGGATCTACCGGCCTGCCTTGATATAAAACCTCATAATGCAAATGCGGTCCGGTTGATCTTCCTGTTGAACCAACTTCGCCTACAGCATCATTTATGTTCAAATTATCGCCCTCTTTAACATAAATTTTTGAAAGATGAGCATATTTGGTAGAAAACCCGTTACCGTGGTCAACCACTACCAAATTACCATATCCTTTGTTTGAGTGCTCGGTCTTTACTACCCGACCCTTAGCCATAATACGGATTTTATTTCCCATACGCGCAGCCAAATCCACACCTTTATGACCGGCAACTTTCTTATTAAACGGATCACTGCGTACCCCGAACTTAGAAGTAACCCAATAACTCCAAACCGGCTTACCGAAAGGCACGGCCTTTGCTACCTCGCGATAATACTCAACATCATCCACTGCTTTATAGATGCTGGAAATTTTTTCAATAATTTCCTTATCCCGTAACTCAATGGAAGAATCTTTTTCAAATACTCCGCCCTTTGATTCGCGTTTTTTAGAATTAGCCAAAGGATTAAAATAAGTTCCTTGAGCTTTTAAGGCGCCGTTAACTTGCGAGAAAGCACTTTTAATCTTATCAACTTCTTTAGAGGCGATGGTTTCTACTTTTTTGAACACTTCCAACTCGGCACGTTTAATATTCTTTACCGCTTCTTCCATATCCGCTAATTGTTCTCTTAAAGCATCACGCTCGGCCGCCGCCAAATCACGCTGCAACATTGCCTCGTTTAAATCTATCTTATCGTTGACGGTCTTCTCATCCCACCCTTTCTTAGAACTCACCTGCTTAATCTTGTCTTCAACAATCATCGCTTTCTTTTTATAAGTTTCAATTTCCTTATTTTTGCTGGAGCTTAAAACCTCATCGATATTACGCTGAATAGCCATAAAATCGCCCATCAAATCCTCATAAGCGGTTTTGGTTCGCACCAATTCCATATCTTTTTTATAGATAATGCGATCGGATTTATGATATACGTGATAAGCGTGCGCGCCCCATATTGACACCAAAGCCAAAATAACTATACCGATGAGTTGAGCACGTGACGAAATCTTCAAGGCCTTCGCCTTGCCGGCATTACAAAAAATAATCTCTTTTTCCGAAAAAAGCGATTTTTTCTCAACATAGCGAGGTGAATAAGAGCGTTTTAACTTCTTTTTATAGTGCATATTAACAATCGTTATCGTTAAACCCAACCCATTCTCTATATCACAAAAATAAAAAAAAAGAAACACTTTTTTAAAAACTGCTAACACTAAGCGGTTTAATCTTATGATATAATGATTAATTTACTTCCGGTTCGGGTAAAACTTCCGGTAAAACTTCCGTTTTTTTAAACCAATGTTGTTGTAATTGAAATACTAAAGCACCCCAAATAGCCGATAATCCGGAACCGCATAAAATACCCAAGCGAATTTCCGATTGCATCTCTGCAGGTAAAGATAATTTTCCTACAAACAAAGCCATAGTAAAACCGATACCGGCAACCGATGCCACGCCATATAAATCCAATTTACTTACCGTATCGGGAAATTTTGCCATTCCGGTTTTTATCAAAACCCAAGTAGTGGTATAAATACCGATCTGCTTACCTAAGAAAAGTCCGAAAATAATGCCTAAAGTCAAAGTATGGGTAAATGTTTCCGCAGTAACGCTGCCTAAATACAATCCGGCGGATGCAAAAGCGAAAACCGGCAAAATAATCAAATCTACCCAAGGTTTCAATTTGCGGCTTAAGCGTTCCAATGGCGAATATTTTTTGATATTAACCCGCATCGGATAAGCCATCGCCACCACCACGCCGGCCATAGTAGTATGAATACCGCCGTTTAGAAAACAATACCACAAAGCCGCCCCAAAAAACATATACAACGAAAAATTGGTAAATTGCATCCTGTTTAACAAGTACAAGCCTATACAAGACAAGCTCGCATATCCCAGCAAATCAATTGAAACACCTTTATTATAAAACAATGCGATAATCAAAATTGCTCCTAAGTCATCAAAAATAGCAATCGCAAGAAGAAAAATTTTGGCGGCCTTAGGAATAGCCCCCCCGACAATCATCAATACACATACCGCAAAGGCAATATCAGTAGCCGTTGGTATTGCCCAACCGTTAACATATTGCTCAGAGTGATAATTAAATGCCAAATATATCAGAGCCGGACAAATAATACCTCCGGCCGCGGCAATTGCCGGTACCGCTATTTGCTTAATATCCGACAAAAATCCCTCACGCATTTCACGCTTAAGTTCCAACCCGATTTGCAAGAAAAAAAACACCATCAAAACATCATTAACCCACCACTCAAGAGGGCGTGAAAATTTCATATCATGCAACCCGACGAACAACTGGGTATGCCAAAAATCATAAACACTTTGCTGCCATTCGCTGTTGGCGCAAAAAATTGAAGCAATCATCGCGCCGATCATCAAAATACCACTGGTCATCTCATTATAGATAATCTTTTCCAACCACTCTCGAAATTTCATACCTTCTCACCTGCAAATAAAGCTTATAACTCTGTCTACCATATAATGCTAAAATGTTTAATATTTTATAAAAGCAACAATAAAAATCGACTCTAAAATACACCAATTGGATATTTAAAATTAAAAAATATTACTTATCATATTGATTTTGCGCGACAAAAAACTTGCAAGTGATAGGTAAAGTTCGGATAGTGAGTCATATAATAAGAAAAATCCAGCCAAGCGACAGGAGCATACTTTATGCTTACATAACTTAGCTTGGATGAACTTTTTCTGTATTAGATGACCGTTATACACAATTTAAAAAGAAAACTGCGGATAGTGTGAGTAGATAACAAGAAATAAAAAAACGGCGAAGTGCGCATACTTGAACGTATGTAATTGAGCCGTTTTTTATTTCTGTATTAGATACCAGCTAGACTGGTTTTATCACGACTTTTTTCAAAAAAGTCGAAGAATGGTGCAGATAAAGTGATTTAAAAGGCTTGAAAAATTTTAGTGTAGATAAACCTACATAAATTTTTCAAGCCGCATTAAATCGCTTTAGATACGTCATTATACGACTTTTTTAATCGACGTAGATAATATCATCATCCGTATCACTAACACACTTACGAGTAACCGTGCCGTTTTTGCGTGATACAACGGTGTAGCACTTATTTTCCGGTTCGGCCATATATACTCGAGGCTGGCTTACTTCAACAACTCGCGGACGGGTTGAGGATATGATGGTATCAGCCAGAGCAAATCCGGCAGCCGCTCCCAATACTCCTACCGCCACATCACCGGCATAGCGAAACGGACGATAATGAAAATGATGATGATAACTATTCCCGCCGTGATGATAACCACCTCGAGCATAAGCCGGAGTTGCCAACATCAAACTCGCTAAAAGTAATATACAAAGTTTTTTCATCTCATAAAGTCCTTTTTTTATAGTTGATAATTAGTCCTCTTGCGGCGTCGGCATCTCATGATTACCTTTCATCATATGATGCGGCTTCTGGTGATGAATTTTTTTACGCCAATCTTGTTTTATTTTTTCCATTTCGGATTTTTGTTCATCAGTCAAAATACTCTCAAATTCCGCCATATTTTCTTGACGAACTTTATCCATTTTTTCCCGCACGGCTTTGGCCTCTTCCATTAAAGGTTTCATTTTAGCGCGCCCTTCTTCGTGGATTTTATCGGCTTTGGCCTTTTGCTCATCAGTTAATTTAAGTTTTTCAGCCAATTTTTTTTGCATATCACCATTATGATGTTTCATAACCTGTTCGGCCGGCGGAGGCGGAGGCATTGTTTCATCGTTTTTTTCTTGAGCCCAAAGATTGCTGCTCATTGCCAATGTTACGGCACAAATTGTAGTAAGTAAATATTTTTTCATTTTATTCTCCTTTCAAAAAGTTTAATTTTTTCGCTAATATTTTGCGAGCATTATGCAGGCGCGACTTAACAGTACCCTCCGGCTCGCCTAAACGCGCGGCAATTTGTTTGATTGACATCTCCTCAAATTCAAACCAATAAATCACCTTACGCATTTTAGACGGCAATTCATCAACCGCTTTTAAGATTATTTTTTGTCTGGCTTTGGCATCTAATGCCTTTTCTTGATTGCAAATCACCGCCTTGTTTTGCAACATCTGCTCATCGCAAACCTCTTTTTGGCTTTGATGATAAGCCGACGACTTAAAATAATCCAAGCAAACGCTTTTGGTAATCATTGCCAACCACGAACGCAACTTTCCCTGTTCGTTATAATGCTCCAGATTGCGCCAAGCTTTAATATATACCTCTTGTTCCAAATCTTCATTATACGAACCGGTAATTTTTTTAATAATCGATTTAATAAATCCGCGATTTTGCTCTACTATTTTTTCCATTTAGCTGACCTTCAACAAACCATAATCATCAACCGGCAAGCCCATTTCTTCAATTGAGCTTATTTGCTGATATTCATCTTCACCTAAATTCCAATACAGCGAAGAATAGCTAGAATTATCCGTTTGCGGCCAAAAGGCAAAAACCAACAGAACCACACTAAATAACGAAGCACTCGTCTTGATAATTTTATTCCGACGTTTGCGTTTGAAGTAAAGCGGTTTAGCTTCTTTAATTAAATCTGAAATATCTTCCATATATCCTCCTTTCATACCACTTAAAACGATGGTAAATTTAAAAAGGTTCATTTTAAATAGAAAAAATAATTTATTTCCTTATTTTAAGCATTTTTTAACAATATGAACTCCCAACAAACCTATTGCCCAACTTCCCAAAACCGCAATCAAATATACATAAATCAACATATCATATAACATATTGATTTTAGCAAAATTTACCGAATACCATATATAAAACAATCTCAACAATCCGCATCCTACTATTAAGACTATCGCACAAATCAAATAAAACAACTTATCTTCTTTGATGGTTAAAGCCCAATCCGAAAAAACGGTTTTATGCTCTTTTGGTTTTAATGCATAAAGCATCAAGGCATACATCCACAGTTGCATACCCAAAATACTGCATATTATGCAAGCAATCTGCGTATGATAATTCAAAACTGAAATATTCCCTATTCTTAAAGGCGCCATAAAAACCGATATTACAAAAAGCGCAGAAAAGATTATCAACAACGACAATCCGCTCAATTCAAATAATTTCGGACACTCGGATAATATAAACAACAAATGTCTCATTCCATCTCTCCAAGTGCTTAAATGCGGAGTTTTATCACGTTTATCAACCCGTAAACCTGCCGGAATTTCAACAATTTTTGCTTTATTCTTTAGCGCCTTAATCAACAATTCACTGGCAAATTCCATACCATCGGAAGTTGTGCGCCAACTTTCATAAGCTGATTTTTTCATCAATCTGAAACCGGAATTACAATCGCTCAATTTTCCTCTAAACAGCATATTAATCAGCCAAGTTAAAATCGGTGTTCCTATATATTTATGCAACCAAGGCATAGCTTTTTTTTCAATTTTTCCGTTCATACGCGATGCTATCACCATATCAGCATTAGTCTCTAGGGCAGTTTTATACATTTTAGGTAAAAACTCTAAAGGATAGCTCCCATCAATATCGGCAAAAGCTACATAACGTCCATAAGCGTGCTTAAATCCGTTACGCAAAGCTGCCCCGTAGCCGCGTTGTTTGGTATGCACAATCCTCACCGGCAATTTTTCGGCAATTTGCAAAGACTTATCCGTGCTTCCGTTATCAGAAATAATAATCTCACATTTAGCATCAATCTTCTTGATAACTTTTTCTAATTGCTGCACACAAAACTTTATGGTTTTTTCCTCATTAAGACAGGGAAAAACAAAAGAAATATCTATATTATTATCAACCATTACTCCCTCTCTTGATTTGCAAGTTTATTTTTTATAAACAAATTCCTAATTCCGGCATCAACAAAATCACATCCTTTACAAAAAGCATATCCTCGTCTGCCTAAGATAATTTTTTGCCGAATATCTTGATAAATCTTCCCCTCCCATATATCGCGAATATTTTGCTCTGCGACATTTCCTAAATCTGTTTTTTCTTTAGCATCGCAACAACATAAACCGACCTTGCCTGAGGGATAAATTGTAAAATCCGTCCAAGGCATAATACAAATTTGATTATTAAATGATTTATATGGTTTATTTGGAGCAGCGCCGGCACGATTGGTAAGAACCTCTTTAATATATCGAATCTGAATGGTTATATCGTTATTCCAATACTCTTTATCGGTGATTATAAATTCATATAATTCGCGAATTGACTTATGTAAAGTTAAAGTTTCAGAATAATTGTTAATTATCATCTTATCAATATACGGAGCAATTTTTTTAAATCTGTCTATGGTCAATAATGTCCCGTTTGTATAAAGCAGCATCTTTGCTTTGGGCAATTGCTGTTTAGCATATTTATACCAATCCTCAATACGCTTATCCATAAAAGGCTCATTATTAACATAAAGATTCAAATAACCGTCAAACCCCCATTCTTTTAATTCAGCTATTATCTTATGAAACAACTTCTCATCCATTTGAGCAAACGGTCTTTTATCATTTCCCTTGCTGGCCGGACAAAAAGCGCACTCACTATTACAGCGATTGATGGTTTCAATAGAAATCAAACAGGGTAAACAAGTGTGATTTTCTTGTTGCCGAGCATTAAAAAAAGCAACGTATTTTTTATACAATCGTTTACGTAATAAATACTGCAAATTAAGATATGCCCAACTTGTAAAAGGAGAAAAATACTTGCGTAAAATCCATCCCCACCTGCCGCCATAGGTAACAATCTTGATTTTATTTTTTAGGCTCATTTTTTTTCATCCGTTTCATTCATAACCCAATTATGAGGGACGCATATAATCATAGGATTACCAAAAAGATATTCCACACTTCTAAGGACACGGCATTTCTTACCTCGCAAATCTTCTTGCATTCTGTTTCTGATTATACGGCTTTGCATTTTATTTAATGATAACCTAAAAATTATCACTTGATTTTCATATTGTTTTTCTAAATTATCAATAACATCTTTGAATTTGCCGTTTCTGGTCATATCTGTATAAGTATATGGTAAAACATCAATAAATTGTGACATTCCTACCGCTCTGAAATCATTGTTGTATTTTGCAATCTCAGGAACTATTGCGGCTACAGGCATATTATACAGCTTAACTAAAGTGTGATTAGGTAATTTAATCGGTTCAACATCTATAACTTTATCTTTATTTTGAAGATTATTAAAATAATCCTCCGTCAGTGTCACGGATACAAAAACGACCATTAATACATACGATAAGACATATAATACAGGCCGCCACTTGTTTTTTCTAAACCATACACTGAATGTTTGCACCACCAACAAAGCGCCAAACATTTCCAAAACAATAAAATAGTGTTGTACTCCCAAAAATTTAGCCCACACCAAATAGTAAATTAATAAAAACAAATAGAAGAAAAATTCCATCGGTCGGTTTTGATAATAATATTTTATTTTTCGCTTAATTATTAAATAAATTATCCAAACGATTGCTAAAATATAAAATATCTGCAAGCGGAAATCTGCTCCTACCCCTTCACCATTGCAAACATTGCCTAACAAGGCTAAAAAAGGACAAAAAGCGAGTTGGTTAAATGTTGGCACAAAATTATCAAAAGAAATGTTATCTTTTATAAAATATTCTGACTGAAAAATATTATTAAAAAACGGGAAAAAAGGATTGTCATACAAGTCATACATCTTATACATCCACCAAGCGTTGACAACCAAATATCCAACCAATCCGCATAAGGTAAAAATTGATATAAATTTAATGGGTTTTTCCAACCATTTAAAACCTATTATCAAGCTCAATCCTGCTGCAACACATACCGCAAAACTTGTGGATTTTAATCCTAATCCTGCCCCTAAAATCAATCCTGCCCAAATAAAACTTTTTACATTTTGCTTCTGTGGACCGCCCTTTATTTCTTTAAATAAAAAATATAGCCCGCAAAAATTAATAAAAGCCAATATAATTTCATTGTTGCTTGATGATATATTAAACCACGTCATTCTGCCGGTCACAGCAATAACCATCGTAAATAAAACTTCCCAGCATCCTCTTACTGTATCAGTATCAAAAATCAGTCGCAAGGTCTTATAAAACACAAACAGCAACCAACCAAACCACAAACCATTAACGGCATAAAACCAGTTAATATGTTCGTTAAATAAAACTATCGTAAAATAACGGGGTAAATCTATTAACGGATTTAAAAAAGTCAGATAACTAGCCGGAGCAACATCATAACCAATACGTCCATTCAACCAAGCCCACGGATTGTAATAATGATAATTATAAAAATCAAACAGGTTTTCATTTTTTAATATTACACTGACAGCAACTGAAAACGACATCAATACAATAAACATAAAGCGATTATTATTCAGTAACTTCAGCATTATTTATCTCCATAGCCACATCTGACGTGTAAGGGTAGCATTATCACAGTGCATTGTAAATCAAAATTTATTTTCTCAACAGGGTAAGAAGAAGGAAAATTATGCCATACTTGTTATAAAAAAATACAAACCCTCTGTTAAACCAAAATTAAAATGGAACAGAGATTCCAAAAATAAAAACGGAACAGT
>ERZ842401.6074-NODE-6074-length-13070-cov-3.657165_pt1 | contig 13070 bp, 13 predicted proteins | sample MGYA00521270_ERZ842401 | MGnify/ENA primary metagenome ERZ842401 (study PRJEB31892, sample SAMEA3878208) | bioreactor metagenome | biome: Moose rumen | place: Sweden | collected 2011-10 | study: EMG produced TPA metagenomics assembly of the PRJEB12797 data set... | reverse complement strand
CGTAGCCTTTACCCTTGACGTATCTTATTCCTTGGATACACTGTCTAAAGCCCAAGTAAGAAATAGTGGTGGTTAATCATTACTTTCTGGTCGCATAAAAAAGCTAGCTAGTAGACATCAAGCTATACTGTTTCTCAAGCGAATCGTTTTAGATGAGCGAAGAAACAGTATGCTTGTAGTCGTAACTAGCTAGCGTAAAACTTAGACAAACTAAAATTTATTTATTCGAGCGGCGCCAGATGTGCATCTTTTCTGCCTCGGCGATGAGGTCGTCTCTGAAATCTGGGTGGGCTATGCCGATGAGGGCTTCTGCTCTCTCCCAAGCAGATTTTCCTTTCAGACAGACTTTGCCATACTCTGTTACAACATAATGAGTGTTTGCCCTAGTGTCAGTTACTATAGAGCCTTCTGCTAGAGTTGGTCTGATGCGACTCTTTAACTGGCCATCTTTTGTTTTAAATGTAGATGAAAGACATACAAAGCTCTTTCCTCCATTTGAAAGGTATGCGCCTAAAACGAAATCAAGTTGTCCGCCTGCTCCTGAGATTTGTTTTGTTCCAGCAGACTCCGCGTTTATTTGACCAGCTAAATCAATGTCAACAGCATTATTTATAGATATAAAATTATCAAGGGCGGCTATTGAACGAATATCATTGGTGTAGTTTACAGGTGCGCTCATAAGCTCTGGATTGTTGTCCATGTAATCGTACATCTTTTGTGTACCTGCGCCGAAGGCATAGGTCTGACGGAATCTGTCGATATTTTTCTTGCTGCCGTTGATTTTGCCTGCTTTGGCAATATCTACAAAGGCGTCAACATACATTTCAGTGTGAACACCTAAATCCTTTAAATCAGAGTCTGCTATCATGGTGCCGACTGTGTTAGGCATTCCGCCGATACCAAGCTGGAGGCAGGCACCATTAGGGATTTCCTCAACAATAAGCTTTGCAACGGCTCTATCAACATCTGTAGCTTCTGTGCCGCCACCCATTTGAAGCATAGCTGGGTTATCACCTTCTACAATAGCATCTACCTGTGAAATATGAATTCCTTCTTCAAATCCACCTAGGCAACGAGGCATGTTTTTATTAACCTCTACAATTATATGTTTTGAGTTTTCACATGCTGCCATCAAATGAGATGCATTAGGGCCAAAGTTAAAATATCCATGGTTATCCATAGTTGTAACTTGGATCATTAATACATCATTTGGCTCTATATGGCGTCTGTAATAGCCTGGTAATTCTGAATATCTGATAGATGCATAATAAGCACAGCCTCTATTAATAAGCTTTCTTTCAATGCCACCCATATGCCATGAATTCCAACAAAAATGTTCACCAGCATCTTCTCTTTCAAAGATTGCAGGTAGCTTCATAAGAATACCACCGCGCACTTTTACATCTGTCAGCTCATCTGTGCGCTCAGCCAAAGCTTTATCAAGGGCATCTGGTGTGCCTGTGCACCATCCATAATCAACCCAGTCACCACTTTTTACAACCTTTACTGCTTCTGACGCTGTGGTAAGCTTCTTTGCATACTCTTTACTGTAGTCCATAATAACCTCCGCTCGTTAAATTATTATCAAAGTTGTTTATATTTTAACACTTTGCATATCCTACTTCAATCAAAAGACTAATTTTTGACCTAATATTAATATTCTAGTGGTATAATAAATATTAAATAAGTGATCAACAGGAGGTAAGACTATGTCAAAACAAGAAATCGAAGTCGCTGGTGCTAAGAGGCAAATTCAAATTACTCCTTTTGAGCATCATACAAAATATCATGAAACCGACCAGCAGGGATTTATTCATACAGACAATTATCTAAATTGGATGGAAGATGCAAGAATGAATCTCATGGAGCAAATGGGGTTATCCTTTAAGCAAATGCTTGAAATGGAAATAAGTTCACCTGTTATTTCCCATTCTATTGAATACAGAAGCGCTGTTAAATTTGATGAGACTGTTGTGGTAGATACAAAGCTAATGTCCTATGATGGGCACGAAATGGAGGTTGCATATCGTATATACGATAAAGCCACAGGAGAGGATCGAGCTATAGCAAAAAGCCGTCATTGTTTTGTAAACAAATCCGGCGTTCCTATTTCTATGAAAAGAGCATATCCAGAGCTTGATACAAAATTCTTTGAATTTAAATAACAAAGTTTTTGGGGGTACAACACACCTATAAATCCCTGCCAGCTTTATACACAAGCTGTCGCAGGGATTATTTTTAACCTTTTGAACCAATTTCAACCAAAAGATTTATGAGCTCAATGTCTGATTCTTGAACCCTAAGATTGGTTTCTATCTTTTCTCCATTTGGATCTGTGATGGCTATTTCTATGATAGAGCCAGGTGTCATTGCCTTAGTTTTAGCAGCTCCAAAAAAAGGTAGTAGTTTGGGATGGTTTGCATTGAATTTTGCTGCTGCAGTTCTAACTTTAAATAAATCTGCTGGATTAAATGCCATTTTATATCTCCTTTAAATCATATATTTTCTAAGAAGCTTTTTTAACTCCTCTTCCTTAATAGGCTTTTCAATATAGTCGCTAAATCCTGCCTTTTCATATGTGTCTCTGGCGCCTACTACGGCATTGGCAGTCTGCATTATTAGCGGGGTATCTTTATTAGGATTGTCAGCCAAAGAATCTATAATCTCTTTCAGCTCTATGCCATCCATACCAGGCATTAGATGATCAATAAATATGATATCATATTTTGTCCGTTTAATCTTCTCAATTGCTTCCATACCATTTATTGCGGTATCAACACTTATATCTGTCCCCTTTAATAGCATGGTAAATACCCTAAGGTTTATAGCCACGTCATCCACAACAAGAATACGCCCTATAATATCGAAAACCTCATGTCTATCTGCTACTCGCCTATCACCGTTAGGACCCATAGAAAATATACCGCATGGTTCCACGGAACGAATTTCCTGAGGTAGTACTACCGTAAATACGGTACCTTTTCCGAGCTCCGATTCAACACTTATCTGTCCGCCCATCAAATCCACCAATTGCTTTGTGATGGTGAGCCCCAAACCGGTACCCTCTATTTTGCTTTGGGCGAAATCTCCTACTCGCTTAAAGGAATCAAATAAATAAGGTATGCTATCTTTTGCTATTCCAATTCCCGTATCACTTACGCTTATAATAAGCAGGAGGCGGCCATCTGATATTTTGCCATTTATGCCAAGTGTAATACGGCCTTCTGTCGTATATTTTACAGCGTTGGTAAGTAAATTGGTAACTATTTGAATGATGCGATCCCTATCGCCCTTTAGAACTGATGGCAATACATCACTCATATCTACCTCGAAGGCTAGTCTACTGGCTATGGCTCTAGGTCTAACCAGGGAATAGCACTCCCTTACCATGTCCATCAAATCATAATCATTTTCTATTATTTCAACTCTGCCCGCATTTACCTTGGCCAAATCCAATACTTCGTTCACAATGCTAAGCAGATAATTGCCAGCACCGTTTACATCCCTGGCATATTCCAAAATATTGTTTTCCTTACTCTCGCGTAAAATCATTTTGTTCATGCCAAGAATTGCATTGATTGGAGTGCGCATTTCATGAGACATTCTTGACAAAAATGCCGTGCTGGCCTCTTGGGCTTTTACGGCTGCAAACATATCTCGCTCCATATTTCGTATATCAAACAAGGCTCTAACATATGACATGGCCATCATAAATACCAACCCAACTAATAAAATTGTTCTGTTGATTGTAGTTGGCTTGTTTTGGTATACAAAGATTTGCACTACTCCGGCCACCATTGCTCCAATAATGCCAACAAGCTCTGGCCAGAACCTTTTCACATGTCCTACCACCCAATCGCTTATAAGTGTCACAATAAATATGACCATATCAATAATAATTCCCGCGAATGCATAGTAGAGCACTCCACTTAAATCAGTGCCATTGAATACCTGAAGCAAAATCGCAAGGAAGCATACAAAAAGGCATAGTAAGGCAATAATCAAATATAAGACCTTATAACGTCCTTCCTGCAAAATATCAAAATAAAGGGCCATTACAAATGGGATTAAAATCAGGCTAAAATAAGTCATGTAGGAAAACAGTGAGAAATTGGGTGCTATAAACTGCCTCACGTTCGACTCGGCAAGAGACCATATTCCTATGCACATAGAAGCCCAACCAGCAAAAAACAAAGACATAGTCTTCCTGTAGGCTACCCTAACAATAATGCCTATTATAAAGGCCGCTACGCCCAAAACTATTAACATAAGGGTAAGTATAAGAGAAAATTTTTCCCTTTCAAAAAGGGCTTTTGTAATTCCCAGCTGTGTTCCAATACTAATGCTGTCTATAACGCCTGAATAATTATTATCTCCTGTAAAAATTATTTGCATAGTTTTTCCAGAATCTGATGGATCTACTGGAATAAACATCAAAGCTCCTGGGCTATTGTCTCCAAACAATCTAGTGTATTTAGTAGAATATGAATATCGCAGTTCATCATCTACATAAACCTGCACATCCTGTTTGGCGGAATCAAAGCTTATAAACCTCTCACCTAAAACAGGGGCGATTTCTTTTTCCATTGTAAATTTATGATCGTTCCCCATATCAAACTGATTGGGAATATCTATTTCTTCCTTGGTGCCATCAGTATAGATTCTGCTCCAGCCCTCGCTATAGTCTTCAATAGAATAATCAGTATATGTACGCTCATCCTCTAAAAAACATTGGCTGCTTATGACCAAAGCCAACATCAATATGAACATAATCATGCCGCCGGAAAAAATCATATCATATAAGAACTTGCTAGTTTTTTTCATATTAATTCCCTATTTTCTTTATCTTTTATAATTTGTAGCAATTCCGCATGTATTCACAAAATCGCATTTTAAATGCTATCCTTATACACTAAACAGCTATTATCATTTTAAACATTAGATTCCTTTAAAACAACAAATTACGAAAAAGGTCACAGAATTTTAAATATTATGGCACCTTTTAAATGTTATACTGAAAATAATGTATTAAATGTCTCTTTCTTAGGAGGTAATCTAAATGGCAAGTTCTGAACAAATCGCAAAAGAATATTATGAAAAGGGCATCAGCCTGATACATGCCAACAATCTGGAGCTTGGTATTGACAATCTAAACATGGCCTTGAGTATATACGAAGAATTGGAAGATTCCACCCACTATATCCTTTCTCTCAGGGGATTGGCTATTGCTTATGGCATAATGGGTTATGATAGTAAAATGCTGTTTAAATGCCTAGATGCTTTTGATTATCTAGATAAACATGGTATAAAAGGTGCTAAACACTTCTTTTATGCTGTAATTTGCAACAGATATATGCTCTTAGGCGACTATGATAGTTCTCTAAATTATGGCAAGCTGGCGCTTCAGGATTTGGAAGAACACGGAACTGAATTTGAAAATAGCCCTCACTCCTATTTGGTAGCTTGTCTAAATCTTGCATATGACTATCTTCATATTGACAGGCTTGGCGAAGCTGAAAACTATCTAAAACGTGCCTCAGAGATCGCCAAGAAAAATGACTTGGGTTATCATGATTTAAGCCTATCTATTTTAGACGCTGCCCTCCACCATGCAAAGGGTGATGACCAATATGTATATGACCACATAGACGGATTGGTTTCATTTATCAAAAGCTCAAAGATTACTATTCAAGACTATTTAGAAGACCTGAAACTTCTTATAGAAACCTTCTGCAGCATGAATGAATTTGAAAAGGCAGAGGCTGTTGCAACAAGCCTGGACTCAACTGCTACTATTTCAAATGATGTCCATATGAAATTGGAAGCAGCCAAATTATTTATGTTGGTTTATAAAAAAAGTGGTGATATAGAAAAATATCATGATGCTTGTGTACGATTTGCTGAAAATTCTATAACAGTTACCACTACAGAAGCCACCAGACATTTACAAGAGATGGACACAGCCATCGCATTGTCTATTGCAGATACTCCAGCAGAATTATTATAATCCTAAATGGAGGTAACACTGCTAGCGAGTGTAAATATACCTTGCTAGCAGTTTTTTTATGTTATGAAGAAAAAAATAAGCGTAATTCTAATTATCATTTTTGCAGTTGCAATCTTTATAAAGGCAGAGCTTGAATTTAATCCGTCTGTAAGAGTCCTGTTGTCAGTCATAGATTTTTCTGAATCAACTCTAAACAGTTCCGATTATCTGGCATATGATGTAGATTTAAAGGATTTGTTCAGAAACAATATCAACGCAGATATCAGCTATGAGGGAAGCGCCTATATCAAAAAATTAAAGGGATTTCCATATTCAATAAATGGCAATATATCTGGTCAACGCTCTTATGAACAAAAACAGTTTTCATGCAAATCCGATTTGAATGTATTGGTAATAAATGTTGGAAAGCTAGATATTTATGCCAAGGACGACACCGTATATTTAGTTGCTCCTTTGCTTGGAAATATTTCTTACGGATTTGATACCGACAATGATTTGTTTTTGCATGCACCGGATTTAAATAACGATATCAACGAAGAATGGTTTCATAACAATAAAGCTAACATATTTAACTTTATCAGACAGATTGATATTCAAAAAACTGATGAAACCTTTGTGGATGAGGATGGCACCATATGTCAGGAATATAAAATCACAATACAAAAAGGACAGGGTGATTTTATATGGAACCTTTTGGGAATGAAAGCTCCAGACCACGACATAACCTGGTCGCTTTTCCTAGATAAATTCAATCACACCAGGAAGGTTGTCTTTGATTTGTCTTACAAAACCGAAGGTGCTTATTGCACAGTCTACGGAAATAATCTGAATACATTTGAATTGCATATTCCACTTCCAGACGATGAATCCACCATTGTCACTATCAAGCGAAATGGAAATACAACCTACACTCATGCCTATTCAAACAATATCAGCTACTTTGCATCAACAGGCGACGTCTATTCGGCAGATTTCAATACAACCATAGATTTTGTAGATGATGGCATGGAAATAGAGGCATCAGATGTAGCTATTCAAAAGAATACTACTATGCTAGCAGAGGGTTACTTGAAGGGCAATATCACTCCAACTTCTGATATGGGAGACGTGTTTGAAAATGCCCACGTCGACCTTTCAGATGTTACTGTAATCGATTGGGACACAATAAAAAATGACACCGCCTCTTTCGTAGACGATGTCATCTCTCAAGCTCGTGAAAAAGTTGATATTTTAAACCTATTTAACTAATCAACCTCTGGCATATTGCCTAAGATTTTGTAGAGGAGTTTGTAAAGTGTTTCAGACTCCTCCTGCGATAAATCAACGCATCTACCCATCTTTGCAGGGATTCGGCAGGCTTGTTCTTTCAATTCCTCGCCTTCCTTTGTAAGGGTAATGATAAGGTTTCTCTCGTCATCTTTTGAACGACTTCTTTTCACATACCCCTTCTGCTCCAGCTTTTTTAAAACAGGTGTAAGAGTACCTGAATCTAGAAATAGCTTATCGCCCAATGCCTTAACCGTAATTTCCTTTTCTTCCCAAATGACCATCATGGCAATGTACTGAGTGTATGTCAAATCAATTGGATCTAAGTATGGTTTATACCTCTTAACAATTTCCTTTGAACATGCATATAGTGGAAAACACAGCTGGTTTGAAATTTTCAAGCAATCAAATTTATCGCCCATATTAATATCACCTCAATTATAAATTCTTAGACACGAAATCTGAAAGTGCCTCCTTAGGAACAAATCCTACATTCATATCTACCTTTTCGCCATCCTTTAAAACAACGATAGCTGGAATATTCATAATACCATATTCTCTAGCCAAATCAGGATTTTCATCTGTATCTACACCGTAGAAATTAGCCTTTCCTTCGAACTCATTTGAAACCTCTTCCAATACTGGAGCAAGCATCTTGCATGGTCCGCACCAGGTAGCGTTGAAATCCAATACTGAAATACCTGACTTATCCATTGTCTTAAATTCATCCTGATTAATTTTCTTTACCATAATATATCTCCTTTCAAATTATATCAAATTTACAAATGGTTGCTTAATAGTTTTTAAACTAGTTCTGACTTTTCTTTAGTTCTGCCAAATACGAAACAGCAGAAAGGGCTGCCACATTTCCTTCGCCTGCAGCCTTGATATACTGATAAGGTGTACCAGTAATATCTCCACATGCATACAAGCCTTTGATATTTGTATTCATCTGACGATCTACCTCTACATGGTTACCATCCATTTTGAGGCCAGGCACCAACTGAGATGGAGCAATCTGCTGTCTCAAGATAAATACCCCGTCAGCTGTAAATGTATCGCCATCAGTTTTAAGTGTAGCCTTGCCATCAGAATAATCAATAGAATCTGGTTTAATTTTTTCTGTGACTTCAATATTTCCAGAAAGGCTTCCTGTGTATTCATACTGTGGCAAATAATAAACCTTTTCAGCTCTCTCTGCCAAAAATTCAGCTTCCTCTTCGTCCTCTGGACTATAAGCAACGATGACAGCTGTACGTCCCTTATAAAGTGCTGCATCACAGGTTGCACAGTAGCTAACACCTCTGCCTAAAAACTCCATTTCACCTGGGAAAGGCTTCATGGCCGTCATACCAGCTGCTATTATAACCGTGGATGCCTCATAATCTGTGCCGCTATGGCACTGAATGGAGAAATACTGCCCCATTGAATATACTGCATTTACTTTGTCTTCGGTAATTTCTATGCCCATTGATGCAGCATGATTTAAAAATGCTTTGGACATATCATCACCTGACACATTAGGTAATCCTAAATAGTTCTGAATCTCATGTGCCTTTGCCACCTTATCAGATGAACCTTTGCTGCCTAGTAAAAGAACTGTTTTATTTCTAACCTTTGCAGTTATTGCTGCTTCTAGTCCTCCAGGACCAGTACCAATAATTGCGATATCATATCTATCCATTTCTATACCTCCTATACCTTAGCGAGGCCTAAACGATTGTGTACAATCTTTTAGGTTGATTTAATTGTACACAATCTAATTGCATTTGTCAACATATAAATCATAAAGTTTTTGTAAATGATTTTGTCAAAAAAAGAAGCACCGCAATTGCGATGCTTCTATTCCTTTTATTATGCTTGGAAAAGCTTATTTACAAGATTCTCCTGGCTTTCCATCTGGTTCTTCATGGTCATGTTTTGTGCTGCTCCAACTACGCCAGAAGATTTCATCTTTGTAACAGATTCATTGAATTCTGCATCTTCCTTGGCTGCCTGAGCCGCTGTAAGATTTTCAGCTGTATTGTTATTTACATCATATGCTGCAGATAAGCCATTAGTTTCAGCTCCAATCTGGCTGCGCATGCTGCTGACTGATGAATAAGCACTGTCTAATGCTTCAGTAGATATTTCATCTGGATTACCTGATACATCGAAGTTTTCCAAATCAGCCATGGCTGCTTTGGCATCAGTCTCGGTGATTGTAGCGCTGGCGGTACCAGTATTGATATTTATGTCACCCGTAGTACCATCCAAAAGATTCTTGCCATTATAGCTTGCCTGATTGATAGTCTGATTGATGGTGGCAACAGTCTGTTCATTTGCTTCCTGCAAAATTGCTCTATCACTTTCAGAATAAAGTCCGTTCATGGCCCTAACTGAATTTTGCTCGATGTCACCCAAGGAATCTGAAATATTAGAAAGGGCCCCATCGGCAATGTTTGCAGCATCTATACCATAGGAAATATTGCTGCTACCAGTGGTTAAAGATTTAGCCTCTTTCATTAACTGCTCTGAAATTGACATAGCCACCGCATCATCAGCAGCGGTGTTCACCTTTTTTCCTGTGGTTAATTCCTTGGAAGCCTTCTTCTGCTGCTCCTCGTTGGCTTTCATATTATTGATATGATTTTGATATTGTGCTGTGTTTAAATTAGATTGAACCTTCATAATAACTCTCCTTCAATCCTGTTATAAAACATAAAAATATTCCAATTTGTACAAATATTATAACTCCGATTGAAGAAAATGTCTTGTGAAAAAACTGTTATCTAATTCTCAGAATTAGTCTTCTGGGGCATGCACACTGCCATATAGGCTCAAATTCGTCTCTTGCCTTTCAATTTCTAAATTGTATCTTTCCTGTACTCCATCCCAGTATTTAGCTAGGTCAGATTCGTTTCTTCTATCAGGCACCTCAAATTCATCAACCAAAATTTTTCCAAAGTAGTCGGACATTTTTTCAGCTCCTGATAAATTAAGATGAAGACCTCCGTCGTATGTATCTTCGGACCAATCCAATCCTATTTCATCCTGATATTCAAGGAAATTGATGTAGGTAAGATTGTTTGCCTCTGCAAAATCTACCATCTGCTGATTCCACTCATCATACCAATATGGATATAGGGTTGGTGCCTTCACTAAAATCAATTCCACATCATTATCTTTACAAAGCTTAGTGAGCTTTTCCAAATAATAATAGGAATTGTCCCCAAACTGATAATCAGAAAGCGGTCTGCCCTCTGGCACATCCTCGGCCGGCTTTACATCCACTCGCATATAGTATCCATTAAAAGATACCTTATCCCTATGGAAAAGATAATTGAAATCATCAGAATTCAAATCGCTCCACCTAGAATGATATCTCAAGATTGGAAATAGGTATTCTATGAAATTCTCTTCGTCTGTCATGGAGGCTTTGATGGAATTAACCTTGCTCATGGACCATTTCATTCCATCCAAAGTCATTCTATTATAGGCTTCGTTCTGTGGCTCATTGTATTTCATTGAAAGCACATTAAATACAATGATGTCTGGATGCTCCAATTTTATTGTTTCTTCCTCCAGGTAATATGACTGCCATATAAGCTGTTGAGCGCTACCTCTGATGTATGAATTTATACCATAATTTTCCCATAGGTAAACTGGGCTAATATTTTCATATAGTTCGCAGTCGCCTATAAAGACCACATTATGATCCGTGGAATCATCATAGTACTCCTGTATCATGGCTCCTTCTAGGATGCCTGACATATATTTGGGTTCTAAAAGCTTGGTGGCTAGGCCCAAGCCTGTGAAAGCCACAGCCACCGTCAAAATAATCGCAATAAACTTTTTCATTAGTTTTCTCCACTCTAGAACTGATTGTAAATAAACTGGCTGGCTGAGTAGCCTATGCCGTAGGCACCAAATATTAGGGTGGCCATGAAAAGGGCATACCAGATTATGAACTGCACTGGAATAGCTAGCTTCCATATGCGCTCACGGACAGAGCCACTACGACCAATGAGACTGACAGTTACAAGGATAAGCATGCCTATGAATACTACTAAATAATCCAAGCCTGATATTCCCATGCCTATGAAGCTCATGGCATTAAGTTGAGATAGGCTTGACCTTAAAAATATGCTTCCAAACATTTTAAAGGTAAGAGGCACATCTCTGTAGCAATCAAACATACGAAGCGATGACATGATAAGAACTGTTCTTATGATTTGAAACATTTTCCAGCCAAAAGTGCCTGCCACATTTACCTTGCTATGGAACCATCTGTAGAATGGCTCTAGCTCCTGGGAAATCATAATGACTACGAAGTTGCCAAGTCCCCATACGATGAAGTTCCAGCTGGCTCCATGCCATATACCTGTGGTGAACCATACAATAAAGCTAGACAGATAAACAGGGACACGCTTGCCTATATTATTGCCGAGACGAGCTCTGGATTTTTTGGAAAGCTTCATCATAAACTGGTTGGCACTGATTGGATAAAAGATATAATCAGTGAACCAGGTTCCCATGGTGATGTGCCATCTGTTCCAATATTCCTTGATGTTTTTAGAAAAGTATGGGCGAATAAAGTTCTCCGTAACCTTGATTCCCATGGTCTCGGCCACACCTATTGTAATATCTATTCCACCTGTAAAATCGGCGTATAGCTCTAGAGCGTAAAACATAGCTCCTGCAAAAGCATAGAATCCATTGTATGTATCTGGGTCTGCAATAATTGCTTGCACAGCCACCAGGATTCTATCTGCAATAACAAGCTTTTTGAAAAAACCCCAAAGGATTCTCTGTAAGCCAAAGGATACAGTCTTTGCATCAAATCTATGCTCGGCGTACAGAGTCTGGCTAAGGTTGGCATATCTAGAGATAGGTCCCTGTACAAGCTGGGGAAAGAATGATACAAAAAGAGCAAATTTAAAGATATTGTCCTGGGCCTTGAATTTGCCATTATATACATCAATCAAATATCCCATTGATTGGAAGGTGTAGAAAGAAATGCCCATTGGAATGACCAAATCCACAAATGAAATCCCATCTGCCCTGCCAAAAGCAGAAAGCATAGAATTAATATTAGCTATCGTGAAATTGGTATATTTCGTTACTGCAAGAATGCCTAAATTAAGAAGCAGACATGCCAAAAAGATTTTCTTTTCGGCAGAATGCTCCTTTGCCTTTAGAGCCTTTCTTTCTTCCTTTTCATATTCCTTTTTATGTTCCTTGAACCAGGAATCAAAGCTCTCCTTTTTATCGGATATACGTTTTGCTGCGAAAAATGTAGTGACTGTTGTGGCTGCTATAAAAAGCAGATACCTAGGGTCAGCCATAAAATAAAAAGCGTAGCTGGCAAGAAGCAGGAAGGACCACTGGGCCCTTCCTGGCAGCAAATAATACATTATGAATACTACTAGCAAAAATAGAATAAATTCATAGCTTGTAAATAACATTTAATTAGTCCTCATCATCTAATTTAGCCTTGATTAAAGCATAGATTGTATCTGCTGATGCGAAGTTCTCAGGTGTAAGCTCTGCTGCACCTATAGTAACGTCAAACTCCTCGTTAATCTCTGAAATCAGTGACACAATATCAAATGAATCTAGGATGCCTCCTGTCACCAAATCCTTTGCAGTAGTAAAGTCCACCTCAGGATGTAAATCCCCTAAAATCTCTAATAATTCTTCCATGATAATTCCTCCTTGTAATTAAGTCCGCGGCTTCTTAGTAATTCTAAGCTCCCGCAAGCCATCTCCCATACTCGGGCAAGGGAACTCCCCTAAAGGGGCACCCTCCTTCCCC
>ERZ842401.6073-NODE-6073-length-13075-cov-4.362750_pt1 | contig 13075 bp, 4 predicted proteins | sample MGYA00521270_ERZ842401 | MGnify/ENA primary metagenome ERZ842401 (study PRJEB31892, sample SAMEA3878208) | bioreactor metagenome | biome: Moose rumen | place: Sweden | collected 2011-10 | study: EMG produced TPA metagenomics assembly of the PRJEB12797 data set... | reverse complement strand
ATCCCCAATCCCCAATCCCCATTATATAAAGAATAATAAATCTTTTTTATTTTTATTTTATAATTATTAAAATAATTTTAAATAAATAAAATTTACATCAATGAAATTAATCAAAAAAGCTATTACTAATTTTATTTCTCCTACACAAAAAGTAGATTTCTATGATTCATTACAAGATATAATAATATCAAAAAAAGACTATTGTAATTCAATACTCACTAGTTTAATAAATCTATCAAATTGTCTCAATGATTTTCATATAAGAATAAATAATCTAACATTAAATTTACAAAATATTGAAATATTCCAAGACGAACTCCATATTCACAACTTAATCGAATCACTTCATAAAGGAATATTAGAAAAATTTGAAGAGAGTTCAAAAACTTTGAACGAAATAAATTCTCATTTTTTGAAATATATAGATAATTTAACCGAGGAAATGCAAATATATAAAGAATTTCGAAGTGTTTACGAAAAATTAGAACAACAGAAAGAAAAATTAAAAAAAAGTGAGGATATATATCACAAAACAGGAAAAGAAATGGAATACAAAATAAGACAATTTGTTCAAAATAACATTGGCTGTTTAGAACAAATTAAGCAAAATGAATATTTAATGGAAGAATTAGAACAAATTATTTATCCCCCAAATTTAGCTCATCAAAGTTACGAAAAAAATTGGAATATAACTAATGACTTAATTGGTATATATAATCAAAAGCAATGCAAGTTTTTTAACTTTTTACCGGAAATTGTCGCGAAAGATGATGTCTTTTATTTTAGTTTGGTTAATGCTTTGGTGAATTCTTTAGAAAATGAAAATAAAAAAACTAAGGATGAAATTAATAGATTGAAAGACTCGAAAAATTTGGAAAAAAAAGAAAATAAAAATACTTTGAAAATATTAGTGGAAGAATATGAAAAAAATAAAATCGAAGAAAAAAAAAAGATTTTTCAACACTATCCTACTGAATTGAAATTTAGTAATTGCAAAAATAAAAAAGAATTCGAAATTTATTTTTACTCTATTGATATGATTAAAAAGTATTTAGATAATAGTATATATCCAAATTATGATTATGATACCGAATTTAAAAATTTCAAAATAAATGATTTAACAAAACAATTATTTGCGAATAACAACGAAGAAATTCCTAAAAATTTACAAGAAGATTTTTCTTTTTTAATCGAAGATCCTTCAGTATATCATACATTTTTTGTAATTTTGAGTAAATTCAGAGCAAAAGGTTCCTTCGCTCTTACTAAATCCTTAATAACTTTATTAGGCGATTCCTTTGAAAAAGTTTTATCTAAATCAAAGAAGAATAAACTTTATGACAACGTTAAAAATTGTATAATCCTTTCACAGACATATTATTACGAAGATGATCGAAAACAAAAAATATATATATTTGAATTTATTAAAAATAATAAATGGTTGAAATCAGCCAAATTTTGGCGGAATTTTATTTTATATATGATAGAAAAGGATTTAGAACGTTTTAATAATGATAAAGAAAAAGACCTCAAAAAATTAGGCGAAGTTGTTTTTTCGCAGTTGTTGACTTTTTCGAGTAATATGAAAAGTTTCGAAATTGATAAAAGAATTATTGTGAAAATAATTGATGAATTTATTGAGAAATATAACTATATATCTGAATCAAATTTGAAATTAATTTATGGTGTGATTATACAAGGAAAAGAAGGAGAACCAAATGATGATTTGGAAAAATTAAGGAAAGAATATGATGTTTCTTTAGAAAAAGATAATGATTTGAAAAAATCAGAAAATAATAATGATAATGAAGGTGATAAGGAAAAGGATATAAATATAAATAAAAATAATAATGATAAAGAAGAAGAAATAAAGGAAGATAAAACAAATGAAAATGATAATAATGAAGAAAAGGATGATAAAAAAGAAATAAATGGTTTTGAAGTGATTAATTTTAATGAAGAAAATAAATAAAGTTATTTATCAAATATTTTTTAAAAATTTAAATATATAATTATAATTATTTTTAATTTTGTTAAAAATTAATTAGAATTTTTAACTTTATCAAACTGCAATTTCGCATCAGTGATTTTTTGAAATTCATTAGTGATATCTTCATAATCATCTTCAAAATGTGTTTGAGGTAAAAAAGAATTACTTATAAAAATATTATCATTAAAATTTTTATCAATAGGTTCATAATAATCGCAATTCATATCAATAATTTCAATCAAATCTTTATTAAATCCTAAAACATCCATAATAGTTTTTAATTGTACATTTACATCTCTTCCATCATCCCAACAAGAAATAAAAATAACATAAAATCCTTTTTTACTAACACAATGTCCGTAACTTAATTGCAATAAATAAATATCATTTTTTAATCCCGTTTGTATTTTTGGTATAATAATTTGACAAGAATCGACCAAATTTTGATTAGGTATTGATGTTTGAGATATAATTATTCTTCTAATGATATTTCCTTTTTTTTCGACCTTTTTGAATTTAAGCATATATTCAGGAGAGGATATTAATATTTTACCAAATATTTTTTCTCCTCTTGTGGTTTTAATACCTTTAAATTTATTTTCTTCATCGTATAAAATTTCTTCAATATCATTTTCTTCTTGATATTTATAATCATATAAAAACAATTTTCTTTCGTAATTTTTATAAATCTTTTGAAAGCCCCATATAGGATAAATAAACGGGGTGGTATAATATTGAGCAGGTTTATTCTTATCACCATTATTTATTAATAAATTATCCATATAAAATTTTATTTTAATAATCGGTTCTATCGCTTTTTTTTGTAAATAATTATCGTCTGAATAAAGAGCTATAGCATGCCCAATGAAATCAAGTGTATTATCTTCTAAACCGAATTTATTTCCTAATTCTTTAAAACTTATATTATTAATATCAATATTTTCTGTGTTTTTAATGCCATTTTTTTCAGTAAAGATTAAATTAGAAATATAATTATAAAATTTTTTACATCGATTTTTTTCGAAAATACCAAGAATATCACTACTCCATATTTCATCTTGATTTTGCGGAATTTTATATAGTACTCCTTTCGGTGAAGAAAACATACCACCTTTATCGTATTGATATACATAAACTTGTTCAATTGTTTTCCATTCGATATAATTATATATATCAGTAATTAAAAATATTTTTACTATTGGACTGTTTCTTAACATTATTTTAGGAATTAAATCGATATTCCAATCTTTATCTTCCCCGTATTTTTCTTGAGAATATATTTTGTTATATTTTCCCATTAATTTGGATATATTATATGAAGGACATGATTCACCTATTATTTTTGATTTGTTTAATTGATATATTTTTAAATCTTCTGGTTTTAATGAAACATTTTTTATTTTGGGATATTTGAGTAATAAAGATAAAAGAATATATTCTTTCATTCCTGTTCCCAGTATTATTATATCATAGTTTTTATCCATTTTAAAATTTAAAATTTATTTAAATCAGTGATATAAATATCTTTATTATATTTACCCTCATCAAAAATAAAATTAAAACCAAATAAGCACAAAGTGACATTTAAATATTCTTGAAAAATTGTTTCTAAATTTATAAAGTATTTATATATATCATTATTTTTCATTTTTAATATTCTATCTAAAGAAACAATTTTATTTTCATCATCGTAATAATTTTGGCCATTGATATCATCTATAAATATCTGATAATATCCGGCTAAATTTGACAAAGTATGTATAAGCATTTTTTTCCTAATTAAATCTATTTGTTCTTTATATTGATTTTCTAGATCTCCTTTATTTATTCTTTCGACGTGGATTAAAAATATAAAAAGTTTATTTAAGGATTTTTGTGTTTTATTTTTATACTCATTTTCTTTATTTTCTATTATCGTCTTTAAATAATCGATTTTCTCACTTTCGAACGGGAGTAAATTAAATATAAAAATCTTTAGGTCATTGCTTTCTAAAAATTTATCAACTTCATTTTCTAAATCAAATTCATTTTGCACTGAGGAAATTCTTATTTTTTTAATATTATTTATTTTTATTTCACCTAATGATTTTATATTATAAGAAAATAAATTTTCGTTCTTAATATTCTCGATTATATTTGTGAAAGTATATAAAATTATTTTATTACCTTTTTGTTCCATATTATAATTTGATAAAAAGTTTTTTATATTATTAAATGTGTTGTTTTTGTAATATTTTAATAATTTATTATAAAAGCTTTTATTTTCTTCATTATCTTCCCAATTTTTTGATTCAAGTAATAAAATAAGAACAATATCTTGAGGTAATGTGAGACCTATTTTGGCAATAAATTTATTTTCTATATTTTCACATTCACTTTCATTTAGTTCTTTTATTCCTTGAGTTTCCATATAGACAAATCCTAAAATTTCTTCTTCATCGCAATTTATCAAAAGATTATTTATATCATAATTAATAAGTCTTATTTTATTTTCATCATATGTTATTAATTTAACACATTTATCATAAATTTTTTTCGCTATTAATATTTGATTTTCACTCATTAAATATTGAAACGAAATATTTTGTTTTTCAAAGCGATTTAAGAAAGGAATTTCTTGTTGTTGTATTTTGTCTTCATCAACGATAATTATCGCTCTGAATTTATCGTTCACTTCAGAAAACGAATTTGTCTGATTTCCTAAGGCAATTCTAGCGTATTTTTTTCCTTTAACTTTCACGAAATTTTGATTAAATAAATCATAAAGAGAAGGATAAATCGATTCCAAATTTTTTAGAATTAATATAGTGTCTTTTTCTATGTTCATTTTTATTTTGCTTAAAATTTTTGTGGTGTATTCTTCTTTTAAAACATCGTCAATGAATATACTACCGATTAATATCGTATAATTATTAAAATTTTTATTTTCGTAAATTGACTTAATGAAAGAAGATAATAGATATATACCGATATTTGTCCTGGTAATTAATAATAAATATCTACTTGTGTAATCATCTATATATTCAATTAAATTATTTTTTATTTTATCTTTTATATTATAATTATACTCTTTCAAAAGATTTTTAACTTCAATATCATTCTCTGATAATTTTTCCCTTATTAAATTAATACCATTTGTATATTTATTATTATAATTATTTTTCATAATTAGACCACCGAAATTTCTTTCTAAACTAATCAAAGCCAATTTCGCCAAAAATTTATTATCAATATTTTGTCCATTTTTTTGCGCTTCTTTAACTTTTGTCGCAGGATATTTTATTAAATGATAAAAATCTCTATTTCCATGGAAATTTTCATATTTTTTAATCTCATTATTTTTTTGAAATTCCTGTTTATATTTAAAGAAACTCGAGCCTAAATTTTCAAAAAATAATTTAATATTTTCTGACAAATTTTTACCCAAATAAGATTGGACTATAGTAATCGATGTTTTTTGTATATCGGACTCATTAGGATCAGGTATATTAATCGACATACCTCTATTCATTTTAGCTGAATCCAAACTCCAATTTGATACACCTAAAAACGATATTTTTTTCTCGTCCGAATTTAAATCATATTCTAATTCGCTATGAATGACCTTTAATGGATTATGAGGGGAATGTTCCGCAAGGCCCATTTCATCGAAATAAAATGTGCTGATTTTTTCTTTATGTTCTTTATTATCTTTTACTTTTAATATTTCTCTGGCTTTATCAAAGACATCTTTGACTCCTTCGGATGTACTATTCAAAGAGCCTTGATAAGTACTCACATACATTTTTGGATATTTCTTAAAGAATGGATTTGTAGAAGAATTTCCTTTCATAGCATTATTTATCAGTTGAACACTTAATGATTTACTACAACCAGGTTTACCTATTATAAATATAGGAATTTTTGTATTTATTGCCACGAATAAAGAAAATAAATTTTCTAATAAGGCTCTGTTTTTTGCTATACCTTTTTCAAGTTGGACATTATCTGCAATGAAATTTTCTTCTTTTTCTGGTATAAATAAAAAATTAAAACCAACTTTTGGCTCATATATATTATTTAATTTGTTTAATAAAGTTTTTCTAAGACCATCTTGATTTTCTTCGTTAATATCTGTTAATCTTAAATAATAACCTAAATATATAGATAAATTTATAGAGTATAATTTAAATTTTATATCATTATCTGTTAAATTTGAATATTTTATTTTATCATTTTCGTCCTCGATTATATTTTGTTCAATAATAGTTTCTTTTCTTTTATTTAAATATTCAATGAAAAAATCATAAAACACAATAAATCTTCTTATTTCTCTTAAAGAAACAGAAGAAACTCCATTTTTTTCCCTTATAAAATTCTGGGCAATTGCAATTAACTGCGTAGTAAAATTAGCTAAATCTTCTTCTAATATATATTCTTTTACCATATTTTGAATATATCTTTTTTCATCTTGACTGCTTAAACTTCCGAAATCAAATACGAAATTTAAAAGTGAATGTGGCATGGGATTTACTGTATAAACTAAATCAGATTCATTATAATCTTCATTTGTGTTTATTTTTAATCCGGCTTTTTTTTGCTTCGATTTTCTATAAGGATTTACCGCACCGATGAACGAAATATTATTTGGTAATATTTTTCCTTGATAAGAATGTTTACAAATTATTTCACTCAATAAATCCATCGATTTACATGTGTTTAATTCATCGAAAAGTACCCATAATTGTTTTTCTTCATAGAGTTGTCCTAGTTTATATTTTTCTTTATTTATTTTTTCTTTCTCTGATAATTTTTTCGCTTCGGGTATTACTTTTGTTTCGATGAAATTAATTATATCATCATTTGTATGACCTGCATGGATATTATCTATAACTAAAAGACAATTTCCATTATTTTGCAATTCACTCAATTTTCTGATTAAACTCGTTTTACCACAACCTGTTTCACCCATCATTATTACAGGAATATTTGCTCTAAGGCGAATTAATATTAAACACATTTTGATAAAATTATCTTCAGTAAAAACATAATCCTTTGTTATTTCTGAAAGAGGTATTTTTTCATCTTCTTCATTTTTTGCTTCTTTTGCATCTTTGGGATTTTTTTTTTCTATAGGATTTTCTATATCTAAAATACTTTTGAATTCTTCTAAAAAATCATTTTGAGAATAATTGTTATAATCATTTAATTTTTCGACAATGTCTAATTTTAACTTATCCTTATCTTTTATTTTTATCAAATTTATAATATCTTTTCCAGATTGACAATTTTTGAGTTTTAATAAATCGTTATAAGTCTCTCGAGTAGTTTTTTTATTTGTTATTATACTAAAACCAGTAGATTTATTTCCTCCATGGAAAAAAATTAAACCTAAATTATCCATACTATTAAACGAGATTGATTCATGTTTGCATTCTTCGAGTAGTTGATTTGCTTTTTCAATTTTTTCTTTTTCATTTCCTCGACTTTGCATTAAAGTTTGCACTATTTTTTGTTCATTTATTAATTCAGTAAAAGCCCCTTTAGTAAAATATCTCGTTAATTCAATAAAATTTTTCACGATTAAACTTCTTATAGCACAATTATTATATTTCCCTGAATCTAAAATTGTGCAAGCACTTAAATAAAAATTTACATTAAATTGAATTAATTGACTCGCTAAAACGTTGATAAAAGTAGCAATTTGATAATAGGTTGGTTTTTTTATTGTTTTATGAATTTCATCCATAATTAATTTTTGACATAATTCAGATGTTAAATATTTATTTTCATCTTCGGCTTTTATTACTATTTTATTATAGTCATAATTGTTTGGGTCATTTAATATTAATTCGGGAGGTGTAAATGGAAATACAATTTCATTTTTATCAATTTTATTATTCGCTTTGAAATTCATTGAGGTATTTTCTGGTACGGTATTTTCTTCTTTTAATAATTTTAAATAAAGTGATACAATTTTAATATTATTTGAAATATCTTTAGGAACTAATAAATTTTCTAAATTTTCTCGGGATAATTTTTTATTGGGAAATATTAATAAAATCGGGAATTTATCGAAAAAATTTATGAAACTATTAGGAATTTCTAAATAAATTTCGATTTTTTTTGATAAATAAAAAATATTATTATCTTGACCATATAATTTTGTAAAAAGAACAAAATATAAAAAATCATTCATTAAAGATTTTTGTTCAGTGTCATACAAATCTACATGCATTAATAATTTTTTATTTTCGGTATTTATTTTTTTCTCTCTATTTAAATTTTGTAAGCGTCTTAAAGTATTTTCTTTTGAGAAAATTCCTCCAATAGGGAAATATATATAATTATCTTCTTTAACTTTATTTTTAATATAGGTTGATTTACCAATCCCGGAATAATCAGAAGAAACCACTGTTATTTTATAATTATTATTTGGTTCAAATGGTTTCATTTTATTCTTTTTTTCTTGGGGAATATCCAAAGTCTTAATATATTTTAATCTAAATAAAGATTTGCATAAATCATCTTCTAAATTATTATTTATTATAACCAAACACGAATTCATTTTAAAATATTTTTTTTCATCTTTTACTCGACTAATTAAATCAATTATTGTTTCTAAAATATTATTCTTTTTTTCTTCGGATAAATAGTCCGTTCTCCCCAGACAAAAAAAAATAGGATATGGACATAATATAGCTCTTATTATAAACGAAATTAGTTCTTCATTAGTAGTATCTTTTTTGCATAATAATAATGTACTTGCTAATGGGATATTATTAGTAAAATATTTATATAAATAAATTATCTCTTTTTCGAGATCTTCACTCCCGTTTAAAAAAATGCCATTATTTTCTTTAAATTCTTCACTTATTTTATTTTGCAGATATATCTTTTCTAAAGATAAAGAATTATCGAGTAATATTTTGTCCAAAAATAATTCGCATTGTTCTATGAAATTTTGGTAGAATTCCATAATATTATCTTTTCGGATATTTAATTCTTTGTTTTGGTATTCAAATTTATTCAGAATATATTTTTCTTTTGTTGTGAAATAATTTAAATAATAATTAAAATTTTCGTTTTGATTATTGTTCAAGAAATAATAGAGGAATAATTGAAATTGTTTTCCATGAATAAAATTTATATATTTTTTTTTCAAATAACTATTTTTTTGGATGCTTTCAATATTTTTATAAATATTATTCATTGTTTCATTTATCTCATAATAATTAGTATATTCTTCCCCATTAAGAAAGAAATGAATATTATATTCATCATTTCCTTTTTTTATTTTTATTTTAATTTTTAATAATAAAATATCATTAATTTCATCAATATTTTCAAAATTAACATTTTCTTCGAAATAATATAGGAATCCTTTTTGAGCAATTTTATTCAAAAGCTTAATTAGTTCATTTATTTGTCGAACAATTTCCACAAATATTTTATTATTTTCTGAAACGATTTGTTCTTCTTGCTTTAAATTCTGAATAAATTCGTCATTTTTTTCCAAAAGCGAATCATTTATTTTATTTCGGGTTAAAGCTCTATCTCTTAAATATATCAAATAATCATAATTTATTGCCTTATAAATATCTTTGCTGTTTTTTTCTTCGTTTTTATAAAAAGCATTGAAATTTTTTGTGTCACTATTTAAAATTAAAAATTCGCTTTTATTCAGAATTTTTTGGATAACTTCTGCAGTGAATTTTTTTTTGTCCAAATTTTCAGAAAAAAATTCCTTATATTGTTGATATTTATTTAAATATTTTTCTAAATCTTCTTCTTCGAATTGTTCATGTGTATTTATTATAATAATTTCATCTTCATTTTTATTATTATTTAAAGCATTTTTTGTCTCGGTCATGATATATTCGAACGATTCAATTATTTTTTAAATAATAAGTAAATCTTCTATTGATAAAAAATTTTGATTATTTCCACCGTGGACTTCTCCTGCTAATTCTTGGATATTTCTACAATCTTGAGAAGTTATCGAAAATAAAAAATCAAAGGCTTCTAAATTTTTAAAAAGTAATTTTAAAATCTTGATAAATTTTTGTCTGTTTAATTCGATAATTATATCATTTATAGTTTTATTAATGATTTCTTCTTTTATTCCTAATGATGATAAAAATGAATTAAATAAAAGAATATTATTATTATTTATTTCGTTTTTTTCGGATTTTATTTTTTGTTTAAATAATATATAGTTATTATATATATCTTTTATTTTATCTTTGATTATATATAATATAATCTTTTTGATTATTTTTATTATTTCAAATTTACTAATTTTATCATATGCATATTGATGACATTCATTTGTTTTCTCAAAATCATTATTTAAATTTATCATATTTAATAAATGATTGCAATCATCTAAATCAATAATTATATTTTCTTTTTTTTCAGGTTCTAAATTTAAAAAATCATTAAATAAAGGAATTAAATTGGCATTTATTTCTTCGGTTTTTTTACCTCCAAAAATTATCAAATTTTGTTCGAATAAAGAATAATCCATATTTTTTTCTTGTATTACTTTAAAAAAGTAATTAAACGATATTTTATTTTCCAGTTTTTTTATTAAATTTAAAACATATTTTATTTTGTCGCATTTTTTTTTTAACTCATTTAATCCTTGTAATTTTTCGTTTTTTAATTTTTTAATAATTTTTCCTATTGAATCAACTATTTCATTTCGGCTTGAAAATTTAAGTTTTTGATGTTCAATTTCATCTAAATTTTCAATTTGTATTATGCTTTTTATTTCCGAAATATTTTTTTGTAAATTTTCATTTATATTATCTTTAAAAGGCTCATCAATTAATGAAAAAAAATTTATTAAATTTTTTTCTTTTAATAAAAATTCCATTTGATTAAGAGAGATATTATTTATATTGATTATTCTATTTCCGATTGTTTTTAATTTTTCGATTGTATTCTTGGTATATGAACTTATTTTAAATGATTCAAAAAATTTATTTTTATATGCAATATCAAGCAATAAAATATTAAAATTATTTTCTTCAAATAATCCATCGAATTCAATTATTGATTTATTTAATAATTTCTTAAATTTGGAAATATATTCTTTTCCAACCAATTTATTATATATTATCCCAAATTTTCTTTTTGTTATTAAATCTATTATCAATTTTTCAAAAAATAAGTCTGATATTACATATTTATCTAAAAAAATAATATAAATATTATTTAATAATTTAGTACCAATTTTATCACTAAATAAAGGCTCTTTTTTAATTCCATACTTATAATTTAAATAAATTAATTTGCTTGTTATTTCAGCAAATTCATTTTCATTTTCTATTTCTTCATTTTTTATTTCATTCAATAAAGTTAAATATTTATTGGATATTATATCTATTAATTCAATCCAATTTTCATTAATATTTAAATCTTTTTCTTTTCCTTTTTCTTTTTCTATTTCTATTTCTTTTTCTTTTTCTTTTTCTATTAATTTATCAATACAAATACATATATATTCAAAATCATCAATTTTTTTTAAATCGTTAACTTTTTTTACCACTACTTCCATGAAATATTTTTCAAATGAGTCTTTTATTGTTTTTTTGAAAATATTATTTAAAATTTTTGAAAAAAATGGTTTCATTTTTTTATTTAGTTTTTCAAATCTAATACCTTGTAATAATACAATAAATGGTTCGATATTATTAATATCTATTAATTTATCATAATTTGTTAATTTATCTATGATTTCAATTATTTCAAAATTATTATAATTCATTTCTTCCATCCAAGCGAGAATATATTTTGAAAATTTATGTTTAGTAATAATATTATATAATAGTTTTTTTTCTTTTTCTTCCATTCTCCATATAAAAATCATAGATTTTATATTTTCATATTTCAACGAAAATTGAACAACCACATCTAGATCAAAAAATTTTTTTTTAAATTTTATTTAAACTCTCTTATATTATTTAATACTAAATAATAATCTTCATCAAATTGTTGAGTAAAAGCCCATTTTAAATCAAAAAAATCTTCTATCCTTAAACAATTTTTTTCATCTATATATTTTAAAATAAGTTCCTTTTCTTCATTTATAAAATAAATAAAATCTCTCAAATCTTTTGAACATTTTAATATAGATTTAATTTTATCAAAAGAATTTGCCAATGTTAATAAAGGAGCAAATTTAGGAAAAACTTGAACAGAATTCGAAAATAATTTTTCGTATTTTTTTAGACAATAAAAAATTAATTCTTCATTTAAATATCCTTCCTTTAACAATGCATTTATTGACTCAGTTTTTTGAGAAAGAATAATATATATTAAATATATTTCCATATATATATTATTTGTCAGAGCTATTTTATATAATTCTTCATGTGGTATTCTTTTTAAATCTCCTTTATTTTTCATATTTGTTAAAATGTCTTCAATATTAATATTCTTTATTAATTGGGAATGTTCTTTTATAAATAAAGTTAAAAATAAAGTAAAATTTGATTCTATTTTTTTTGCTTTTAAAAAATATAAAGTCGATGATATTAATAACTTTAATGAATTTATATTGTTTTTCTCTTTATGAATTCGATAATAAATTTCGAATTCTTCATAAATATCAAAAAATTTCGTTTTAATTTTCTTTTTATTTTTATCTAAAAAAGATTCATCAAAAAGAAAAGATATTTCATGCTTTATATCATCAGCCTTAATCCAAAATGAATTATTAAGAATTTTTATTTCAATATCTTTATCAATCCTATCATAAATTTCTATATAATAAATTGAAAATATTTTGTCATCTTTTTTTATTTCACCTAATAGATAAATGTTATTCTTTTCAGAAATTTTTATAATATTTGAATCATTTGCAAAAGTAACAACAAACTCTGTAACAGCAGAACAAATATAACCAATCATCACACCGCAAACTACTAGCAAGGACATATTTCTCACCTTATTTGCAAGAGTCATCACTATTCCCATAGCAATCAGTGAACCAACAAAAGCAGCAATAACCATTATAAAAGAGCTGATATACACTCCCCTTGCCACTAAAAACACCATAGACAAGGCGACAAATAGCTTTGCCCCTGATGAAATACC
>ERZ842401.6072-NODE-6072-length-13075-cov-4.708525_pt1 | contig 13075 bp, 19 predicted proteins | sample MGYA00521270_ERZ842401 | MGnify/ENA primary metagenome ERZ842401 (study PRJEB31892, sample SAMEA3878208) | bioreactor metagenome | biome: Moose rumen | place: Sweden | collected 2011-10 | study: EMG produced TPA metagenomics assembly of the PRJEB12797 data set... | reverse complement strand
TATACAGCGCTGTTTCTCGCTTTGCATCCGAGATCCTGCTGTTAGTCAGTATATAGAGAGTGGTATCTCTTTCAGGTATGATCAGCTTGTTTATATTCTTCCGTACCATCTTTTCAGCAGTCGTCACAAATTGCAACTCAATAAATAATGGATTGGCCAGATCCTCACTGTTCGCCAGACACAGCACTTGGATCGGTTCTTTTCCCTGAAGCTCCCTGTTCCTGTTGATCGTCTCGTAAGCGTTGAGAAAGGCCTTGCCTTCCTCTTTTATCGGTCTGGAATGTGGCTCCGGAATAAATTCATCATATATCATGATCTGAACATCCGGCAGAGAGAAGCCTCTCAGGTTTGATATGGTAGACAGTGCCAGCATATATCCAAGTGGTCGCTCCATTTCAGGCGCATATACACCGTAAAGGCCTTGTTGGATAGACTTTATTGTGGTTTCAATTCCAAGCTCCAGAAACGGCTTAAAAGGGCTGAACTCATCATTTGATATCATATCAATCTGCTTTTGGATCCTTCTCATAAGGATGAACTGCTTATGACTTTGGAGACAATATAGCAAAGCTCCGTAAGTCTTTCCGACACCTCTGGCTCCTGTGATGAATTTAAATGTAGATGGATCCTCTTCAATGATGCCCTTCATATTTACATAGCCATTGCTTAAATATAAACCCATGTTCCCTCTCTCGGATAGTGGTGATTTCTGGCTATAGCATCCCATGAATTGAGCATTTCAATGATCTCATCCTGTGGTAGATCACAGTCTAAATATTCCATCCATATATGCGCATCAGTCAGCCAGAAGAGCTTCTGTTGATCATAATCCGCAATTCTATTGAGGCAGATCTGTGTTGTCACTCCTTCTGGAACCGGTTCACCATTCTTTATCATCCGTAAATATTTCATTGCTTTGGTGCGGTTTCTTCTCATGTCAATATAGTCATCTTTGGCTTGTTTCAGGATTGCTGCGGCTAAAAGTCTCTCATTATACATATTTACACCTCTTTCTATAAAAGGCGCTGAGCGCCTTTATTTATCTTCTATTCCGGCTGTATTTTTTGTTGCTCTTAGGCTGTTCTTCCTCTTCCTCATCTTCAGAGCGCTTGCTGTCCAGGAAGTCAAAGCTATTGACATTCACATATGTCTCATAGTGTTTCTTTCCATTTTCATCTTCCCAAACATTTTGTCTCAGAGAACCTGTCACACCTATTCTGGAACCTTTTCCCAGATATGTAGCCATGATCTCGGCTGTCTTATTCCAAGCTGTACACTGGATGAAGTCCACCTGATCCTCATATCCTCTGTCAACGGCCAGAGAGAAGTTGGTCCATACTGTATCATTACCCTTCTGTTTGCTGTTCTGTAACTTGACGGAAGCCGTCAATCTGCCTGTTATACTTACATTATTCATTTCATACCTCTTTCTTTACTTTTTCACTTTGTAATATCCATCTATATCAATGTCACTATATTTGATATCTGCTGCGCCTTCAATAATAGCTCTATATTCGGCTGTCAGTCCAATAGTGTAAGTACTATCGGATATCACTACATTATCGGTCACTCTTACCGCATGGCCGTCAATATCTGTTATAAAGTCCACATTGTCATTGTATCGGCTCTCTGTACCGCCTGCATCAAAAAATGTAAATCCTTCTTTAAAATTCTCAATACATTTTAATTCATTAGCTCCTTTCTTCTTATTTACTCCGGCAATAGTGATATGAAGCTGACCATCTTTGGCATCCTCATAGACATACTTTTTAGCTCCCATATGACTGAACCGGATATAATCACCATCATCTTCCCATACTCCCATATAATGCCTTTTTCCTTTTGGATCATCTGCATATGCTCCATTCTGCTCTGACAGTGCCTGATATTCCTCATTGATATCTGTCAGATCTATGTCACCCAGAACCTTCACGCTGTCTGTATCGCAATATACAAATTGATCTCCGGCTCTGTCTATCGCCCTTTGAAGGCAAGCTCTGGCGTGAGCTGTACACCATACTCCCCAGGCATATGAGAGGAAGGCTTTCCGGTTATTGCGCTCAATCATGTCCTCAATCGGCTCATCCATCTGGACATATTCTCCATCCATGAACTTGATGCTATCCTTACAAGGATCCTGCGCTCCCATTCCATACAGTCCGTTCAGCTTATTTTTGGCCTTAGTATAGAAATATTCGTCTTGTCCTTTCAATTCTGTCTTGAGCCTGTAGAACTCTTTGACAGTCTCCCTGTATGGATCCGGCAGATAGCCATAGGATGAGGTTGCTACATCATAAGGGTCTGAAGCGCTCCACTTGTAGTGATCAATGATGATCTTGAAGTCGATATCCGTGACAGTTGTCTCCAGATAATCAGCCGATAATATACGGCCGTTATCAAATACACCATTGACTATATTCCTGCATTTATCTCTGGAGAGATACGGAGCTCCGTCAAAGATGTTTATCAATTCAACATCCCACAAGGCTATCCTGATCAAACAGGCCTTCTTTAGCCGAAAAATAAGGTCTTTCAGCCGTTTAGCTGTCACTCTTCCCTCATGATAGAATTTCCTCATAGGATATTTATAATTAACTAACACATCCGGATATGATGAGCTTCTGTCATAGCTTTTCACTTGGCTCAGGATCACATTGGCGTAGAACCTGCTGCCGTGTGTATTCCCACCTCTGAAAGCTTCCCTCAGCATCCTGTAGATGTAGGCATCCGGTAGAAGTGACAAGAGCTGTTTATGATTGAAGCCTTTCATTGCTCTCTTGCATTCTCTTCTGGGATATCCAGTGGAAGTCAGCGGAATGGTGTACAGTGTATCACAGTCCTTTTCCATCTCTATCCGGATGGCTTCCACCAGTCCTCTAACATCATTCACGCAATATTCCATTTCACGCTCTGTCAAAGGTGTCCATGGATATCTTGTGATTGAATAATTGAACTCTTTGCCGTCAAGCTTCTTATGTTCTGCTCCAACGCTCTCGATAAATTTAGCCAGAGACATATTGCTATGAAGATAGCTACACCTAAATTCGAAGTGATCAAACATAGTGCACTTCAACACTTTTCTGCTCTCCATGCAGAATACCTCATCTTCTTCAAAGTCATAGAGACCTTTGAGGAATTGAAACTCAAATGATAAGTTATGATCCCAGATCACCAATGTCAGCTCACCCAATTTTTCCTTTAATTTCTCAAGAAAATCAAAGAACTCACTCCAATATCTTCCAATGATCGTCTGCTCTTCCAGTTGGAACTGCCAGATGTACATGATTGCCTGTTTCTCACCATTCACTTCAATGGTGGTGGTCTCAATGTCGAAGGCTGACAGAGCTGTAGCATATTTGGCTTTATTGCCTTTTGGATTTCCTCTTGGCCGCTTCTGTCTGGTAAATTTCAAATTATCATAATTGAAATCTTCAACCTTTGTAATCATCTGAAGAGCTTCCTTTTCTGTTAGCTTTCAGATAAAAGCGGTCAAGTCTGTCCTGATTTTCATAGAAGTAAATTAAATTGTTCTTCAATTGTTCATAAGTAAAACCTTTTTTGCTGGCTTTCTTAGCTATCTCTTGAATGAAGTCAGAAGGGAAGAGACTTCCGATATTATCGGCTCTTAATTGATCCAGATAATAGTTGACGTCTACAAGCTCTTTCTTGGAGAAATGCATATCTTTATCATCAAAAGCTTCCTGCTCTTTCTTCAACATATCCTTATAACCGCCTAAAGTGGATATCTTGCTCTTCAGGTACCTATTACTCTCGGATAAACCTTTCAGCATCTGCTCTCTTGTCAGATTTGATCCGGATGAAGGTAGCTTCTGGACAGAAGATGTTGAAGCTCTCTCTCCATATTTTCCTTTTATTCTGTTTATCTGCTTCTGGGCCTGTGTCACTCTTTTCTCATATAATGATCTGAGCTTCTTATCACTGTAATCCTTCAGATCCTGCTTCAATTCCTGCGGATTTGAACTGGCATATTTTCTGATCTTGGCCATTAGAGGAACCTCTTGATGATTGCATACATGGTTTTTGTGTCAAGCTTGGCCAGCTCTTCCTGTATCTCTCTCACTTCCTTCAACATGGTAATTGAGAATACATCTTTAAATGTCTCATCAAAATTATGCCCATGAATACCTGTCAGGACAGTATGCTGAGCAGCCAGCTTGCAGACTGCCAGTGAATGCCTACAGATCAGATCCGTCTTGATCCGGTTTACTTCTGTATCTTTCATATTACTCCTTTCTATTGATATAATGGATTTCAAAGATCTAAGAGCCTGCTTGGCTCATATAGGGATATCAGAGACTGATATCCTTTATCAACTAAGCAGTGAATTCTACAATGCTCTCAAACAGCCATATGTCTGTGAAGTGTTTGCCATCCTTCTTCATAATGGCCTCATATCCCTGTCTGGTCAATACCAGTGTGGCTCTGTCATTCCCTGCTCCCCTGAAGTGATATAAATCTTTTGAGTTTAGGATCTCTTCAGGCAGCTTCTTTATAACAGGTTTAAGATCATACTCTTTGAACTTCTTTCGCATTTAGATGATATAACCTTTCTGGATCATTAGATCTCGACACTCTCTCCACTCTTTCACTTCGTTGACCTTCTGCAAGGTTGATTTGCTACCGTGTCTAACATCTGTGAGCAGTCTCACTGGAGATCCTTTATATCCTGTTTTCTCAACATAATCTTTCCAGATGATGCCATAATTTTCAAGCAGATCCATTATAGCCTGTTTCTGTGTCCTCTTTGTCATTGAGTAGCTTATAGCTCTTAGTTGTGATATATTCCTTTTCATTCATCTTCTCCCTTCTTCAATCCTAATACATAAATAATATAAGCCAGAGCCAGAAGTGACGGCCATATAGCGCCATCACTTGCTCCGATCATAAAGGCTATAATGATCCATACTGCCATCTGCATATCTCATCCCTGATAGCTGTAAACTCTTCTACACTGACTACGTTCATAAATAAACCTGCTGTGATCATGCCCTTCATCATATCATATTGATAATTCAATAATTCTTCAAGACATCCTTTGTCCTTCATCCATGCAATGTCAGCTACGCTGTTGAACATACACACGTCCAAAAGTCTTCTCTGATCTTCATAAGTTGTATCCATGTTTAGCTCCTTTCAAGATATATATCTTATATAAATAATTATACTCCTTTCTCTGCTGTTTTCAATATGTTTTGATAATATTTATAAATTATTTTATATTCTGTAGTATGTTACATAATTGGACATTTTACTTATTTATATTTATAATAATAGAGAGGAGACTGGGAGCGCAGTCACAGCCGGCCGAACCGGAGCGCACAAAGGACAGTGACACCTGAGAGCCCTGTCTCCTTCAGGAAGGAGAAATATATTATGCAAGTTACGGATATGCTGTCAGCCATCTCAACAGTGGGATTTCCAATAGTCGCCTGTGTCATACTCGGCTATCTGCTCAAACAGGAACAGGAAGCGCATAAGGAAGAGACTAATGCATTGAAAGAGGCTATCGTTGGAAACACATTGATCATGACTGAACTCAAACAGCTTTTAGTGGACATGAGAGGCGGATTATGATCAACTTTGTCAGACGCACAAGCGCACCGGATAAGAGCAATAAGTATTATATCCGTAAGGCTTCAGGCGGTTATTCTCCTTGTATTATCGGCAAGCCTAACGCTGACGGCAATAAGAGCGCTCTGGCTAACTGTGTTGGCTATGCATGGGGAAGAGTGGCTGAATATCTGGACAATCCGCTGATCAAAATTGGTTATCAGAATATGGCAGGCACGCATCCGGTGGATGCTCATCATTGGTACAAGTACGCCAATAACTGCGGATTTATGACTGGATCCACTCCGAAAGTGGGAGCAGTTGCATGTTGGCGCAATGCCTTGAATACTTCCGGCCATGTGGCTGTAGTTGAAAAAGTCTTGGAAAATGGTCAGGTTATAGTGTCAGAGAGTAGTTACAAAGGATATATCTGGGCAGAGCACACTCTGGGTAAATCCATGTACAAAAAAGGGTTGATATTTCAGGGGTTTATCTATCCGACTGAGGAATATCTACAACCTCAGGAAGATGCTATCCTGAGAGTAGGTGATAAAGTGCAGACCATAGGCACCGGAAAAGCATCCGCTACAGGATCCGGAGCAACAGCGAAAGCAGGTCTGATCAGATACATTTATAAAATATATAATGGAAAGCCTTATCCTTACAGAGTGGGATATATGAATGGGTCCACCACAGGATATTATAAGGCTACGGCATTGAAGAAGATATGAAGGAGCATATATGGAAATTAAAGATGTAATTAAATTGGTTGATGCCGGATTTACCAGAGCCGAGATCGCTGCCATGCTGAAGATGCAAACAGCACCGGCAGAAGAGAAACCGACAGAAGAGAAACCGGCAGAAGAAGCACCGGCAGCAGAAGAGAAAGAGCCGGAGCTAACAATGAATGATCTGCTTGCTGAGATCAAAGATCTGAAACAGCAGATATATAAGAAAAATATCATCAGCGACACCAAAGAGCCTGAGGTCAAACAGTCAGCTGAAGATATACTCATCAACTTATTAAATGGAAAGGAGAAATAAAGAATGAGTGTAAACACAATGAGCACAGAGCAGGCATATGCTCTGATCAACGCTGTGCACGAACAGGTCACTGGCCAGAGTGATATTCAGGCCACAGATCCATCCTCTTTTGTCTCCGTCGCTCAGGCCACTCTTCGCTGTGGTTATGATGAAGTCATGAATGCCATCAGTCAGGTATTATCCAGAACTATTATTGCTGTAAGACCTTACAGCCGTAAATTCAGAGGTCTGGAATTTACCGCTGACAGATGGGGTGGTATTGTCCGCAAAATTAACTTCATTGAAGGCGAGACCGAAGAAGATAATACTTATAATCTGACAGATGGCAATAGTATTGACCAGTATGTCATTGACAAGCCGAAGGTATTAGAGACACATTACTATGGTCAGGATGTTTTCAAAGATAAATATACAGTCCTGACACGTCAGCTGGATGTTGCTTTCTCCAGTGAAGCAGATTTTGGAGCCTTCATGGCAGGCGTAGCAACCCACTTCAGCAATATGTGGGAGCAGTGGTTGGAGAACCTCTCCAGAACAACGCTCTTGAATTTCATGGCAGGTAAGATCAACAATGGTAATGTTGTCTATTTACTGGATGAATATAATGCAGCCACAGGTCTGTCTCTTACTCCGACGACTGTCAGAGATCCGGATAATTATGCAGGCTTTATGAAATGGGCATATGCAAGAGTGGCAGAGCTGAGCAGACTGATGACAGAACGCTCCGTCTTATTCCAGACCGAGCTGACAGATCTGCCGATCGTCAGACATACTCCGGTGGAAGATCAGAACACCATCATGCTTGCATCATTCTTGGAGAGCATGAAGGCTGAAGTCCAGTCCGGAGCATATAATGACAGCTTCCTGAATTATGCTGTCAGCGAAAGCGTCAGCTATTGGCAGGCCATCACAGATCCGGCAGAGATCAATGTCACTCCGGTACAGCTGAAGGCTGATGGAGACTTTGAGACAGGCGATGCAGTTGTCATGGACAACATCCTTGGCGTTATCTTTGACAGAGATGCTGTTGGATATAATATCGCTCAGAATGAGATCGTAGCCAGTCCTTATAACGCGGCCGGACAGTATTATAATTTGTTCCATCATGCTAAAGTCAGACTGGAGAATGACTTCACAGAAAAAGGCGTTGTCTTGGCATTAACAGCAGGAGAGTAAAATATGAGCGTCAGTGTGAATATTGCGAAAACTGATAAACGGCAGAACAGCACCAAAGTGATCACAAGCTATCCGCTGACGCTTGGCTGTGAATTGAAAGAGCCTACATCCATCATCAATCCCACGCTGATATTAGAATATGATGTTTCTATCTTGGAATATAATTATATCTATATTGTAGATTTCTCCAGATATTACTTTATCATTGATATTGTATCTTTGGATAATAACTTGTGGGAGATCAGTACCATTGAGGATGTGTTGGCGACTTATAAGGATGAGATCGGCAGCACCACAATGATGATCCTGAGATCTTCTCGCATGAAAAATGGCTACATCAGGGACACATTTTATCCGACTACAGGAGAGGTCACTACCGGTAGCAGTCAGTTAGTACAGACTACTTCATACACGCTTTCTGAAAATTTCACCGGTGGATGTTATGTAATTGGTACCTTGGCAGATAATCCTAACACGGCTGTCATAGGCCAGACATTATATGTCATGACACCAACGCAATTCAGGGATATTATCCGTCAGTTATTTGACAGCTCTTCTGATGTGTCATGGGGATCACTGGCCACAGGTGTGATCAACAGTCTATTCAATCCAACAGATTATATAACCTCGTGTTATTGGTTTCCTATGGTGATTGGTACATCTATTACACAGGAATTCAGATGTGGTAAGTGGGGAAGTGGTGTCTCATGTGGAGTGATCAACAGCTCCAATATTGTTATTGACTTTCAGGCAGGTATTCCAAAACATCCGCAGGCAAGCAGAGGAGAATATATGAACGCAGCGCCCTTCAGTCAATATGCCTTGGATCTGGGAATAACACAGACCATCCACCTGGACAGTACTATGCTGATTGGAGAGAATAATATCAATATCAGATATATAGTGGATCCATCAACAGGTCTGGCTAAATGTATTGGCTTGACGGCTACAAAATTGCAGGAATTATTCAATTTGAATGTCCAGTATGGTGTGCCTGTTAATATCAGTAGCACAAAAAACAATCTTCTGAACATTATCCCTGATGCAGTCGGCGGAGCGCTGTCAGCGGTATCTGGTAATCCGGCAGGAATACTCAGCGCTATTACCTCAGCCGGTATGGATGTCATGGATGCCGTATCTGGTGGAACAGTAAGCAATTCAGGCGGAAGTGGGAGTGTGATAGGACATATGTCATCAGTCAGGCTACTGAGAGCACGCTTTTTCCATGTCACTGATGATGATCCAGATCATGAAGGCTATCCGCTATGTAACATGATCCGGCCTGATGCCGGTGGTATAGCAGGCGGTTATATGATAGCCGGAGAGGTGGCGCTTCAGATCAATGGAGCGCTGAAGAGTGAAGTCAGGGAGATAGAAGCATATTTGACAAGTGGCTTCTATTATGAATAGCCATGGCGTACTCACCGAGACTGTCAGCACCATCCGCCACAGATCCACGCTATGTCAATGTTAATTACAGCGGTTATAACAAATGTATAGTCATTGACAGCACCACAGGATGTGTCATGCCTAACTGCACTGGCTATGTCCATGGACGCGTGATGGAGATGAATGATCTGTATGCCGACACTGGTTTAAGCACACGCAACGCTAAATATTACTACGGAAACACTTCTGATGGCTTCAGCCGGGGGAGTGAGCCTCAACTTGGAGCGGTACTCTGTTTTGATGAAACAAACGGAGCCGGTCATGTCTGCATAGTTGAGGAGATCGTTGATGCAGACACAATCATAACATCTGACAGCAACTATGGAGCTGAATTCTTTGTGACAAGGACGCGAAGAAGATCACTGGGATGGAACTGGTATTCAGGCTCACCATTGTCATTTCAGGGGTTTATCTACACCTACACAGAGCCAACACCACCAACACCACCAACACCGGTGGATCCCACAGAGGAAGAGCTTGCTGTTATGATGATATTAAAAAGAAGAAGGAGAGGAGATACTCTATGAGTAAAAAAGCGCCTGTATTGCATTATGAGAAAATGCTCTATAATGGATCATTCTCTCCCAGTACTTTACACACACGCAACAACACAATGTTCTGCTTTTTTGTGGAATATTTGCTGCAGAAAGCTGTATCTGTGTTTGAGTTTTCTGGGATGCCAGAAACATGGGATAAATCATATTTTATTTATCATTTATTCTGTGATGGATGGATCTCAGTGATCAACACAGAGCGCTATGGAGTAATTCCACAGAGATGCACATTGACAGGTATCAACGTCTACAATCTGCCTAATAAGGTGATTGTGACCAACGCTCTTCTGCCGGAAGTAAGAGAGTTGACCATTGGTGAGGATTGCTGTTTACTGAAGCTGATGCCTGATTATCATAATATTATGGATATTGTTAATATCTATGCAGATATGATGGCCTGTGCCATGGAGACAGCCGGTGTCAGCATGATCAACTCAAAACTGGCTTATGTCTTCATGACCGACAATAAAAACATGGCAGAGAGCTTCAAAAAGTTGTATGACAAGATATCTGCCGGAGAGCCTATGGTGGTGGCTGATAAGGCATTAAATAATGCTGACGGAACACCTTCATATGACTATTTCATGCAGAACATCAAACAGAATTACATAGCCACGGATGTCCTCAATGATCTCAGAACATTGGAAAATATGTTCAATACTGAAGTGGGGATCCGTAATGCTAACACGCAGAAGAGAGAGCGTCTGATCAGTGATGAGGTCAATGCTAATAATGAAGAGACCAGAGCCAAAGTCTATCTATGGCTTGAAAGCCTTCAGGATGGTGTTGATAAAATCAATCAGATGTTCAATTTAGATCTAAGTGTCAGATACCGATATGAAGGGAGTGAAGCAGATGATACAGGCTACAATGTCAATACTGGGACTATTTAACTATGACGACACTATCCTTGATAATCTGCATCTCCCAACACAGATCAACGCTGATGCCTTAAAGAAAAGGCTGTTGATTGAGACTGCTGAGCTGGAAGTTGCTTATTCAGATCCTACTTTCTTTAAGTTTGCAATTGAGCAGTATAGCCTCACCAGACTGCACTCATGGCAAACCATGGCCAACGTCCTGATGAAAGAGGATTATGATCCTTTTGTGAATGTCAACAGGCATGAAGAAAGAACTGAACTGGAGACAAGGAATTTAACTGCAGGGATCTCTGGAACCACGGAGAACAAAGTCAGTGCCTTCAATACATCCGGCTACAGCAATGCAAACAAGAGCGAAACAGAAGGCACAAATACCGACAGAGGTACTGTCAAGAGAGAAATGACATATGACCTGCAAGGTGACAGCGCCTTATCTGACACGCAGGATCTGATTGAAAAAGAGACTGAACTAAGGCAGAGATATGATATTTATACCATTATCATATCTGATATTAAACAGAATTTTTGTCTATTGATTTATTGATGAAAGGAGAAAACAATGGCAGAAAAAATAATCTATAGAGAGAGTGTGGATCTTAATGTACCGAATGAAGCCGGTGGTGGATCAGGTGGAGTAGATATTTATGAAGTGAAAACAGAAGGAGATATGAATTATATAGACGGATTAGAGAAGTTAACTACAGCGAGATGTATTATTTTGAGCTACGCTCCAACAACTGAAAGTCCCTCTTTTGTATATCGACTTGCAGACATCTCTGAGGATTTTAATGAAGTAAACGGTTATGAATGGAACTCATTGTCTAATAGATATGAGTATCAATCAACAATAATCAATTAAGTTAATTTAAATCAGAAAGGAGAACTAATGGCAGATGTTTTTTAACGGGTATCCTTACACCAACTTTCATGAGATTAATCTGGATTGGTTGATCAGGGAGTTGAAGAGTGTTCTCAATGAAATGGACAACTTTGTGCAGTTAAATCAAATCAAGGTCGCTGATCCAGTCACATGGTCACTCACTTCAACATATGAGCGCTTGACCATTGTCAGCCATGAGGACAGCAATGGCCTAAAGGCTTATCTCTCCATCAGGGATGTACCGGCAGGGACAGCCTTGAGCAATGCTAATTACTGGGCAGAGCTTGGCACATTGATTGATAATACTGTCATTGAAGAATTCAGACAGGAACTGATTACCATGGAGCAGGATATTCAGCAGGATTTCCAAGATCTGGAACAAAATCTTAAGGATATGCTTCCAGTTAATGTCCATGATAAAGTGGTTTTCTACATTGACGGCGTAAATGGCTCTGATAATAATGATGGTTTGACACAGTTGACAGCTTTCAAGACTTTTGATCGCTTCATGGAGATGGGTAATAAATATACATCACTCCATGGCAGGATCATTTCAGCCGGTACATACACATTCCAGTATAATGAGTGTGCCAATATTGATCTGGATCTGCAGGCCTTGGTGAGTGGTGTTGATATTGTTCTCAATGTGAGCTCAGATGAAAATCGTTTTGTATTCTACAACTGCCGATTGAATATCTTTGGAGCTGCAGATGCTGCTATTCCGACAACATTGAGACTGGCCAACACAAGCGCTCTGCTATATATGGCAGCATGTGCTTCATCCATTCATGACATTGTGATCCCACACATGGTCAGATGCTACGGCGGTGAATGTTGGCTTGAGAATGTAGAGCTGAAAACGTTATACACCAGAAATGCCTTTGCAAGAGTGTATGCAGTCCATTTTACCAATCAGATCACGACAGAAACAGCATTGAACTTGCTTAATTCTGTCTGCATCGTAATAGGCGGATGCACTGTGGATGCTTTAACTAATGCAGGTGTAGAAGGTCACGCCATTGTGAGAACCGTTGGCGGATATGTGTCGTTAGGCTCTCAGGAGTTTAATCTGTCAGTCAACAGCAATTATTACAATGGCCTGATCATAACTGAAGGCACATTGATTGCACCATCAGCCAAGATCACCAACTTGGAGAGCTATAGCAATAATGGCAATTTGTTCAGCTATGCTGATATACCCACACTGATCAGCACATAGCTCTCAATACTTTCTTCATGTATACCTTGACCGGATTGCAGTCCGGTCTTTTCTTATGGGCGGGCGGCGGCAGGCAGGCAGGCAGGCAGGCGGTACCGGCGAGGTCGGCTCTGGCCTGGGATCCCTGCAGCACGGGCGCTCTGAGAGCTGTGGCCTGCTGATCCTGTACCGGCGAGGTCGGCTCTGGACGCAGACAGCAGACTGGTGCGCTATGAGGCGGCGGCGTGAGCAACCTGTACCGCTGAGATCACATCAGGTGCAGAGATGGCGGCCATGTGCGCTCCGAGAGCCAGTGGCCAGT
>ERZ842401.6071-NODE-6071-length-13075-cov-5.607680_pt1 | contig 13075 bp, 11 predicted proteins | sample MGYA00521270_ERZ842401 | MGnify/ENA primary metagenome ERZ842401 (study PRJEB31892, sample SAMEA3878208) | bioreactor metagenome | biome: Moose rumen | place: Sweden | collected 2011-10 | study: EMG produced TPA metagenomics assembly of the PRJEB12797 data set... | reverse complement strand
GATTATACGTTTGACATAAGCCCCAGTAATGCCAGTGGTTCTTCTGAACCCGATTGTTGGCGCTACGAGTTCTATAATGACTTCACGTACAAGGACTACACCTATTACAAGGGCGACTGGCTTCCCCACGGACCGTACTATGCAACTATTAATTGTGGCCGCTACCTTCTACTTGGTGAATATGGGTCTGGGTATATCCACTGCGAACTGACCAAAAACTCAGCCAACGAAATCACGTGGCCCAGAATGTATTATTTTGGCCCCAATAACTATACGTATGAACAGAGAAAATTGCGTCGAGTGGAGGAAAATAATTCTTCTGCCTCCAATTATACAGGCTGGTATATCCGAAGTGATATTGACAACAGTTTGCATAATATGGTCGAATCGTATGATAAATACTGGGGCGGTCATTTAGAAATAAGTAATAACGGAGAACTACATGTTGTCTATTCGACTAGCGAATATGCAAATGTTAGTGAATATGCATTATGGCCGGTCTTTCATATTCCCGATGCAAATTCTTTTGAGAAGTACGAAGGTGCCATTTATAAATATCGTGCATCTGCTGCTTCAGGCAAGACGTTGTTATACAAATTCTATTATGAGCCTGACACATTAGCTCTCTATGCCAATACAACTAGTAAGTATTCATATAGCGTGAATGGTAACAAGCTGGTAACCACAGAGCCCCAAACTTACACCATCACATCCACAGGTGGATTGATACCCGAACACGAGACGGGTGTTGCAGATGACGAGTACGTCAAATACAACAAGGAATAAGGAATAAAGTAATTAAAAGGAACAGATTCTGACAGAATGTTGAATTCACATCAATCAGAATCTGTTTCTTTTTTTCTCATATTAATCTCATATCCAACTCTAATTGAAGTCATATTGAACTCATATTAAACTCATATCGAAGTCATATTCAACTCATATTGAAGTCATATCGAACTCTAATTGCTATAGTGTGCAAAAGATTGTAGTTGAAAATAAAAAATATATTCAGATTTATTTTGTATTTCGCTCAATTTGCACTACCTTTGCCGTCGATGTACATCGCAGTAGCAGGAAATATAGGAAGCGGAAAGTCGACGCTGACGGGTCTGCTGGCCAAGCACTACGGCTGGGAGGCACGCCACGAGGTGGTGGATGAGAACCCCTACCTGGAGGACTACTATCGGGATATCCACCGGTGGTCGTTCAATTTGGAGGTTTTCTTCCTGAAGGAGCGGTTCCGCGACCTGATGAAGATTTCGCAGGCTGACCATACCATCATCCAGGACCGCACGATATACGAGGGTGTCTACGTGTTTATGCAGAACAACAAGGAGATGGGGAACCTGTCGGACCGTGACTACGAGACCTATATGGAACTGTTCGAGCAGATGATGTCGGTGGTGAGACGGCCCGACCTGATGATTTACCTCAGGGCGTCGGTGCCTCACCTGGTGGGTAACATCCAGCAACGGGGACGCGACTACGAGCAGACCATGCAGCTGGAGTATCTGGAGAACCTGAACCGACGATACGACGACTTTATTTATAATAAGTACAAGGGGCGCGTGATGACGGTGGAAAAAGACGGGCTGGACTTCAAGAACAACGCGAAGGACCTGGCTCAGATAATCGACCGCATTGACAGTCAGCTATTTGGACTGTTCCCCGACCTCTGAAACACTAAACTCTAAACCAATATGCACATTGCCGTAGCTGGAAACATTGGAAGTGGCAAAACCACGCTGACCAAACTGCTGGCCCACCGATACGGATGGACGCCCAGATTCGAACCCGTAGACAACAACCCCTATCTAGCCGACTTCTACGCCGACATGCCGCGTTGGTCGTTCAACCTGCAGGTGTACTTCTTGAACAAACGATTCAAGGAGGTGGTGGAGATATCGAAATCGGAGGAAACCATCATTCAGGACCGCACCATCTTCGAAGATGCACGCATCTTTGCCCCTAACCTGCACGACCAAGGCATGATGTCCGACCGCGACTTCCTGAACTATACCGACCTGTTCGACCTGATGATGTCGCTGGTGAAGCTGCCCGACCTGATGATTTATATCCGGTCGAGCATACCGACGCTGGTAGGACAGATACAGAAGCGCGGACGCGACTACGAACAGACCATGCGACTGGACTACCTGAAGGGACTGGAAAACCGCTACGAGGCATGGATAGCCACCTACAAGGGTCCGCTGATTGTGGTGGACGGCGACCATTGCAAATTCGGTGACAACCCAGAAGACCTGAAGCAGGTGACAGACATGATTGACGCGAAGATCTACGGACTGTTCCCGATGGACAGTAACATGTAACCAATGGGCTCCGATAGGTGATTTTAATGTTTTTTAACTGCCATAATAGGAGGTAGTCGGAGATTTTTCCTAATTTTGCAAACATATTTGCGAAAAAAGTATTCGCTAACCAAAGATGACTGACGTCATATTATCAAGTTTTATCAGTCTGTTTGCCCTGTTCGGCAAGGAAGAGCAAGTGGACGAGGAACGAGCTAAAAGCATGCTCGTCAGCTACTTGCGTAGGCATTTCGGTATCAGGAATACCGACATCTATCTGGACCTTTACACCGACATGCGCATGGCCTACGAGATGACTGAAGACCTGGACACAGAGTCGACGGTCAACTCAATATGTGCCAACCTGCAGAGTGACATCCAGAATACCGAGAAGGCGCTGCTGTTGCTGCGACTGATGGAGTTCTGCTACGCTGACGAAAAGCTGTCGGACAAGATGTTCAAGGCGATGGTGAAGCAGTTTAACATCCCCCAAGAACAGTACGACAACTTCCTGGACTTTGTGGCTGGCAAGTCGACGGAGCATGTGAAGCTGCACCAGCTGGAGGGATTCGACGGTACGCTGAAGACGCTGCTCGACCCCACGACGGGATTGCTGATTTTCACCTATATGGGTCAAGACACCGTGCTGCTAAACGATGTCCCCGTGTTGTCGGGCTCCTATCAGGTATGGATTCAGAGCAGCGTATTGAAAGGCAAGAACGGCAAGCCCGTCTACTACTCCAGCATCATCAACACCCATAACGGCAATGGAGCTGAGGGACAACAAGAGACTGTGGAGTTCTGCGGACGCGACATCAACTTCCGATTCCCCAACAGCGACAACGGCATGCACGACCTGAGCTTCACCCTGCACAATGGCGAACTGTTGGCTATCATGGGTGGTTCGGGAACGGGCAAGACGACCCTGCTCTCGCTGCTGAACGGCAGCCTGAAGCCACAAGAGGGCACCATCACCATCAACGGGCACAGCATCGAGGAGCCTGCGGCCAAGAGTCTGATAGGATTCGTGCCTCAGGACGACCTCCTGATAGAGGAGCTGACGGTATACCAGAACCTATGGTTCACCGCCAAATTCTGCTTCGAGGGCATGACGGACAACGAGCTCGACGCCCGCGTCATGAAGACGCTGAAAGACCTGGGGCTGGACGCCGCCAAGGACTTGAAGGTAGGGTCGGCCATCAACAAATACATCAGCGGCGGACAGCGCAAACGACTGAACATCGCGCTGGAGCTGATTAGAGAGCCCGCCGTGCTGTTCCTCGACGAGCCCACATCGGGCCTGTCGTCAGCTGACACGGAGAAAGTCATCAACCTGCTGAAAGAGCAGACGCTGAAGGGCAAGCTCATCGTGGTGAACATACACCAGCCATCGAGCGACGTCTACAAGCTGTTCGACCGCCTGTGGCTACTCGACAAAGGCGGATACCCCGTGTTCGACGGCAATCCGATTGACGCCATCACCTATTTCAAGGAGGCTGCCAACTATGCTGACGCGGAGACAAGTGCCTGTCCGACATGCGGCAACGTGAACCCCGAAATCGTGCTGAACATCATCGATGAAAAAGCGCTGAACAACTCGGGAGAACTGTCGGACGAACGAAAGACAACACCTCAGGAATGGCACGAGCTGTACCTCAAGAGCAGAGACAGCCAGAAGGAGCCTGCGATAAGCGCCGTGCCTGCATCAGACCAGCGCAAACCCAACGCCCTGAAACAGCTCGGCATCTTCCTGCACCGCACATTCAAGACAAAGATTACCAACGTACAATACTTGTGCATCACCCTGCTGGAGGCTCCGCTGCTGGCATTGGTATGCTCGTTCCTGACACGCTATGCCCCACCCGAGGGATATACCGTGATGAACAACAAGAACCTGGTGAGCTACTTCTTCATGTCGGTTATCGTGGCCACATTCATCGGTATGAGCGGCAGCGCGGAAGAAATCATCAAGGACCGCGCCCTGCTGAAGCGCGAGAGTTTCCTGAACCTGTCGTACAGCAGTTACATCTGGTCGAAGATTATCTTCATGGCAGGCGTATCGCTATTGCAAACCCTGCTGTTCATCCTGGTGGGCAACTCCATCATGGGGCTGCACGGGCTGTTCGGCACGTGGTGGCTCATCCTGTTTGTGACGGCTTTCCTCTCGAACCTGGTAGGACTGATTCTCTCGCAATGCCTGAACTCAGTAGTTGCCATCTATATCAGTATACCCATACTGCTCATCCCACAGATACTGCTCTGCGGACTGGTGGTCAGCTTCTCAGACCTGACACCTAAGAGTACCACAGGCAACGTGCCCGTGATTGGTGACATCATACCCACCCGATGGGCATACGAGGCATTGGCTGTCACCTCGTTTACCGACAATGAATACGAGGAGCCTTTCTTCGAGCTGGACAAGGAGCGATACGAGGCACAGTTCTACAACATGGGATTCCTCTACGAACTGCAGTCGCAGCTGGAGACCATGAAGGACGAAATAACCAAGGGCAAACCCTTTGACCCCAGCCACTTGAAGGTGATAGAGAAGAACCTGCCCATACTGACAGCATACTGCGGCATGAAGCCCTATGGTGGTGACAAATCGTACCCATCGCTGTCATCCTATATGAAAGAGGCTGAAAGTCTGTTGGCCAAGCGCGGCAACGATGCCACCATGAAGGTAGACGCCATGAAGTCGAAGCTGATACGCCAGAACGGCAAGGAAGCCCTGCTGCAGCTGAAACGCGACAACTACAATACGAAGCTGGAAGACTGCGTGATAGGAGCTGACCAGCAGCGGATGCTCGACGTGATAGACCACCACATCGTACCCCGTACGGGTCTGATTTTCCTGACGCCACTAAGTCGCTGCGGACGCGCTCCGTTCTACAGCAGCGAGAAGATTGTGGGCGAATGGCATATCAAGACGCTGTGGTTCAACATGGGTGTCATGATGCTGATGTGCATCATCGTAGCCCTCATGCTATTCAACGACTTTCCAGGGCGCTACATCCGAAAGTGAGACAAACATTTAGAGAACAACAATAAATTTATTAATTCATAAAAAAACAATTAAACGATGAAGAAATTAACAATTTTTGCTGTTGCATTTGCAGCAATCGTCCTCGCCGCTTGCGGAGGAAAGAAGAGTGCTAATAACGTGGAAGAGGCTGACTCGCTGAAGTCTTTCGAACAGCAGCAGATTGAGGCCAGCATCAAGATGCACATTGACAGCATCGCTGCTGAAGTTGGTAAGATGAAGCAGCCCGCTTTCGTACAGGAGTCGAATGGCGGCCTGACCCTGACCAAGGAAGAGAAGCAGGTAAAGCCTAACTATCTGCTGCCCGCCAGCGCTGCCGACGATGCCGCCACACTGGCTGAGAAATATCGCATACTGAGCGCCCTGTCAGTAGACAAGAAAGTGGCTGAGCTCTATGAGATGCCTGTTGAGGACTACGACAAGGCTATTGCCAAGCTGGTAGCTGACATCAACGACCCCTCGTTCAAGAGCATCGAAAACGCCAGCAGCATCTTCGAGACCACTCAGACGCTGTACGACGAGATGGATAAGAACGGCCGCATCAACTACTTCTGGCAGCTGGCTTCAGCAGCCCTCGTTGAGGAGCTCTTCATTGCCAACCAGAATGCAGACAAGTTCCTGAGCGTATTTGACGACGAGGCAGCTTCGAACATCACCTTCCGTGTCATCCTCGTGCTGGATGCCATCAACCGTCTGGCTGAGTACGACCCTGAGATTAAGCCCATCGCTGATGCTGTCGCTCCCCTGGAGGTTCTCAACGCCACTTCTGTTGACGAGCTGAAGAAGCAGTTGAATGATGCCAAAGACAACATCACTACTGCACGCGAGGCTCTCATCAAATAATAGTTTACTGAATGATGCAATTGAAGCGTAGCCTTATACTACCCAACGACATAGAGACCATCCCTCAGCTCAACGAGTTTATCGACGCTGTAGCTGAGGAGGTGGCTCTTGACATGTCGCTCGCCATGAGCCTGAATCTAGCTATCGAGGAGGCTGTGGTTAATGTCATGGAGTATGCCTACCCCGATGGAGAGAAAGGCAACGTGGAGATAGAAGTGACAGTCGATGAAGGATGGCTCACATTCATCATCAGCGACTCAGGCATTGCATTTGATCCTACATCAAAGGAAGATGCCGACACTACCCTGTCGGCAGAAGAACGTCCCATAGGCGGACTGGGTATCTTCCTGGTGAAAAAATTGATGGACACTATCGAATACCAGCGCACAGACGGCAAAAACGTGCTGACGCTGCGTAAGAACATAGGAGCCAAACATACACAAAACACTTAAACGATTATACAACAATGAATATTGAAATCATTGAACAAAACGGTGGCATGACTGCCATTTTCAAAGGTCGTCTGGACACCCCGGCAGCCGTGAAGGCTCAGCAGGACATTGCTCCTCTGCTGGAGAATGCAGACAAAGAAATCACACTCGACTGCACAGACCTGGAGTACATCAGCAGTTCTGGTCTCCGTTTGTTTCTGACACTCCGCAAAGAGACTTCTGCCAAAGGAGGAAAAGTCATTATCGTCAACATCAACGATGAAATCAAGAAAGTATTTATGATGACAGGTTTCTTCAACCTGTTCGATATCAGATAAGGTAAGTTCATGAAGAACTACGGTCTCGACCTTCATGGAGAGATGTTGCTGGGAGAATACCAATCCCAGCAACATCTCTACTTGAAATTACAGGAAGTCGTCAAGAAAGAGCTGGGCAAACTGGTCAAGAAGAGCGGCATGACCATCAACACGATGGAGTTTCGCATCAAGGAGGAAGCCTCGCTGGCCGGGAAACTGAAGCGGAAAGGTTCGAAATACCACTCGCTACAGGATATTACCGACATCTTAGGAGCTCGCATCATCACGTTCTATAATGAAGACGTTGACCGAATTGCAGCCTTGGCTGAGTCGCTCTTCGAGATTGACTGGTCTAACTCAGTAGACAAGCGAAAGATGCACGAGGTGAGCAGCTTCGGATACAACTCGCTGCACTACATCTGTAGGGTACCAAAGACTCTTTATTACGACCCGGAACTACCTCAGCTGAACACGATACGCTTTGAAATCCAGATGCGTACGGCCTTGCAGCACGTCTGGTCAGCCATTCAGCACGACATTGGCTACAAGTCGGAAATAGAAATTCCCATGGAGTACCACCGCCAGCTGAGCCGTCTGGCAGGTTTGCTTGAAGTAGCTGACGATGAGTTCAGCCGTATCCGCACATCCATCGTAGACTATCGTCGCCGTATTCAGAAACTCGTTCACAAAGGACTATTGGAAGAAGTACCCATCGATGGTGACTCCTTCAACTCATACATGGCGATACGCCCCTTCGATAAGCTGAACCGCAAGATAGCAGCCATCACGCAGGCTGAAATCCAAGAGGCTCCTTTCCTGCCTTACCTGAAGGTGATACGACAACTGAAGCTGAAAACACTTGGCGACATCGGACGAATGATTAAAGAAGATTCCGACGATGCTTACCAATTGGCGCTGTTCCAACTGGGCAGCACGGATATCGACATCCTGTCAGAGACGATAGGACTGCAGAACCTATGTATCGTACACAACCTGAAGACAGGGCGAGGGAAACCCGGCCTCATCAAGATGTTCGAAGCCATCAACGGCATTCATCCGCAGAACGAGACATTGGCTTCCATAGTCATCGAACAGGCCAGCCGTCTGTCATTCATGAACCAATAAGCACCATTTTTCAGAACCGGTAACCCAAGGACGTATTGACGAACCACTCATTGATGCGTCCGTCACCGTCACCATAATTGTAGTTATGCGAGTTCCACTGTCCGTGGACATTGAAGAAATAGCGGTCCCAGTTATAGGTGATGGAGGCACGGCCATTCAGTGTCATGGCAGGGCGGCTCCAATGGGTCTGCTCTTCCATGAAATGAATCAAGTCATCGTCCACCGACGACTCGCTTATCTCCGTATCATAGCGCTTCAACACCTGCTTGTTGTATAAGGTAACCATCGGTACCATCATCACGTTGACCAAGAGTCCACGGGCAGGAACCCAGTTGTAGGCATAGCCCACGCCTATACTGCCCTGACGTATCTTGAAAGTACCCACCTTACGCATCAGCTCGACCAACCCTGCATTCCTGTTGGTATTGAACCTGACACTCACGGCATTCCACATGAGTCCAACCATGAGTGACCCTGCTGAGCGCACCTGAATAGTAGACATGTCGTAAGCGGAAGCGTATGAGAACCGTTTGTTGTTGAACATGTAATAGCCGTCTATCGACAACGCGCGAACACGGATGGCTTCAGGCAACTCCAAATCATAACGACCGTTCATCACGACATCATCCCCCTCCCTGTAGAAAATATCCGTCTCACTCTCCCCAACGCTAAAGGTACGCAAGCGCAGGTTGACACCGAAGTTACCACCTACAGCGCCAAAGGTGAAATAGTCACCGGTGCGCTTGCTCAGACCTATCGAGTAGCCCAGTCCATAGCCACGGTAGCCTAACCAAAGACCCATCGACGAAGCACGTCCTGTATTCAGGCGAGGCGACATGTCAACATAGCCCTCCGAATCCTCATAGACAGAATGCATTTTCAGCACCATCTGGTCGTTATTATAGCGGGCTATCAGCTGCCACGGACGTTTCGGCACCACGATATAGTTGCTGTCAACGGTCTTGATTACCGAAGAGTCAAGAAAGTGCTTGATATACTTGTACGCCCGCCGGGCAATATTGTCCTTCTGCGCTGAAACGGTAAGCGCAGCCAACAGAAAAAAACAGATAATGGATAATCTTTTTAACATACGACGACAAAATTACAAAAATAAAACGAATAATATCACATTTATTTTGTAAATTTGCACCCATTATGGAGAAAAAGACAAGTGGAAGGCCCAAAATAGCCATTATTGACAGCAATACGCTGGCTTCTATCGGACTGAAACAGATACTGCAAAACGTCATACCCATCATGACTGTCGATACGTTCGGGTCGTTTGCAGAACTGGAAGCCAGCCAGTCTGACACCTATTTCCACTTCTTCGCCGCTATGGACATCGTCCTGCGCAACAGGGCGTACTTTATCCAACACCGACGGAAGACTATCGTGCTGACACTCTCGCTCAGCGACTCTGCCCAGCTGTCCGACTTCCATAGCCTCTGTATCAACCAGCCTGAACACCAGCTGGTCAAGGCGCTGCTGATGCTGGAACAGCATGCACACGCTGGGGGGCATAACCTACCACGGATGCCTCAAGTGTTACAACAGAAGATTTTGACTGACCGCGAAATTGAGGTGATGTCGCTCATCGTTCAAGGCAACATCAACAAAGAGATTGCTGACAAACTGAATATCGGACTGTCTACCGTCATTACCCACCGCAAGAACATCATGGAGAAACTGGGCATGAAAAGCGTATCGGCACTCACCATCTATGCCGTCATGCACGGCTACGTAGACATCAACACTATCTGAACCTGCCCGTCAGAGCTTCACGCTACTGATGTCGACCAAGCCGTTGACAATGGCATATATCGTGAGACCTGCAGGACTGTGAATCTGTAGCTTACGGGCTATATTACGGCGATGAGTGATGACCGTATTGATGGAGATACACAGATGGTCAGCTATCTCCTTGTTCTGCATGCCTTGCACCACACAGACTATCACGTCGCGCTCACGCTCACTCAGCGCCTCGCCATTGTCCTGTCCACCCTTGAAGACCATCGTTGAAATGTTCTCCGTCACTCGCGTTTGCTTCGTCTGACGCTCCAACCGACGGATGGCTGGTGTGAAGATATGGTCCTCCACCTCTGCGTGCTGGCGCAGCCACTCCTCGTTGTTGTAGATATCGTAGAGCGTGGCCGTCAGCAGGTTGTTCAGATGCGCATTAGCAGGCAGATACTTGATAATCATGAGCTTCAGCTCGCGCAACTTCTTGTCCGTACTCTCATGATGCTTCGAGAACATCTCGATGTTATAGTCTTTGGCAGGCTGGTTGTCGAGCAATGACTGTACGTATGGGAACAACGTCTTCTCCTCATATTTCATGTGGCGACGAATCTCCTGGGCATACTCGTCGTAGAACTTCATGATAAGCTGGCCCAACTGGTCGTCCTCGCTGATGCTCTCCTGCAACTCACGCCTGATAAAGGGCAACTGGAAGTCCAGATAGTAGCAGTGACTGGCCTCCAGATAGTGCAGCAGCGTAGGTACGCTGATTTGCTCGTCATCATCATAATTGGTGAAGTCGTTGATGGTGAAGTTAACTACAGCCAAGAAGGTATAAGTGTCCACGCCGTTCATCTCGCACGTCTCTGCCACCGTCTTGTCACCAAAACCCATATTGATACCAAAGCTTCCCAAGGCCTGCAGCACGCTATAATTGTCCTTGATAAGCGTAATCATCTTATCCAGGGGCTCATACATCTTCAAGTTCTTCATCGCACCTTTAATTGTTTCTTTTCACTTTTACCTTTTCACTTTATATTACGTCGCTGCAAAAGTAACAATTTTTAGTGAAACCTGCAATAGTTTAAAACATTTTCATCATATTTAGGTATTGCAAAGAAAGGAGAATTGTCATACCTTTGCATCCGTTTTTAACCACATCATTGTTATGAAAAGATTTGTTTTCGGATTTTTATCCGTTATCTGTTGTATGGCTTCATATGCCCAAGAGAGTGCCGTTGACAGCGTGATGAGCCACGCTGGCGGCAGCCGTCTGAGTGTAGGAGGCTATGGAGAAGTGAACTTCTCACGTAACTTTTTTAGCGACCACGTGAGCCGCTATAGTCAGCCTGAGGAGCATAAGAACGACCCCTCACATGGACGTTTCGACATCCCGCATGCCGTCATCTATCTAGGCTACGACTTCGGTAAGGGCTGGACCTTCGGCACCGAGATTGAGTTCGAGCACGGAGGCACGGGCATCGCCTACGAGAAAGAAGACGAGGAAGGTGGCGAATGGGAACAGGAAATCGAGAAGGGCGGTGAGGTAGAGCTGGAGCAATTTTGGCTGCAGAAGTCGTTTGCCCGCTGGGCCAATCTTCGTGCCGGGCACATCGTCGTACCCGTAGGCTTGAACAATGCTCGTCATGAGCCCCTCAATTTCTTTACTGTCTATCGTCCTGAAGGCGAGAATACCATCCTTCCCTCAACGTGGCATCAGACGGGCATTTCGTTCTGGGGACGTCATGGAGACTTCCGCTACGAGGCACAGTTCCTGGCTGGTCTGAATGCCGACAACTTCACCAACGTGGGATGGATTCATAAAGGCCATAAATCGCCGCTGGAGTTTGATGTCGCTAATAAATATGGTATGGCTTTACGGCTTGACAACTATACCCTGCCCGGACTGCGCATCGGACTGAGTGCCTACTACGGTCATACTATTGGAAACACCTACCCTAACGATGCCAACGGAGCAGGTGCCACATACAAGGGAAAGGTAGCTATCGGCTCTGTCGATTTCACATACCAAGGTCATAACTGGATTGTTCGCGGACAGGCTGACTATGGCTATCTGGGCGATGCAGAACAGCTGAAATACATGTACAACCGCCTGAACTCGAAGTCACCTTATAAGCACTCAGCATTCGTCAGTGGCAATGCCTATGCGGTAGGTATCGAGGCTGGATATGACGTCTTCTCGCAAATAGAATGTCTGCGCAAGGCTAAACAGAAGATGTATGTCTTTGGCCGCTACGAGGCTTACAATCCATACGCCAGCGCCACTAAAGGCACCGATTACGACTATACTGCAGTAAAGCGTATGGCCTTGGGACTGAACTACTTCCCCATTAAGCAGATTGTCATTAAGGCAGAATACTCCAAGCGTTTCCTGAAGTCATTTTACAACAATGAGCCGTCAGTAAACATCGGTGTAGCCTATGAAGGATGGTTTGACCTTGGTCATCGCCAGCTGGCAAAGAAAGAGCAGACTGATGTTGACCGCTTGAATGAGCGTATCAACGACTTGCAGCGTCAACTGAACGAGCTGAAGAATAAGGCTAACTAAAATAGCAGACACATTTAACCACATAATTATCAAAAAAATGAAAAAGATTTTCTATTCTATGACGGCTCTTCTGTTGATGAGCCTGACATTCACGGCATGTAGTAGTGACAACAACAATGACACGACAACCAATGAGTTCAACATCGTCAACACCACACCTGTTGTCGACAATGACACCTATGCTTCGAACACGACGGCTGCTAATTATAGCAGCAAGGTTTTTGGAGAGGAAGCCATCGACGACTGTGGCGAACTGGTAGACCAACTCGAGAAAGCCAACACCATCATTGCCTCAGCAAAGCTCAGCGAGGCACAGGAGGCCTATCTGCGTAAGGTACTGGAGACGCTGGTCAGCAACGTCATTGTGCCTACCTACACGCAGTTGGCTGACGACGTGGAAGACCTGGAGGAGACGCTGAACGGCCTGACCGTCAACACCATCACCCAGGCTCAGATTGACAAGGCATGCGCAGACTTCAAGCAGGCTCGCCAGAACTGGGAGCGCTCTGAGGCGTTCCTCATGGGAGCCGCTTCCGACTTCGACATCGACCCCACCATCGACTCATGGCCTCTGAACCGTACGCTGCTGCTCAACTACTTCAACAACGGCATGAACGACGAGATGCTGGAGGACGCCACCATTCTGGGCTTCCACGCGCTGGAGTTCATCCTGTTCCGTAACGGCCAGAACCGTAAGG
>ERZ842401.6069-NODE-6069-length-13080-cov-5.461881_pt1 | contig 13080 bp, 13 predicted proteins | sample MGYA00521270_ERZ842401 | MGnify/ENA primary metagenome ERZ842401 (study PRJEB31892, sample SAMEA3878208) | bioreactor metagenome | biome: Moose rumen | place: Sweden | collected 2011-10 | study: EMG produced TPA metagenomics assembly of the PRJEB12797 data set... | reverse complement strand
TAAATACCGTAAATGAGAATCCAGAATTTAGAGAATATATAAGTTATGAAGAAGACATGCGAAAGATTCAAAATACATTATTAAAAAAAGCTTTAGAAGAAGGAACTAGAAAAGGTGTAAATTCTGAAAAAATAGAAATAGCTGAAGCATTATTAAAAAATGGGGTAGAGATAGAGACTATAATAAATTCAACAGGATTAAGTGAAGAAAAAATAAAGAAAATAGCACAAAAAATAAATATAAATCCAGAATTTAGAGAATATATAAGTTATGAAGAAGATCAAAAGAAAATCCAAAATACGTTATTAAAAAAAGGGATAGAACAAGGAATAGAACAAGGAATTAGAAAGGGAAAAAAATCTGAAAAAATTGAGATTGCTAAAAACATGAAAAATAAAGAAATTGATTTAAAAATAATATCAGAAGTAACCGGATTAACAATAAATGAGATAGAAAATTTATAATTAAAAAATAATATAAAACATTAAGTCTATTTACAATCGATAGACTTTTTTTATTTTTTTAGATAAAATCAAAATAGAAAGGAGTAAAGGAATGAATACAAATAAGATAGGAGAATATATTTTAAAATTAAGAAAAGAAAAAGGATTAACACAACAAGAATTAGCTGATAAACTTTATTTATGTTACTAATAAAGCTGTATCAAGATGGGAGAATGGATTATCATTACCAGAAATTGAAACATTATATTTATTAAGCAAAGAATTTGATATAAGTATTAATGATATTTTAAATGCAGGAGTAAATCAAGAACAAGAAGTAAAAGAATACTATAATAAACAAAGAAAAAAAGCCCTTATTTTTGATATAATAACTATTATTTTAATAACTTTATTACCTGTTATTACAATAATGAGTTCAGGATATATTTCTTCTGGTATAATGCTTGCTATGATAGATGAAACAAATGATATGAAAGAGGCCGGTAAAACAGTACAAGAATTTATTAATTCTTATACATTATCTTTTGCTATACCTTGGATAATTATGATTATTTCATATATTGGATATAAATTAAATAAAAAAAGATTAATATATATTTGTATAGTATTAAGTGTATTAGTAATATTATCTATAAATTTACTTCCTATAGAAATAATTAGTGATGGATTATTGCTAGTAATTTCAATAATTATTAGTATAGTTGAATTATTAATAATAAAAGAAAAATAAAAGGAACTCTTTAGTTTCTTTTATTTTTGTTGTATAATTAAATAGGTGGTAGTATGGGAAAAATACAAGTAATGGATGAGTTATTAACAAATAAAATTGCGGCTGGTGAAGTAGTAGAAAGATGCATGAATGTTGTAAAAGAATTAGTTGAAAATAGTATAGATGCTAAAAGTACTGAAATAAAAATAGAAGTAGAAGATGCCGGAACTAAATTAATTAGAGTAACTGATAATGGTATAGGAATGGATAAAGATGACGCTGTTATGTGTTTTGCTTTACATGCTACAAGTAAAATAAAAACAGTAGATGATTTATTTAATATTAATACATTAGGATTTAGAGGTGAAGCACTAGCGTCTATCTCAAGTGTATCAGAAGTAACATTAAAAACTAGTAATGGAATAGATGGAACAGAAGTAAAAGTAGTAGGTGGAAAAATTGAAAAAGTATCTTCTACTGATTTAAAAAAAGGTACAACGATAACTGTTAAAAATTTATTTTTTAATACTCCAGCCCGTTTAAAACATTTAAAAAGTTTTTATACGGAACTTGCTAATATAACAGATTATGTAAATAAAATATCTTTAACTCATCCTGAAATTAAGATAGTATTAATATCAGATGGTAATACTATTTTAAATACCGATGGTTCTAATAATTTACTTAAAAACATAAAATTTATATATGGAGTAGATATTGCAAAAAGAATGGTACCTGTAAATGGAGAAAATGAAGATTATAAAATAACAGGATATATATCACTTCCAGAAGTGCATCGTTCTAATAAAAATGCTATGATTACATTAGTTAATAATCGTGTAGTTAGAAACATAGAATTAAATAGAACAATAAATGAAAGTTATCATTCATATAAACCTGATAATAGATATCCAATAGTTGTATTAAATATAGAAGTAGATCCAACACTTGTTGATGTAAATATTCACCCAACTAAAATGGATGTAAAATTTTCTAAATTTGATGAATTAAATGAATTAGTTAGAAATATTATTTTAAAGGCCATAAAAGATATTAATTTAATTCCTAATATAGAAGCAAAAGAAAAATCATATCCTAAAATAGAAAAATTATCATTAAATTTTAATATTAGTGAAAATAATACTGAATATGAAAAAAAAGAAGAATTTATAAATCCGTATAAGGATGAACAACAAGAATTATTTATAAATGAAGATTTAGTTTTATCAAAAGAAGAAAAAGAAGAAGAAAATTCTCTTATAAAAGAAAAGATGCCTTTAATGTATCCAGTAGGTCAAGTAAATGGTACTTATATAATTTGTCAAAATGAAAGTGGAATGTATTTAATGGATCAACATGCCGCAAAAGAAAGAGTTAATTATGAAATAGTAAGAGAAAAAATGAGTAACAGAAAAAATGAAAGTATGGATTTACTTGTTCCAATTACTATTGAATTTTCAAATGATGAATTTATAATATTAAAAGAAAATTTAGAAATGTTAACTAATATGGGATTTATAATAGAAGAATTTGGAGTTAATTCTATAATAATTAAATCTCATCCTATTTGGTTACAATCATCAATATGGGTTCATAGAGGTGAATTAGAAAGTGTAATAAAAGAATTAATAGATATGGTTATAAAAAGAGAAAAGAAATTTGATTTGGATAGATTTTATGATCACATATCAGCTACAGTAGCATGTAAAATGAGTATAAAAGCTAATACACCTATTACTAAAGAAGAAATGGAAGAATTAGTAAAGGAGTTAAGTAAATGTAAAAACCCATTTAATTGTCCACATGGAAGACCTACAGTAATTTACTACTCAAAAGAGGAATTAGAGAAATTATTTAAAAGAAGTGGATTTTGAAAAATTTGTGAATTTTTATAACAAATATTGACAATTATTCATTAAAAATGTAAACTTTAATTAAGGAGGAATGAAGATGTTTTGTGAAGAATGTGGAACAAAAAATGAAAAAGATGCAGCTTTTTGTGAAAAATGTGGACATAAATTAAAAACTGTAAAAACTACTACAAAGGTTGTTAAAAAAGAAACAAAACCAATGAGTAAAAAACAAAAGACAACTATAGGAATAGTTGCTGTTGTAGCTGTTATTTTAATAGGTGTTTATATGTTTATTGGTAGTACTTTAAAACCTGAAAAAATAGCTTTAAAATATTTTAAAGCATATGCAAACAAAGATGCTAATGCATTAGTAAGTACAATTAGTTTAGAAGAAAGTGATTTTGTAAGTAAAAAACTTTTAAAAGAAAGTTTAAAAGATGAAGATAAAATCTCTTTAGCAAACTATAGTGCTGAAAAAGAAGAAAAAAATGATAATCTAAGTACTTCAGTTACAATTAAGTATGTTGAAAAAGGTTCATCAAAAGAAAAAACTAAAACTGTTAGACTAACAAAAAATAAAAAGAAAAAATGGTTATTCTTTGATAACTGGACAGTTGATAGTTCTGAGTTAATCGCAAAAGATTATACAATAACTGTACCTGTTGGTTCAACTCTTAAAATAGATGGTGTAGAAGTAAAAGATAAATATAAAAAAGATTCTTATTCATCTTATTATGATTATTATTCTATTCCAAGTATTTTAAAAGGAAGTTATACTGTAACAGCAGAACTAAAATCAGGAATAAAATTATCAGGAGATTTAAAAGTAAATGGAAGTTATGGTTCTTTCTCAGCAAACAGTTTAAAACTAGAAGAAAAAACAGAAGAAAAACTTACAAAAGATATAACAGATAAATTAAATAAATTATATGAATCTGCTATTGAAGACAAAAGTTATGATGATGTAAAATCAGTATTTGATGAAGATTATCAAGATGACTTTGAATATACTTATAATCAATTAAAAGAAAATGCTTTATCAAGCTACAATAAACTAAAAGAATTTAAATTAACAGATGTTAATATTAAATCTATATCACTTGATGATGAAGAAGTAAGTTTAACTGTTCAAATCAAATACGATTATAAAGTAGAATATGAATCAGGTGACGAATCAAAAGAACATTCAAAAAAAGGTAAAATGGATACAATCTATGTTACTTATAAATTAGAAAAGAAAGATTATGTAATGTCAGAATTAAGAAGCTTAGTATCTTATTTCAGTCATTATAGTTATTAGGAGGAGAAAAAAATGGCAAAATTTTGTACAAAATGTGGAAGCGAATTAAAAAATGGAAAATGTCCAAATTGTAAAGAAGAAAAAAATAAAAAAGAAGAAGTTGTAACAACTTCAAATAATGAAATAGTAGCTAATTTATTAGAAGTAGTAAAAGGAACTTTTACAAATCCAATAGAAACAGTTAAAGCATATGCTACTTCAGCTAATTTTGTTCTAGCACTTATATTAATGGCAATATGTGCAGCAAGTGCAGGAATATTTATTTATGTATTTGTAGATGAATTTATGAATACAGTTGGTGGATTATTTGGATTAGGTTCACTAATGTCATATGGTGGTAAACCAGAAATCCCATTTGGTGAAGTATTTATCAGAATATTCTTATATATTGCAGTATATCAAGTTGTTGTAGCTGCTATGATGTTATTAATGAATAAAACAGTGTTTAAAGAAGAAACAGATATTAAAGAAACAATTTCAATAGTAGGAATTACAAGTGTAGGTATGGCATGTGCATTCTTAGTTGGAGCTATTCTATTCAAAATAAAATTTGTATTAGGTGTTGTAATGGCTTTAGTTGGTATGATATTTAGTACTATTGTATTAACAGCTGGTTCTATGGAAACATTATCTTTAAAGAAAGATAAAATGGTATATTCATTACTTGCTTCTATCTCAGTAGGACTATTTGTAATACTATATGTTTTACCAAAATTATTTAATTAATGTAAAGATACGTCAAAATCGTATCTTTTTTCTTGTTCTTTTTTTTAAAATATAGTATTATATATATAAGAATAGAGGGATAAAATGAATAATGATATTAACAATAATTTAACTGGTGATTTAAATAGTGGTATTAACAATAATCTAACAGATAATACAAATAATACTGAATCACAAGAAAATATTTTAGAAATAAAAAAAAGGCCAGAAAAAAGTTTTGATGAACAAAATGAATTTGATAGTAAATTATTAAAACTATTTATTGGAAAAAGATATGGTGGTTTCTTATCAAAAAAAATCAATATAGGAGCATTACTCTTTGGACCATTATATTTAATATATAGAAGAATATACTTAATAGGGGTATTAGCTTATACTATATTTTCTGCCTTATTAATATTTTTCTATGATAATTATTTAGTTCTTGGAATTATATTCGGAATAAATTTGATATTTAATATAATAGTATGTATATTATTTAATAAATATTATTTAAATAAAGCTTATAATAAAATAAAAGAAATTCAAGAAAAAAATGAATATATAACAGATCTTCAAATAGAATCAATGGCTGAAGAAGAAGGAGAACCTAGTGTAGGTGTAGTTATAGTTGCTGTAATAGTAATAAGTGGTATATTATACTTAGTAGTCCCTTTATTAAAAGGATTATTGACTTTTAATATTTAAAGTGTTAATATACATATTGCTTAAGGAGGAGTAATATGTATATAGAACAATTAAAAGCAATAAAAAAAGAATTACAAGAAGATAAAAGTAGTTTATATGAATTATTATCTTTAATACTAAATGCAGGATTATTGCTTCCAAATACTTATATGCTTGTTACAATTCTCTTTAATGAAATGAAAAAAGAAAAAAATATATCTTTAATTTCTATTCCATATATGATAATGATTATATATTCATCATTAAAAATAGATTTGGAATTAGATAAAAAAAGATATTTAAAATAATTGACAACATATTAAAAAATTGATACAATTATTACGTTGAAATGCAAAGAAATAGAGAGTAATATTAATAATATCTAAAAGCGAGTTAGGATGGTGAAAGCTAACAGAAAATGTTAATATGAAAAACACTATGGAGCAAGTATTCTGAAATTTAGTAGGAATATTCGGGTAATACCGTTATTAAAATTAAGAAAATAAAAGGATGGTACCGTCTTTATGACTCCTTATGTACTATCCTTTTTTATTATGAAAGGGTGATAATATGGGTAAATTTACAAAAGAAATGGTAAATGATTATGCTGATAAGTTAATGATTGGACTTACAGAAGAAGAAAACAAAATGGTATTAGATGAATTTGAAATAATTGACAAAAATATTGATTTAATTAATGAAATACCAAATATTAGTGAGATTGAACCAATGACACATACGTTAGATGATTTTGAATACGTTCTAAGAGAAGATGTTCCAGAAGAATCAATTCCTGTAGAAGAATTATTACAAAATTGTGACGATTGTACAGATAGAGAAGTTGTAGTACCAAAGGTGGTGGGATAATGATAGAAAAAAGTATTAAACAGTTACATGAAGATTTAATAAGTGGTAAAGTTACAAGTGATGAATTAGTGCAAGAATCATTAAAAAAATCTCATGAATTACAAGAAAGATGTAACGCATTTGTAACTATTTTAGATGATGCTAAAGGAGTTAATGTAACAGATAATTTGCTTTCTGGAATACCATGTGGTGTTAAAGATAATTATTCTACTAAAGGTGTATTATCAACAGGTTCTTCAAATACATTAAAAGATTATGTTCCATTTTTTGATGCTACTGCATATGCAAATTTAAAAAATGATGGAGCAGTTATGGTTAATAAAACTGTAATGGATGAATTTGGTATGGGTGGAACAGGAACAACTGGACATACTGGTATTGTTAAAAACCCATGGGATACAACTCGTATGTGTGCGGGATCTAGTGCTGGGTCTGCTTGTGCTGTTGCCGCAGGTGTATATCCATATGCAACTGGTTCAGATACAGGTGATTCTATAAGAAAACCTGCTGCATATTGTGGAATAGTTGGATATAAACCAACATATGGAATGATATCTAGATATGGATTATTCCCATTCGCATCAAGTTTAGATCACTGTGGAGTACTTTCAAGATGTGTAGAAGATGCTGCAATCGTAACTGATTCTATGAAAGGTATTGATAAAAACGATATGACTTCATGGGATTCAAAAGATATTCATCTATATGAAGATTTAACAAAAGATGTTAAAGGTAAAAAATTATGTTATATTAAAGAAATATGTGATATAGAAAATTATCCAAATGCAACAGAAGAATTAAAAGAACATTTAGCTAATTTTAAAGAAAAAATTGAATTATGTAAAAGCTTAGGTATGGAAGTAGATGAAATATCAGTTGATATGACACTTTTAAAAGCATTACCATCTGTTTATGTAGTTATTTCATGTGCAGAAGCAACTTCAAATATGTCTAATTTAACTGGATTTATTTTTGGACCTAGAGGAGAAGGAAATTCATATATTGAACAAATGAAAAATCATAGAACAAAAGGATTCTCGCCATTAATTAAAAGACGTTTTGTAATTGGTTCTTATGTCCTTCAAGCACAAAATAAAGATAGATATTTCCATAATGCACAACGTGTTAGAAGATTACTAGTTGATGCATGGAAAAAATTATATGAAAAATATGATGCTGTAATACTTCCTGTTGGTAGTGGACCTGCTAAACACTTAGATGGATCACTAGATATTTTGGACGAATCAACAAGTGTTTTAGAAGAACATCTACAAGTAGGTAACTTTGGTGGATTCCCATCGATTACTATACCAGATGGATTTGTGAGTGGATTACCAGTTGGTTTAAATATAACAGGAAATTGTTATAATGATCAAACAGTACTTAATATTGCTTATGCATTAGAAAGTGCTATGGAATATAAAGGACAAATTGCAAAGGAGGTAAAAAATGGATAACTATATAGCTATGATAGGACTTGAAATGCACTGTGAAATTAGTGAAACAAATACTAAAGTATTTTCAAGTGCTAAAAACTCTTATGAAGAACTTCCTAACTGTAATGTTAGACCAGTAGATATGGCTTTTCCAGGAATACTTCCAGTTGTTAATAAAGAAGCAGTACGCATGGCTTTAATGGCAAGTATTATATTAGGTTGTAAACAACCAGAATACATGTATTTTGAAAGAAAAAATTATTATTATCCAGATCTTCCAAAAGGATTTCAACTTACACAAGAAACACCTCCAGTTCCAGTAGGACTTGGTGGAGTAGTTAAATTTGATTGTAATGGAGAAGAAAAACAAGTTAGAATAGTAAATCTTCATTTAGAAGAAGATGCAGCTAAATCAGAACATGATTCTACAACATCAAGAATTGATTATAATAGAGCTGGTGTACCACTTTTAGAATTAGTAATTTATCCTGATTTAAGAAGTGCTGAAGAAGCAGTAGCTTTTGTAGAACATATGATAAGTATTTATAGATATGCTGGTATTTCAAAAGCTGATACTAGACTTGGTCAAATAAGATGTGATGTTAACGTATCAGTTATGAAAAAAGGATTAGATCCAAATGATCCTAAAAACTGGGGTACTAAAGTTGAAACTAAAAATGTTAACTCATTAGGTGGAATTAGAGATACAATTAATTATGAAATTGAAAGACAAATTGATTTAATTGAATCAGGTAAGGAAGTAGAACAAGAAACAAGAAGATGGGATGAAGATTCAATGTCAACAGTATTTATGAGAAGTAAAGTAGACGCTATTGATTATAAATATTTTGTTGAACCAAATATTCCTAAATTTAAAATATCAGATAGTTGGTTAGAAGAAATAAAAGCATCTATTCCAGAATTAGCTCCAGATCGTAAGAAAAAATATATTGAAAAATATGGAATAAGTGAATATGACGCTACTATATTAGTAAAAGATAAGAGTGTATCAGATTATTATGAAGAAACACTTAAATTAGGAGCAAATCCTAAATCATCTTCAAACTGGATTACAAGTGTAATATTAGGACATTTAAATAAATATTATTTAACAATAGATGAAATATTCTTAAAACCTAATATGTTAGTAGATTTAATTAAAATGGTAGAAGATTCTACAATATCTTCTAAACAAGCAAAAGAAGTATTATTTACATGCCTTACTGAAAATAAAGAACCAAGTAAAGTAGTAGAAGAAAAAGGTATGAAACAAATAGGTGATACAGATACTATTAGTAAAGTAGTAGAAGAAGTATTAACTGAAAATCCAACTTCTATAGATCAATATAAAGCAGGTAGAACAAATATAGTTGATTTTTTAGTAGGACAAGTTATGAAAAAAACTAGGGGACAAGCAAATCCTGCTATGACACGTAATATGATTATAGAAGAAATAGAAAAGAGGTAATTATGGAAAATATTTATCGTACAATATATTGTGGTGATATAACAGAAAAAAATGATAAAGAAACTGTTAGAATTGCTGGATGGGTAGAAAATATAAGAGACCATGGTGGTGTTATATTTGTAGATGTTAGAGATGAACATGGAGTAGTACAAGTAGTAAGTAATGATGATTCTATATTTGATGGATTAACTCGTGAATCATCAATTACTATTTCTGGTACTGTAAGATTAAGATCAGAAGAAGATTATAATGAAAGATTAAATACAGGTAAAATAGAAGTATTAGTATCTGAATTAAAAGTACTTGGAAAAGCTAAAAATAATCTTCCATTTGAGATAATGACATCAAAAGAAGTAGGAGAAGAATTAAGATTAAAATATAGATATTTAGATTTAAGAAATGAAAAAGTTCATAATATGGTTAAATTTAGATCTGAATTATTAAAATATTTAAGAAATAAAATGGATAGTTTAAACTTTACAGAAGTACAAACTCCAATTATTACAGCATCATCTCCTGAAGGAGCAAGAGACTTTATCATTCCATCACGTAAATTTAAAGGTAAATTCTATGCTTTACCACAAGCACCACAACAATATAAACAATTATTAATGTGTTCTGGATTTGATAAATATTATCAAATCGCACCATGTTTTAGAGATGAAGATACAAGAAGTGATAGAGCACTTGAATTCTATCAATTAGATTTTGAAATGAGTTTTGCTACTGAAGAAGATGTACTAAGTATTGGTGAAGAAATATTCTATGATACATTTACTAAATTTGGTAATAAAAAAGTATCAGATAAACCTTTTAGAAGAATATCATTTAAGGAATCTATGGAAAAATATGGAACAGATAAACCTGATTTAAGAAATCCGCTTGAAATAATAGATATTAGTGATATATTTGTAGAATCTGAATTTAAACCATTTAGAGGAGTAACTGTAAAAGGTATTAAAGTAGATGATATAGCGGATAAATCTAATAGTTGGTTTAATGAAGTAGTTGATTATGCTAAAACAATTGGAATGCCTGGTATTGGATATTTATCTATACTATCTGATATGTCATTTAAAGGACCAATTGATAAATTCTTAACAGAAGATGATAAAAAATCATTAATTGAAAAAGCAAACTTAAAAGCAAATAGTGTAATATTCTTTATAGCAGATCGTAATACTAAATTAGCTGTTAAAAATGCAGGTTTAATTAGAACATATTTAGGAGAAAAAGCTGAATTAATAGATAAAGATAAGTTTGAATTCTGTATTATAAATGATTTTCCTATGTATGAGTTAAAAGATGATGGTAAATTTGATTTCTGTCATAATCCATTTTCAATGCCAAAAGGAGGATTAGAAGCATTAAATAATCCAAATTTAGAAGATATAGTAGCATATCAATTTGATTTTGTATGTAATGGTAATGAAATGGCTTCAGGTGCAGTTCGTAATCATGAAGTTGATACTCTTATTAAAGCATTTAACTTAGTAGGTTACGAAAAAGAAGAAGTAGAAAAAAGATTTGGAGCTTTATACAATGCATTCCATTTTGGAGCACCTCCACATGCAGGAATGGCTCCTGGAATTGAAAGAATGATAATGCTTTTAAAAGATGAAGAAAACTTAAGAGAAGTAATTACATTCCCAACAAGTGCTAGTGGAGAAGATAAATTAATGAATTCTCCATCAGAAATAACTGAACAACAATTAAGAGAAGTACATATTAAAATAAGAAATTAGAATATTTCTAATAAAATCTCATAAAATAAAATAGAGTATTTGTAAAAATATGTAAAAATTTCAAAAAAAGTATTGCCAAATGCTCTAAATTATTATATAATTAAAAAGTCTTAAGCAATTAAGACTTTATGGATGCCTAATTAGCTCAGTTGGTAGAGCATTCGGCTGTTAACCGACAGGTCGTAGGTTCGAGTCCTACATTAGGCGCCATATTTTTTTGGCCAGTTGGTGAAGTGGCTTAACACACTGCCCTTTCACGGCAGCATTCACGAGTTCGAATCTCGTACTGGTCACCATTGAAGTAAATAAAGAGTAATACTCTTTTTTTTATTTTTAAAATATGATATTATATATATGGTGATATTATGAATAATGATATGGATAATTTTGATATAAGTAAAATAGAATTAGATGAAGATTTAAAAATAGTATTTATGGGTACACCAGATTTTGCGGTACCAATACTTGAAGCCTTAAACGAAAATTATAAAGTAAAAGGTGTAGTAACACAACCAGATAAACCTGTAGGAAGAGATAAAATAATGACTTCACCTCCAGTAAAAAAATGGGCAAATGATCATATGTTATTAGTTATTCAACCAGAAAATATTAAAGAAGAATGGCAAGAAGTAGTATCTTTTCATCCAAATTTAATTATAACTTGTGCATATGGACAAATAATACCAAGAGAATTATTAGTATATCCTAAATATGGATGTATTAATGTTCATGCATCATTACTACCAAAACTACGTGGAGGAGCACCTATTCATCATGCAATAATAGATGGTTATAAAAAAACAGGTGTAACTATTATGCATATGAATCCTAAAATGGATGCTGGGGATATAATAAGTCAAAAAGAAATCGAAATAGAAGATACAGATACAGCTGAGTCTTTATTTAATAAACTAAGTATTCTAGGTAGAGATTTATTAATTGAAACATTACCAAGTATAGTTGATGGAACAGCTTCTCGTACACCGCAAGATGAAAATGAAGCAACATATGCTAGAAACATATCAAAAGAAGATGAAAAAATAGATTTTAGTAAAAGTACAAGACAAATATTTAATCAAATAAGAGGACTTAATTCATGGCCAGGAGCATACTGTTATTTCGAAGGAAAAAGAATGAAAGTATGGTCTTCAAGAATAAGTGAATATGTCGATCCATTTAAATTAGAAGGACAAATATTAAATATTTATGATGATGGAATTGGGGTTAAAACAAATAATAGTGAAATAGTATTAACAGAAATTCAAATTGAAGGTAAAAAGAAAATGAAAGCATCTGATTATATAAATGGATTGCAAGATAAAAATAGTTTAATAGGTAAAGTACTTGAATAATTTAAAAATATATGATAATATTAAGTAGTTAGGAGGAATACTCGTGAAAATAGCTTTAATTATAGTATCAATTTTACTAATAGCTATAGTATTATTACAAGCTGGTAAAACAGATGATAATAATGTTATAACTGGTGGTTCTAGTGTATTATTTAAAAATCGTAAAGAAAGAGGAGGAGAACTATTCATAACACGTTTTACAGTTCTTCTAGGAATAATCTTTTTTATACTTTGTTTCATACAAGGATTCTAAGATAGTTAAAACTATCTTTTTTTTGACAAAATATTTATATTATAAATTATATAATCATATTGGGTGATTATATGTTAAAAAAAATATTTAAATTTTTAAGTATATTCATTTTTACTATTATAATATGTGGAGTAATATACACAAAGCTAATAAAAATATCACTAACTAATTCAAATGAAGAATTTTTAAGAATGCTACTTAATGATTCAAGTTATTATAAATTATATAATAAAGATTATA
>ERZ842401.6068-NODE-6068-length-13080-cov-9.164376_pt1 | contig 13080 bp, 15 predicted proteins | sample MGYA00521270_ERZ842401 | MGnify/ENA primary metagenome ERZ842401 (study PRJEB31892, sample SAMEA3878208) | bioreactor metagenome | biome: Moose rumen | place: Sweden | collected 2011-10 | study: EMG produced TPA metagenomics assembly of the PRJEB12797 data set... | reverse complement strand
TCTTCCGATCTGTCCAGATGAGCTTCTGGTTGGAGCTGTTAAGGTCATCCAAAAGCTCCATCGTGTTCTTTTCATACAGAACAATGTCCGTGGGCAGGATGTCCATGTCATATCCGGCTCTTACCGCCTTTTTCTGCTCGTCGATCTTCGTTTTCTGAACATCCGATAGTGCTCTTTTCAGGAGCTTTATCGCCTCTATCGGCTCTATCGTCTGCATGTGTATGGATACGGAGATGTTGCTGTCAATATCCAACAGACGCTTCAAAAGCTCGTCATTGAGCTTGGGCGATATGATGTCAAGGTACTTCGTAGCCCCGAACATATGCCCCATCTTATATCTTCCCGGGAAACGGAACTCAAAGCCCTGCGGTGCGATATAATCCTTCACGCTGTTGCCGGACTCCGCCATCTCCTTAAAGGAAAAACGGAAAGGCTCCATCTTATCCTGGTTGAAGAACTCATACAGCACCCTCAGACGCTCCTTTCCGTCAAGGCTCTTGGCATTCGTCCCCAAATTCCGCAGGTTCTTTATAATGTCTGCCTCAAGGCTGATGAACCTCTGCCTTGCCTCCTTTAAGTTCTCCGCCTCGATACCGAATATCAGGTACTTGCTCTTTATGACGCCGTTGTTGCCCTTTGCGGACAGGCTCTTTAACATATCCGAAAACTCCTCACGGATATCGTCGAACTTATCGCCCTGCGGCGCTATCTCAAACTGTGCCGATAGCGTCTCCTCGCTCACATGCCTGTTAAAGAGGAATATCTGAAAGCTGATAGAGGGATCAAAATAGTTTATGAGCTGTGAATAAAGCCCTAAAATATCTGCCCTCTCCTCCTCGTCCAACAAAACATAGTTGAGGTCATAAAATTCGATCATCTTCGTGTAAAAATTCTTCCTTACCTTGCAGATGCCGTCACGGTACATCTTGTCAAAGGTAATCGTCTGCTGCGTGGAAATCTGCTTGCCGGACTGAGCCGTGTCTCCTGAGAGCGACTTCTTAAGCTTCTTTAACTTCAGCATTTCCTGAAGCGTAAGCCCCGTGAATCTCTCCACTACCGACACGCCGCCTTTACTCTGATTCTTTTTTGAATCTGCCTGCGGCTTTGCCGACACGCTCTTCTTTCCACTTCTTTTGCTTGCGTTCAAGAGCTTCCACCTCCTTTTCCATAGATTCTCTTTCTCTTAGCTGCTCATACAGGTTTTCCACCTTATATCTGCGTATCCCCGGCCGTATAAACTTCATATCTATGACCTGCTTTAAATACTGCTCCGCAGGCACTCCGTCCTTTTCATACATGGCGATGAAGAAAAACGGGAGCATGACTCCGACCATGAGAAGCGCCGACACATCCGTGCCGAGCGCCTTCCTTGTCAGCAGATAAAAGGGGACACCTATGATGGCAGCCGCTCCAAAGCAAATGACCTGCCTCTTCGTGAAGTTACCGATGAACTTCGACTTTATGGCTTTCGGATTCTTTGCCACATCTACTGCGATTGCCATAGGCTTATCACCTCCGTTACTTTAATTCGATATTGTTTGGAACCTCATTTCCCCATGTGTCCCAGCCGTCTGCCTTCTGTCTTGCAAAAAGCTCTATCTTCGGAACATCGCCCATAAGCCTCTCAATCCGCACCCTTGCTTCCTGCGGCTTTTTGCTATGCTCCTCGATATGGCTCATAATCACCTGATGGACACCTGCATCCACTCGCTTCGGGCTTCCCTTTGTGGCGATGATACAGACCTCGGCATTCGCCCTCGTCCAATACCCCATGCCCCAGAAAAGCGAGTCGGCTACCCTGTTCTTTTTTATCCAGACAAAAGCAACCGTCTTATAGGTAAAGCCCCAAGCTTCTATGACTTTTACCGCATCCATAAGGTTCGGGAATGTGATCCACATAAAAAGCGCACAGTCTTTTGCGGCAATACCGGCAACAGGCAGGGCACAGATATCCTCAATGCCCATCGTAGGATAATGGCTTTCTGCACTCCTGCCTGCCCCCTTCTTTGAATAGACCTTGTACTGCCACGGCGGATCTGCGTATATCACATTGTATTTCTTTTCCATACGCTTCCTCCGTCAATGTGCGTTCAATATTGATTTTGCAAGGGAACCCGTCTTAAACAGGGAGAAACACAGCACCACGGTATAAGCCATCACCTGCCACAAGGCAGAATGGAGATTGCTTGCCACCGCTACTGCGTTTACAAGGACTGCGTATATCGCAACGCATAACATGATGAAAAATCCCTGAAAAGCAAGGGCGATACACCCCTTGATATAGTTTGACCCGATGCCTCCCCACTCCCTGTTTACGAGTGTTGCGAAAGGCACGGGAGCTACCGATACATAAAGGTAGATTTCGATCATTCTTCCGTATAAAATGACGGTGATCAGGACGGACATGATCTTCATGCAGAAGCTGCAGAACATCGTCTCAATGCCAAGACCGATAAGCTCCCCTATCTCCATGGTGGAGAGCTGGTTTTCAAACATCGTCTGTATCGTTGCACCGACATTGAGCGCCGTTGAACCTGTTATCGTGCTTGCTGCCTGATTTACCATGTGACCGCCCACATCAAAGATCGCCATCACGATATCCGAGGTCTTTGACAGAAGCATGACTGCGATACATGCCTTGAACAGATATCTGAAAAAGAGCGAGGTATCAAATTCGTGCATGTTGTTTTTGTCAATGACCATCGTGATAAGCTCATAGCACAGCACATAGGTAATGATGATTCCGGCAATCGGTATGACCACGTTGTCCGACAGGTTCTTTATCATGTTGAAAATACCGGCATTCCATGCGCTGGGAGTCTGGCTAACCTCTCCGGCAATCGTTCCCACCTTGTCATTGACATCGGTAAACATCCCTTCGAGGTTAGACATAACCCAGCCTTGCAGCATTTCCTTTATGAGTTCGGTAATCTTCTCAACGATAGTGTTCATCTACCGTGAGATTCTCCTTATGAGAAGAGTGTGGAGAGCTGAGGGATCACCGTCTGGGCGATGATTACGATACCTCCGCCCGCCATCAGCTGCTTGATCCCCTGCGACTTCGCACCGGGGTTATCGTTTCCGTAGCCCTCCAAAAGATTGATGATGCCCCATACTGCGACACCCGCTCCGATTGCGGTAACTACGGTTTTAAGGGCTGTGACTGAATTAGTAAAAAATGCCATGGTCTTGTTGAAAACGGACTTTTCCGTTTCCTTCCTCCTTCCAAATTTGTTTGTTTTCGCTACTTTGGAAGGCATAAAAATACCTGCACTCATCTATCCATTTTTCTGATACAATAAGCGCAGGCGTGGTTTATGCCATTCCTGACTGGGCAGGCGGTGCTGTTAGCTTGGTAGGCGCACACCGTCTGCTCGCTTTTGTGGAATCCGCATCAGGTTTGTCCGTGAGGATCCGTTTAGCTTCATCCTATGAAGTTGTAGTTGTGGCTCCGACATCAGGTTTGCTCCTACGAGTCCGTTTAGCCTTTGCCTATTCAGTTTTTTCCTTTGTGGCATCATATTCAAATGCCTCATCCACCTCGTCATCAGGCTTAACTACTGCATGGCAGAGGTTTTTGACATATTTTTCAATGTCAAACTCATTTTTCGGATTTGCATCGGACAGCTTGCTGTACTGCTTATGCTTCGTTATATCAAACTTATCTGAGAAAAAAGGTCTCACGCCCCTAAGCTGCATGATACATTTACCGCCGTCCATGACTGCAATCTCATCCTGGCTCATAAGTTCCTTACCTGTCTTTTGGTAATTCAGACCGTAGGACTGGCTCGTACCCCTTGTATCCGAGGTGTTATAAAGGTCAATGGTCTCTTTACCGAGGATCTCTGCCATTTCTTTCAAGGTCGTTTTTTCCTTGCCTCCCAAAAACAGGGTTGTGTCGCAGTTGCCTTCGATGGTGTCCGCATTGTCCTTATATATAGCCTTGAGCTGGGACTTTGACTGTAAAATAATAGAAGCCGATATTTCACGCGATCTGATGGTCGCTATCAGCTTCTCGAACTTTGGAATCTGGCCGATATTTGCGAACTCGTCCAAAAGACATCGCACATGGATCGGCAGTCTCCCGTTATAAACATTGTCAGCGATCTCGCAGAGCAGGTTGAACAGCTGTGTGTACATGATACTGACGATAAAGTTGAAAGTATCATCAGTGTCGGAGATAATAACAAACAATGCCGTCCTCTCAGTTCCCAGCTTATCAAGCTCCAGTTCATCATAACTGGTAAGCTCCCGAAGCTCTGCAATATCAAACGGAGCAAGCCTTGCACCGCATGAAATTAAAATACTTTTCGCTGTCTTGCCGGCGGCCAATTTATATTTTTTATATTGGCGCACGGCAAAGTGATTCGGATTCTTCGCTTCAAGCTCATCAAAGAGCAGATCTACAGGATTTTTAAAGCTTTCATCGTCCTCACGTGCCTCACTGGCATCAATCATATCTATGAGCATTGAGAAATTCTGCTCGCTTTCCGGAGCCTCATACCAGATAAAGCCGATGTATGCCGTATATAACAGTTTTTCGGCTTTCACCCAAAAATCTTCCCCGGACTGCTGGCCCTCTCCCTTCGTGTTTACTATGATCGTATTTACCAGTTTTAAGATATCCTTCTCACTACGGATGTAGGCGAAGGGGTTATAGTGCATGGAGCGTGCGAAGTTTATTGTGTTCAGGACCTTAATTTTGTATGGTTGAAAAATGGGTTTTCCTTTATCATCCTTCTTGATTTTTCCGTCATCATCGACTACCGGAACACCCTTTTTTAACATAGCACCTGTCTCGATTAAAACCGTGCCTTTCGGGTCGGTAACTACATAGGAACTATGCATCTGCATCAGATTCGGCTTCACGAAAAAGCGGGTCTTTCCGCTGCCACTTCCACCTATAACCAAGATATTTTTATTTCTGGCATACTTTGGTGAGCTGGGTCTCCCCGACATCATCAGCCTTTCCGATGCAGTTAAGATGATATTGTTCTCGAATACCGAATCCATATATGGCTCGATATCCTTTGCATTTCCCCATCTTGCGCTACCATACTCCACGCCGTGTCTGAACTTTTTGGCATTCTTCGCCTTGAAATACACGATCAGGCGAAAGCCTACTCCACACGCTACTCCAAAAAGCAGATCTATAGGATTGAAACTCGGCAGAGGATTGGTAAAAGCCTCTCCCAGCCTTGAAGCCGTATCCATAAGTCTCGGGAAGAAATCCCCCTCGACCTGTCTGAACATCCACGCTGACTTATCGCAGAAGTATCCAACGATCAAATAGGGGATGCTCATCCGGATCAGCTTGTTCTTATCCGTGCCTTTCATCTTTTTCCGCAAGGATTCGGGTATGTTCTTTAAATCTTTTACGATTCCGTCTACTACCTTACTCATAGGCTCTGTCCCCGATCCTTGGTTTTTTCTCTGGCGCGTTCCCTATTCATATTTTGAGTCCAGAGTTCCTTATAACGGTTCAGCCTATCCCTTACGGATTCACGGTTCTGCTTCTTTTCGTTTCCATGCACAAATTCTTTGAATGCCATCGCAATAACGTCGGCATCCCTGCCCTTGAAGAAAACAACATACTTTGGCGGATCCACGGTCTTATCTTTCTTCACGGCAAAATCAACATTGTACTTCTTTGCAACACGCTCAAAAGATTTGATGTTGTTTTCCGTTATCTCCATGGTGTTCGCACCCTGATCCTTACCCATGAGCTTCTTTACGGAAATCTTTCCGTGCCAGTTGGCCTGCTTATTCTTAAGATGATTAAGATACGCAATCATAGCCTTTTTAAGCACATCGGCGGTCAGTTTGGAGGTTCTGATCACAAGGGCAATGGATTTTTGTGTTACTTCTTCCTGCATCATCTTCCTCCTGTCCTTTTGTTTCTCTGTTTAATGTTGTCCCCAGGGAGGCACCAGCAGCCTCCGAAGATATATTTTTCTCATATCGTTCCTTTCCTCCGGTATCCTGCCGGATAATATTCTCCATAACGCAAAAAGGAGCAGCCTTTACGTCTCCGAAGAGATATAAAAACTGCTCCTATCGCTGTAATTTTCTTATTCGGTTTTTCCGGGGATCACTCCTCCGGTGTTCTTTTCACATAATGCGTCGCATACAGATTTTCCATATATTCATTGCCTGTCTTACAAAATCTCAGCTTTATGGTGGATTTATTCTTCCGTCCCCACTGTTTATAAAATGTGAAACTGGGCTTCAGATTATTCTTTGCAGCATAACGCTTCATTTCATTAAGGATCGCCGCCAGTTTCTTCAGATTGACCTTGCAGACCTTTTCAAGGTACGGAACCTGTCCGTTACGCCATCTCTCATAATCTTCCTTTGAAAGGATCCGCATATCCATAAGCGTCTGCACCGCTGTCGCATATCCTGTATTGTTGACCTGATGGTACATGGAATTACCCACTTCCCCGACCAGGTTATCATGATTTCTTACCATAATACTCACCACTCCTGTGTTTCTCTACTATATTATCGACCACACCTGCCTATCTCAAGAGATAAATCGTATAAATTTTTGCAAATACCATGCCATTTTCAATCTTCAGATCATCCAGTAAAAGGCACTGGAACAGCACCGCTCTGATCACATCATCATTCAGCCTGAAAAGCTCACTGTATTTTCCATAAGCCGCCTCGGAGGATTTATTTTCAAGAGCCGCTTTCATTGACCCTACATCAGCGACATTGGATGTGCCATCACCGGTGGCATTGATTGTATCCCCATCCCGTGCCATATTCTTTCTGTATTCAAGGCAGTCCGCATATAGAGAACGAATCTGATATTTTCCAAGATAGAAAAAGTAGGATTCTTTACCATCATAATTCTTCTTACATTTTTCCAGTTCATCCTCTGCTATTGAAAAGTTGCATATATCAGTCTCTATCACCGTCTTTCCATTGTAATCCGGTTTAAGCTTTCCGCCATACCAGTTGATATGCCTATAAATTTCCTCCCGTCCGGTAATTAGCGCAGCTCTGTGAAAATCTGTCTTACCAAGGAATACATCCATGTAGACATTGTTGGCAGACAAGGTATCGTTCCATATGAGTCTTCTATGATCCCTCACTCGGAGGAGATACTGGAGTATATTGATGAGTCGCTCCCTACTGTCTATATCTCTGAAACTCCCGGCAGGTATCATAAGACTGTCAAACCTAAGTGGAGTCGAGCCCTTCCCGATTTCTTTTTCTACAAGTGTTTCCAAATCCTTTGCCATAAAACCTCCTTAACGCAAAAGGGGAGCAGCTTCATTCCTCTTATGAGGTATAAAACCGCTCCCTATCGCTGTAAATTATAAAATCTATTTTTTAACCTTTGGACAACTTGTCCAAAGCTTTATCCCATAGCCATAGTAATGACAATCCTGATAAAAGCTATAATGCTTTTTCCAATCATAAATGCCACAACAAATCCTCCGATAATTCCACCGATGATACAGTCAAGTCCTATAACTCCCATCGTTCCGGAAATCCCATAATTATGTGGGATGAGCCATAGCATCATCCGTCTTATTCCGAAGGGAAATCCCACAATTATCCAAAACAGAAAGTAATCCATCCCATCAGGCTTATTGCATATCGGATATGCCAGGCAGAACATAACAGCTATTGCAATAAGTGGTATAAAAATATCCTTAAAAAAGATTGCTGCACACTCCTTAATCCTCATATCCATCGTTCTCCTTCCGGTTCTTTAGAAATACACCATTCGTATTGTCATGATTAACCATCTGCTGATAGTACTGTCCCATGGTAGCAGGTGCATTGTAAAGACAGGTGATCATATACGACCTTATATCACGTATCCCGCCTTGATTTCTGTTAGCATTTAAACTGTCTATAACGTATTCAAGATGAAAATCATTAAGCTGCATATATCTCCGCTTAACCTCTTCCGGATCCATTGGAGTCTTATTCACCATTATTGGTCCTGAATGCTCTCCACACATAACATCATGCATAATCAGATACAGCTCATGGTAATCCTCACGTTTACAGACATCATCGTTTTCCATATGCCAATCGTAGTTGATATGCCTTTTTATAAACTGATCCCAAAACTCAGTTTTTTGTCGTATCGCATCAATCTCTTCTCGCCTTTGTCTCTGCACTGGGGTCTCCTGTGTGATAGATATGATGTGATCTTTGTAAATATTATTTGTATTATTATTTGTATTTGTCCGGAAGTTCCCGGAGGGATATACTCCCTCAAAATTGCAGGATCCCATTTCAGAATCGTCACCATATACTGATATTTTCGGTTGGGATGTGGGTACATTTTCAGCAGGATATCCTGACAAATTTGTCACCATATCCCTCTCATTTTGTCCGGATATCTCTTCTGAATTATCAGCATCCTCTATAGTACCCATTTTATCAGTGTTTTCGCTATTATCACTACAACTGCTTGGCACTAATTTCCTTGAAACCTGCTTTGAAGTACTTCCGTTTTCTTCTTTTGGATATGAGATTTCTCTCAAAACCTGTATATTCAGATCAATAAACATCTGGTTCGGAATGGTTCTTCCATTGGAGTATTCTATGTTGAAAAAATATCTTTTTATAACTCCAATCTCTACAAGCTGGTCAAATGCAAGCTTAATAGTCTTCTTTGACTCCCCGAATTTATTTGCATACTCCTGATAACTCTTCTGGAGCATTTCCCCATGAAACTTCTTTTTCCATCCAATTACTTCGCCTGTCCTTTCGTCTCTGACTTCGGTAGGGCGATGCCAATATACGAGATCAGCTAATATAGTAATCGCCAACAGATAAGGCTTACCTGTAGTAGGCTTTAAGATATGCTTGTACCATTCTTCCGGTATCACATTACCGCTGATGGCTATGCTTCCCATGGCATCTACTGTAAGGTTGCCACTTGACCTGTAGCCCATTGCTGTTCTCCTCCTCTCGCTGTATTATTTCTTCTTTGATTTCCACTCTTCCAGAAGTCCTATAATTGTCTCCTCAATTTCTTTTTCTGACATTTCCTCCGGAAAGTATTCTGCTATTTTTTCTGCCTTCAGGACAAATTTCTTTGCTTTAGGCTTTGATTCTGTAAGTACCAGCTTTATTGCAATCTCAGTAAGTTCAGAACCTTTTGATAGTTCCTTTATTTTTGCTGACTGAGCCATGCTCATGGAACATTTAAGCTCGTTAACAGCGTTCAAAACCCATATCTGTTCCTGCTCTGGAAGGAACGATAAATCTATTCCCTGAGCCATACCGATTTTCCTTGTATCCACAAATTCCATCAGTCCAGGGGTAAGATTTGAGAGCCAGAGGTATCTCTGAACCGTCTTACCGCTCTCTCCGGCAGCGTTTCCAAGCTCATCAAGTGAATTTCCCTTGACACCGGGACTTTTAATCTGATCATATTTCATGCGATATGCATGAGCTTTCTCACTGGGAAGAATGTCTTCACGCTGGATATTGGTATCAACCATAAGACAGGTAGCCTGCTCGTCAGAATATTCTCTGATATATACAGGCATAGTCTTAAGTCCTGCAAGCTCTGCCGCACGTTTCCGCCTGTGACCGGCTATTATTTCATATCCGCCTTCATTACGAGGTCTGACGATACCGGGAACAATGATTCCCTGTTCTTTGACACTCGCAACCGTCTCTTCCATCTTTTCATCATCAAGGACTCTGAATGGATGATTATGGAACTCATGCAGGTCTTTTAAGGAAACCTCCACTATCTGCTCACTTTCAGAAGGTGCTCCAAACAGATCATCAAACGATGTAAGGCTGATATTATCAGAAGCTCTCTTCTTACTCATTATCAAGCACCTCCCCTACAAATGCCTCATAAGCAAGGGCTACACTGCTCCTGGGTGCCTGTTCATAAACACTTATGCCATTAGCAACAGCTTCTTTTGCTTTAACAGATTCCGGAATAACAGTCTGAAAGATTTTAAGATGTTGACCATAAGCCTCCTCCATCTTATTCATAATGTCCCTTGCTATGTTTGTCCTGCCATTAACAATGGTAAGAAGCACTCCCTCGATTTCAATCTTACGATTCAGTCTTTTCTTTACCTGTCCTATTGTTCTGATAATTTCCTGTAAGCCCTCCACACACAGGTATTCAGGTGGTGATGGAATCAGAACACTATTACAACAAGTCAGAGCATTTAGAATCAGATTATCTACTCCGGGGTTACAATCTATAATGATGTAATCATATTTTTCACGGATACTGTCGATGTACTCCTCGAGGATGTGCTCCTTGCTCATTACTTCATCAAGCTGCTGTTCTACTGCACGCAGGCTGTGATTACTTGGAAGAATGTCCACTCCCTCAGCATTATGAATTATGCCTTCACCGTTGCTGATCTCAATTTCATTAATTACCTTCTGAATCACTGTACTAACCGTATATGGCAGTTCCTTATTATTTCTTACACCAAGTCCCAGTGAAAGCGAACCTTGTGGATCCAGGTCTATTATCAGGACTCTTTTTCCCTTTTTAACAAGTCCTATTCCTAAATTTGCGGCCGTGGTTGTCTTTGCTACACCGCCTTTGATATTGGCTACAGATATAACTTTGCACATAATCTCCGTCCTCCCTTTTTATTGGTTAACTGCTTTTTTATCGCTGTTTGGATCAATCAATACATCCATATATTGCCTGAAATACTTCTTGGTTCCCTTATTAGGAAAAGCGTCAGACACGCTTATAACCTTAATTCTCTTATTTCTTTCGATACACCTTTTCATACGTTTAATCTCGCAGGTCGTACCCTGCAATCTGACTTTGACCATCTTTCCATCCTCCCTGGTTTAAATTTTTTCCATGGGAGATTATGAAGTATATCCCGCCAAATGCACCTATCGCTGTAAAGGTCATATTTTGTAAGCCCTCCTTCCATGTTTTTATAAGCGAAAAGGGATATCAGCATCTCTTGCCAATATCCCTATTTAAAGCCATCATTCAATGACTTCCATATTCACCTTTACTTTCGGATTCTTTGTGTTCCTCGTCTCCAGTTCAAAGGCTACCGCTACGGTAATTTTCTTTACGAGGAGCTTTTCTTTGTGATTTTCTCCAATTCTATTGAAAGAGAAAAATTCTACAAAGTGCGTAAATTCAAGGATTGTTAGGTATCTACTCTTTGTAGTCCTACCACAGTCTCCACATGGATCGTAACCGTATTTCCGAAAATTTCAATGGAAGTTCCGTCTGTCGTCCGGATCCCCATCACACTGATCCCTCCAATGATGCACAACACGATCGCGACAATCAGTATGACTCTGACCACATGTAACACTCTGGCTGTTACGTGGGAAGCTTTTTTGATCCTGTTTATTTTTTCGTTTTCCATGGAAATTAATCCTTTCCGTAAAAAATTTATCGTTTATCGTTAAATCTTTTATATCACGGATCTTTTACCATGTCAAGTGGTTTTTAATGTTCAGTTCTTCACCTGGTAACAGTTCAGCCATTTCGTTGCCTTGACGTCGCCCAAAACGAATATGTCCCACTATTCGGGCATTTTCACTCCGATAAAAACTTGGCGGTACATAAGACTGCAAAGTACGCAGTCCAAGTACCGGCGTTTTTATAGGCATTGATACGCAGTATCAATTAATATGGGGACATATTTGTCTCGGGCGGCTGTATATCGAAAAATGGCTGAACTGTTACTTCACTTGAAAACGAAGATAGGACTTATGCCCCGCGAGCACAAGCAAGACTGCAATCAGCAGATAAATCGCGGAAGCCGCCTGATAAACCGGGAAATAATGTCCGCCGATACAAACTGTGCGAAATTCATAGAAAAAATCCTCCAGCACTGTGATAGGCTGATAATAGATGATCTGGGACAGGATCCGGTTATCCTCCGGAACATGGGGTATCAGCGCATACAGAAGAAGAGAGACTCCCGTCATAACTCCCATCACAGCCACACTGTTTTTTAATAACTGTGATAAAACGAGGGCTACCACTGCATAGAAAAGTGATGTTGCCAAAATCAGCCCCACATATATCCGGATCAGCCCTATGATATCCAATGCCATCGGAGTGTAGGGAGCGATCAGCTGGATTGCGCCGTGCAGCCCCTCCGTCCCATACAACAGAAAACTGATAAGGAGTATCACGATCAGGATCACTGTCGTATATCCCACGCAGAACACACAGCCCGCCAAAAGCCTTGCAAAATAGACCGTACTTTTCCCCTTGGCCGTACAGAATACCATCTGTCCTGTTTTGATCTGCCTGTACTCTCTGGCATAGACCTGGGAGAGACACAGTGAGGCAAACAAAACCCCCATGATCCCATAGGTGGAAAAGGCTCCCCTCATCTGCTCAAAATTATCCGCATTGTACCATACAAGAGGTCTTTCGATGTTTTGTTTTTGTTTGTTCCAGAATTCGATCTCCCCCTCGTAACACAGTTCATCCTCCCTCATGGTTTTATCCATTTTTTCGTCAATGATCTCATAAAAGGCCCGGCTGTCAAAGTCTGCGTAATTTTTCCGAAAGATATTCCCCACATAATAAGACAGGGCGCTGTATGGATTTGTCCCATCCTCTATAAATAAACGCCCCGAATCCTTATCTTCGCTGTAAAGGGCTTCCTTTAATTCCCCCAGCAGCTCATCATCCAAAATCCGCCCTGAGACCGCTTTCTGAATTATCTTTTCCTCTCCCGTCCATTTGCTGCTGTAAAAGATCACGATCACCAGATAAAAAGCAAGCATGATGAGACATGCCGCCGTCACAAGGCGGTTTCTAAGGATCTTTTTACATTCAAACCGAAATATTGTACTAAAATTACTGAAATCTCTTTTATTGAAGATGCTGCTGTTTTTCGATGCTTCTTTTATGCTTTTCTTGTCTTCATTCCCTGAATTTCTCCGCATTTTCCCTCTTCTGACCTTCTCTCTTTTTTCTATCTTCTCTTTTCTCTTTTTCTTTTTTCTCTTTTCTCTTTTTCTTTTTTCTCTTTTTCTTTCTTCGATTAAGGTGTCATAACCCTGTTTATACATCACAGGTTCGGCGATATGCACAAAGAATAATGTGAGTTTGCGCTG
>ERZ842401.6066-NODE-6066-length-13081-cov-5.651850_pt1 | contig 13081 bp, 14 predicted proteins | sample MGYA00521270_ERZ842401 | MGnify/ENA primary metagenome ERZ842401 (study PRJEB31892, sample SAMEA3878208) | bioreactor metagenome | biome: Moose rumen | place: Sweden | collected 2011-10 | study: EMG produced TPA metagenomics assembly of the PRJEB12797 data set... | reverse complement strand
CACGAGCCGATAGGATTCCTTTATCCACTGCTCCACCAGTGTGTCGTCCAACTGCCCGTAATAGACATCGCTCCAATGCTTCTTGTTCCAATGATAGGCGGGTGTCACGGCAGCGTACCGCTCACGCAGTTCCTCGTTCCGCTCGGGTGACAGCTTCAGGGCAATTCTCGAAACCCCGTCCCGCATATCATATCGTCCGCCACCCAGCCACAGGCACACGAATATCTTTCCTTCCAGACGGAAGTTTATGATGTCCTCGCCAAAAGTCTGGTCCTCGGTCACACCAGGGAGCGACAGTGTGAAGTCGCGTACTTGCTCAATGTTCATTCTGTGACCTCTATCATTATTTATGCTGTGCTCTATACTTTGCCAGCAAGGGCAATCACCTTCTGCTGGGTCTCTTCGGTCTTCTGCTCATCAATCTTGGCACAGACATAGCCCATGTCCTCTACCTGCCAATAGTTGCAGATGTCGCGGAATTCAGCGATGGCACCGTCATAAACATTGGGCGAGTAGGATGACATAAGCAGAGCCATCTTCTTGACCTTAGCGGGTTTGTTCATGCAGTACATGCGCTGGATGGGAAGTTGAATCTGGGCAGAGAGCGTGAAGTAATAGATGGGCGCGGCCAGCACCAGCACCTCGGCCTCGGCCATCAGCGGGTAGAGTTCCTGCATGTCGTGCTTCTGGACGCACTTGCCATCGCCCTTGCCGTGACAATACTCGCAAGCCAGACAGCCGGCAATCTTCTTCTTGGCCACATTGACCAGTGTTACCTCGTGACCTGCTGCTTCGGCAGCCTTCTTGTACTCCTCCGCCATCCACGGCGTGTTTCCCTTTGCTCTCGGTGAGCCTTGTAAAATCAGAATGTGCATAATCGTATTTGTTTTAGTGTGACATGGTACAAAGATATTAAAAATCTGCCACACCGCGATGGATGTGGCAAAAGATTTGGGACTTATTACGATTTCTGGAGTGTAATTACCCTTGCTGGCTTGAACATTCCCGTACGAACAGAAGGAATGCTTGCTTTTCTCATACTCGTATCATTATTGTGTTCCCCGATTAACTTTTCCATCCATATCATGTCGTACCACCGACCGAACTTCTTGCCGCACTTGTGGAAGCGTGCGACCCTACTGTAGCCGAGCCTCTCATGGAAACGAACGCTGTCGAGCGTCAGGTATTCGTCCTCCTGCTCCGTGTAGGCGATGCAGGCATTCATATTGAGGATGCCCTGCTGTTTCAAGGCTTCTTCAAGTGCTTCGTGAAGCCGTCTGCCGATACCTCTTCCCCGTTCATTCCTGTCCACATAGATAGAAGTCTCAACAGCCCATTGGTAGGCAGCTCGCTTCTGGAAAGCACTGGCGTAGGCATAGCCGACAATGCGAGTGCCATCTACGGCGACAAGCCAAGGATAGCGTTTGCTGACCTCTTCTATCCGTCGACGGAACTCATCCACCGTCGGTACGTCGTACTCGAAGGTGATGGCTGTCTGCTCCACGTATGGGGCATATATGGCCAGCAGGGCTTCGGCATCCTGCAACCGGACTTTCCTTATTACCATTTTCAAATTTCAATCTTAATCTTGTGCGTTCCACTGCCATACTCACGCGCTTCCGTTTTGCCTGGCAAGACGACGGTGGCTGTTACACCTTTGGGGATGGTGAACTTCCAAATCCAGCGGTCGCCCAGCAGGGCCAGTGTACCAGAGGTGGCCTTTTCCAAGATAGAAAGGCTTTCGGCATGAGGCAGTTGCTGCCTTATTCTTCTCATTTGACGAAATTCCATTACGATATGCTTTTAAGTCCGATGATTGACATGATGAGCGTCGTCAGGAAAAACAGCCTCCAGAACGTGGCGGGTTCCTTGAATACGAAAATACCCACAACCACCGCACCAATAGCGCCAATGCCGGTCCACACGGGATAGGCCGTGCCGATGGGCAATGTCTGCGTGGTTTTGGCCAAAAGTATGGCACTCAGCACATAGAAGAAGCAGAAGCCGGCTATCCAGGTCCACCATTCCGTGCCCACGACTCCTTTGGTTCTGCCAAGGCTGTAGGTGAACCCCACCTCGCATAATCCCGCAATAATAAGAACAATCCAATTCATAAAAAGACAGAAAGCCTGTTTGAGGGCTGCAAGACTATCTCGGCGACTCCTTCTAAGGCATAGCAAAGTTACAAAATATTATTCAGAAGCAATCACACATACGCGATTTTATTTCTCCACGACATACGGATTGTTCTATCAGGACACTTATAAATGTGAGAGAGGAAAGGTCCCCATAAACAACATCGGCGACACCCGTAATGGATGCCGCCGATGTATGTCGATGTGAGCAATGCCTATGTGAGCAATGTATTGCGATCGTTATCCGCCAAAGTTGTCGAAGCGAATCATGTCGTCCTCTACGCCGAAATACAGACACCGAAAGCACTCGAAGGTTATGGCATAAAGAGTAAGTTTCTTATTTGCTATTCGGCCACGCACAACGCCAGCTTTTCTCACAAAGAATCATCAATATTGCAGATTCTCGTCTCATTCTTGTGATAGTCTGCAAATATTTTTATATCTTCGTGGGCTGAATTTGGCAAATCAAGTGAAAGATAACTAAAACATGTGTACAATACATAGAACACACACGGGCGATGCCCGATTAATGAAAAGCACGCCCATGAATTCAGTAGATGTGGTAGTAACCTCACCGCCATATCCAATGATAGAGATGTGGGATGAGTGCTTCACAGAGCTGGACGCTAAAATAGGAAAAACTATAGGGGAAGCGCCAGACACAGCCTTCGAACTGATGCATCAACAGTTGGATAAGGTGTGGCGCAGATGCTATGAAGTTTTAAAAGACGGTGGATTCCTATGTGTAAATATAGGGGATGCCACGCGAACCATTAACGGTAAGTTCAAGCTTTACAATAACCATACGCGTATCTCGAATTTCTGCAATTCCATCGGTTTCACAACTTTACCAAACATTATCTGGCGCAAGCAGACAAACGCTCCCAACAAATTTATGGGTAGCGGCATGTTGCCTTGTGGAGCATATGTAACGCTTGAACACGAATGGATTCTACTATTCAGGAAGGGCAACAAGCGACAGTATAAGACACAGGATCAAAAGCATGAGCGCATGGAGAGTTCATTCTTTTGGGAAGAACGCAATGTGTGGTTCTCTGATGTTTGGGATGTGAAAGGCACGAAACAGAAGATAGAGTGTGTGGGCTACCGCGAGCGAAGTGCCGCCTATCCGTTTGAAATACCCTATAGACTCATCAATATGTTTTCGCAAAAAGGCGACGTGGTGCTCGACCCGTTTCTTGGAACAGGCACTACGATGCAGGCAGCCTTAATGTGTTGTCGCAATTCAGAGGGATATGAGATTGACCCCTCGTTGAAAGAACTTATTGGACACGGCATCGCTACGATGGACGTAGATATGTGCAACCATTTCATCAAGCAGCGTTTCGACCGCCACGTCAAATTCATAGAAGAACGCAAAAAACAGGGAAAGGAAGTGAAGCATTTTAACGCAGGCCTTAATGTGCCTGTGATGACGGGACAGGAAGAACAGATAGCCTTCAACTATATTACCTCGATACACAAAACGAGTGACGGTTTTTACGAAGCAGATTACGAAGAAGTGTCGGATATAAACAACATTCCCTTTCAGTTAATTAAGCAAATCATTTGAAGATATGGAAAAGTATTCAATGGAATTCGGGAAGAAAGAGCACGTGTTGAACTATGCTTGCCAATTATACCAACTATCTCGTCCCACGAAAGTTGGTGCAGTGATGGCGTTGATACGCGAGTGTCAACCCTCATCGTACGAAGAATGGAAGGAGTGGTATTTTGCAAATGCCTATACTGCCACCAAGACGCCAGTCAAATTGTCGTTGGAGAGTTTGACGGAACTCGGCGAACGTCTTTACGAAAAAATTCAGACCTTCGTCATCCCCGACTGGCAGGAAGCATTCAGCCAGTTGACCCGGCAGGATTGTATCAACTACATCTACAACCTTACCATCAACCGCACGTATGACGGGTATATTCGTGAGAAATCTGTCGTAAACGATGGTTTAGCGAAGAAATTCCCCAATGTGAAGTTTGAGGAGAGCGACCCACAGCTTGACCATGCTGGTGACATTGACTACGTGGCCAAAGTTGGCACCTATCAGTTCGGCATTCAGGTGAAGCCTGTGACAGCCAATGCCAATTTTGGTGGTTACTCTTTGAGCGAACGTATGCAAGCAAGCTTCAACGATTTTACTGAGGAATTCGGTGGCAAGGTTTTTATTGTCTATAGTCAGAAGGGAGAGATTGCCAACACGGATGTCGTTGAAAACATTCGGAGAGAGATAGAACGACTTCAAAGCCTCTGACGAATGCCCACCCACCATGTTCTGATAAATGGAGATAGCCGCAGTATGTCACGGATTCTATATGAATCTGTGGGTCTGATTGTGACCTCTCCTCCATATTGGCAACTGAAAGACTATGGGACAGAGAGTCAGATAGGATTCAACCAGAGCTATGAGGACTACATCAACCATTTGAACTTGGTGTGGAGTGAATGCTACCGCATTTTGCAACCCGGCTGTCGGCTGTGCATCAACATCGGCGACCAGTTTGCCCGTGCGGCCTATTATGGGCGTTATAAGATTGTTTCTATTCACAGCGAAATCATCCGCTTCTGTGAGACAATAGGGTTTGATTATATGGGCACCATCATCTGGCAGAAGCAAACGACGATGCACACTACGGGCGGACAAAGAGTGATGGGGAGCTATCCCTATCCGCGTGGTGGCATTGTAAAAGTTGACTACGAAAACATATTAATTTTCAAGAAGCAAGGCCCCCCACCATTGGTAGAAAACTCCGTAAGAGAGACTTCCAAACTCACGGACAAGGAGTGGAATACCTATTTCTCTTCTCATTGGAACTTTCCTGGGGCAAAACAAGACGAACATATAGCCGTATTTCCTGAAGAACTTCCCAAACGTTTAATCAAGATGTTCTCCTTTGTGGGCGATACTGTTTGCGACCCCTTTATGGGCAGTGGCACTACAGCATTGGCTGCAATGAATTTGGGCCGAAACTCTGTAGGCTACGAAATCAACCGCGACTTCCGCAGATATTATCACGAGAAGTTAACAAAGACAGACGGAGAAGGTCTTTTCGAATTTTACGAAGACAACGTCAGCATCGATTTTGAGCAACGGCTTTCAGCATCGCCATACAAGTTTGTCGATGTTCATCAATTGGAAACCACGGTAGACTTCAAAAAGCAAACGTATGGTTCTAAGTTTGAAATAACGAAGACGGAACGCGAAAAGAATGAGGGTTTCTTGAAAGTGACAGATGAAAAAGATGGTGCGACAGTGATGGTCAACCACGCCCGCCCCGACTTGTACAGAAGAATGACAGAAACTGGTATCTGCTATCTGCGAGCCGGCGATTCAAAAGGCTCACTGCTCATCACTCCCGGTTTTGAGCGACTCAACTACTTGCTGCTACATACCAACGGTGAGAATGCCCAGTTATTCAAGCTGAGGACACGTGGACATTTTCAAATATGGACTCGTGAAACGTTACAGCAGTATGGTTTCACCCCTCGGAGTGCCGCCTATTATGTGGTGCTTCATTTTGATTCGACAAAGCCTGTAGCAATGAGATTTTCTCCTGACCTCAAAGAACACAAATATACCTTTAAGGCAAAGATTCGCCCGTTGAGCGATTTTATGGGGATATAACGTCATTTTCCATTAAAATACTGGGAAAAATATTATAAGAGAGAGATTACCAAAGTCGAATTATAGTAATATCAAAGCACCAACCCAAACGTTCTATCTAAGCTCACGATAAAGCAGGACAACGGATAGAGGATTCGTTAGTAAAACAAAAGCGACTCCACAAAGGGCCGCGCTTTTTGTATATAGTCTGTACGTTATCTTAAACAACATCGGCGACACCCGTAATGGATGCCGCCGATGTATGTCAATGTGAGAAATGCATTGCACTCACTATCCGCCAAAGTTGTCGAAGCGAATCATGTCGTCCTCCACGCCGAGAGAGTGCAAGAGGTCGAGCACCGTCTTGGCCATCATTGGAGGTCCGCAGAGGTAGTACTCGCAATCTTCGGGAGCCTCGTGTGCCTTGGGGTAGGTGTCATCCATGACGGGAGCCACGAAGCCCGGAGTGTACTTGATGCCTGCTGCGTCAGCCTTGGGGTCGGGACGGTCCAGTGCCAAGTGGAAGTGGAAGTTGGGGAAGTCCTTCTCCAACTGCAGGAAGTCCTCCAGATAGAACACTTCGCTCAACGAGCGCGCGCCGTAGAAGTAGTGCATCTCGCGGTCACGCGTGTTGAGCGTGCGCGTCATGTGCAGGATCTGTGCGCGCAGAGGGGCCATGCCGGCGCCACCACCCACCCAGATCATCTCCTTCTTGCTGTCGAAGATGGGGTGGAAGTCACCGTAGGGGCCGCTCATGATGACCTTGTCGCCCGGCTTGAGGGTGAAGATGTAACTCGAAGCGATGCCCGGCATCACATCCATAAAGCCCGTGGCAGGTTTGGGTTTGAACGGCGGTGTGGCGATGCGCACGGTGAGCATGAAGCGGTCACCCTCGGCCGGATAGTTGGCCATCGAGTAGGCGCGCACAGTAGCCTCGTCGTTGCGGCACTTGAGGCCGAACATGCCGAATTTCTCCCACGTGGGCAGATACTCGCCCAGCGACTCCTTGTCGATGTCCTTGTCGTAGTCCATCTCGTACTCGGGAATCCTGATCTGCGCATAACTGCCAGGGATGAAGTCCATGTGCTCGCCGGGAGGCAGGGCCACAATGAACTCCTTGATGAACGACGAGACGAGTTTGTTGCTCACCACCGTGCATTCATACTCCTTGACCGACAGCACGCTGTCGGGCACCTGGATCGACATGTTGTCCTTGACCTTGACCTGGCAGCCCAGGCGCCAGTGCTCCTGTTGTTCCTTGCGCGAGAAGTGTGGAACCTCGGTGGGCAGTATCTGCCCGCCGCCCTCGGTAACTTGCACCTTGCACTGGCCGCAGCTGCCCTTGCCGCCGCATGCACTCGAGAGCATCACGCCGTTCTCGTGCAGGGTGCCCAGCAGGGTGTTGCCGCTGGCGACCTCAATCTCCTTGGTCCCGTTATTGATGTTGATTTTCACGTTGCCCGACGGCACCAGGTAGTGCTTGGCGACGAGCAGCAGGATGACGAGTAACAGGGTGAGCACCAGGAAAACCAGTGCGCTCGTCAATACTGTTGTGGTAATGGTTGATGATATCAGTATCATAGTGTAGTGTCCTCCTTTATCCTAATCTAATGCCCATGAAACTCATGAATGCGATGCCCATGAGACCCGTAATGATGAATGCGATGCCCACGCCGCGCAACGGCTTGGGGATGTCACTGTAGGCCAACTTCTCGCGGATGGCGGCAATGCCCACGATGGCCAGCAGCCAGCCTATACCCGAGCCGGCACCATAGATCGACGCCGTCAATGCCGAGCCGAAGTCGCGCTGCTGCATGAACAGCGAGGCGCCCAGGATGGAGCAGTTCACCGCGATGAGCGGCAGGAAGATGCCCAGCGACGCATAGAGCGAGGGCGAGAACTTCTCGACCGCCATCTCGACCAACTGGGTGGCCGATGCTATCACGGCAATGAACAGGATCAGGCCCAGGAAACTCAGGTCCACACCCCCCAGGGCGGGGCTGAGCCACGTGAGCGCCCCCTCTTGCAACACATACTTGTTGAGCAGGTAGTTGATGGGCAACGTCACCACCAGCATGAAGGTGACCGCGATGCCCAGGCCGAAGGCCGTCTTCACATTCTTGCTCACGGCCAGGAACGAGCACATGCCCAGGAAGTAGGCAAATATCATGTTGTCGATGAATATCGACTTGATAAACAGATTGAGTTCTTCCATTGTCTTTCTTCTCTTTTAATGGTTAGACATGCCCGTTAATCCTCTTGCAAGTCCTTGTTGTGGGCGCGGTGATACCAGATGATGCAGCCCAGGGTGATCAACGCCATGGGTGCCAGGATCATCAGGCCGTTGTTCTCGTAGCCGTGGTCGTAGCACCACTGCGGAATCACCTGGAACCCGAACAGTGAGCCCGAACCGAGCAACTCGCGGATGAAGGCCACAATCACCAGGATGATGGTGTAGCCCAGTCCGTTGCCGATGCCGTCGAGGAAGGACGGCCAGGGACTGTTGTGCATCGCGAAGGCCTCCAGACGGCCCATGAGGATGCAGTTGGTGATAATCAGACCGATGAATACCGACAACTGCTTGCTCACGTCATAGTTGTAGGCAATCAGGATCTGTTGCACAATGATTACCAGCGCGGCGACCACCACCAGTTGCACGATGATGCGGATGTTGGTGGGGATGGTCTTGCGCAGGAACGAAATGATCACGTTGCTGAACGCCAGCACGCAGATCACCGAGATGCCCATCACGATGGCGGGCTCCAGACTGGCGGTGACAGCGAGTGCGGAGCAGATACCCAGGATCTGTACCAAGACGGGATTGTCCTTGGACAGCGGGTTGAACAATGCTTCTTTGTTTTTCTTTGATAACATGGTCGTGACGGGTTTTATTGGGGTTGATTGTCAGTGGTTTCAGTCAGGAGGGTGTCGACAGCGGCCGGGTCGGCTGTGCTCTGTGTGCCGTCAGCACCCTGTAATTTCTTGAGAAATCCCTCGTAGGGGGCAAGGCAGTCGGCCAGCATGTCGCTCACGCCGCGGCTGGTGATGGTGGCCCCGGTGAGGGCATCGACCTGCTCGGCGCCATTGACCGACTTCTGTCCCTTCTTGAGCACTACCACGCCCTTGTACTCGCCGTCCACAAACAGGTGCTTGCCGACGAACTCCTGCTGGAAGTCCTGGTCGGCGATGCGTGCACCCAGTCCCGGCGTCTCGCCCTCGTGCGAGAAGTTGGCGCCAAAGATGGTGACGCCGTCCTCGTCAACGGCGACATAGCCCCAGATGGGCCCCCACAGGCCAGCGCCATAGACTGGCAGCACATACTTCACGCTGCCGTCATCGAGTTGGCACTTCATTACCGGCAGTTGACGGTCGGCGAGCTTCACGTTCTTCTTCATGTCCACGTCAAAGGCCACGTTCGAGCCGTCCTTCACCGTGTTGCCATCGCGATCCACCAGCAGGTCCTGGACGATGTATTTCTCGTAGGTCTCCTTGACCTGATCCTCGCTTGGGGCGACGATGTGCAGGGCGCTGAGGATCTGCTTGCGCGTGTCGTTGGCGATGTTCTCGTTCTGCTTGGGCTTGAGAGCCATGTAGATAAGGGCCAGCACCGAGCCTACCAGCAGCACCATCACCGCAGCATACAGGATCTGATAAGTATTACTGTTCTTGTTCATCGCTTATCCCTCCTTCACTTCTTTAGTGGCCACGCGGCGTGCGCGGCGCTTGATGTTAGACGAAACCACGCAATGGTCGATCAGCGGGGCAAACGCGTTCATCAGCAGGATGGCGAGCATCATGCCCTCGGGGTAACCACTGTTGTAAACTCTGATCAGGATGGCAAACACGCCGATGAGCAGGCCGTAGATGTACTGGCCCACCCGTGTGCGCGCTCCCGTCACGGGGTCGGTAGCCATGAACACGGCACCGAAGGCAAAGCCTCCCAGGCACAACTGCGTCACGGGATCAAGCATCGAGGCAGGATAGGTGGCACTGGGCAATGCATGTGCCAGGGCTGCCATACCCAGGCCGCCCACGAACACCGAGCACATGATGCGCCACGAGGCGATGCCGGTGAACAGCAGGATGGCGGCACCAATCAGGATGGCAATCATCGAGGTCTCGCCCGGTGAACCGGGGATGAGGCCCATGAAGGCGTCCATGCAACTGATGGGCTCGCCCACGATGTTGGTCATCACGGGGTCGCCCACGCTCGTGGCCACCTGGCCCAGCGGGGTAGCGCCAGTGAAGGTGTCCACCACCGTTCCGCCGCCCATGCCCAGGGCGCTGTCCATCTTGACGAAGGCTTCGTCGCCGCTCATGCGTGACGGATAGGAGAAGAACAGGAAGGCGCGGGTGATCAGGGCCACGTTAAAGATGTTCATACCCGTGCCGCCAAAGATTTCCTTGGCAAAGATCACTGCAAATGCAGTGGCCACGGCCGTCATCCACAGCGGTGTGTTGATGGGCACAATCAGTGGAATGAGTATACCCGTGACAAGGAAACCCTCCTGAATCTCCTTGTGGTGGATCTGGGCGCTGATAAACTCGATGCCCAGTCCCACGGCATAGCTCACCACGATGACCGGCAGCAATGCCAGCAGGCCATAGATGAACATCGTGAACCATCCCTCGTGGGACTGTCCGATGGCCAGGTAGTGCTGGTAGCCGATGTTGTACATGCCGAACAGCAACGCCGGCAGCAAGGCGGCCACCACGGTGATCATGGTGCGCTTGAGGTCGTTGCCGTCGTGGATGTGGGCACCCGACCGCGATGTGGTGTTGGGCGTGAACAAGAAGGTCTCCATGCCATCATAGACCGACTGCAGCTTGGCAAGTTTGCCGCCAGGCCTGAACGAGGGCTCAATCTTGTTCATGAAATTCCTTAATGCTTTCATATCAATGATATTGTCGAATAGCGATTGTTGTTAAAATTCACTGGTTAATGTTTCTGGACTGTCAGCTCATCTCGGCCCGCAGCTTGTCCAGACCATCGCGCACGATGCGTTGCAGCTCCAGCTTGCTGGTGTCGGCAAACTCGGCCAGGGCGAAGTCCTCGGGCGCGATCTCATAGACGCCCAGTTGCTCCATCTTGTCGATGTCGCCACTGATGATGGCCTTGATGAGGAACTCGGCATGGATGTCCATCGGCAGCATCGCGTCATACTCTCCTGTGCGCACGATGGCCCGCTCGCCGCCCTTGATGCGGCTGTCCATGCTGACGGGCTTCTTGAGGCCGCGCAGCCATGTGGTGAACGTGCGGTAGATCGAGAACCGGTTGGGGTTGAACGATGCCCAGCCCATGAACTCGTCGGGATGGTTGTTCTCGGGAATCACGGTGATGTGGCGATAGGGGGCTCGCAGCCACTGGGTGGGCTCCACCTTGACGCCGGTGAGCACGTTGCCGCTGATGATGCGGCTCTGCACCACGTTGATGGGCTCATTCTTGAGCACCGTGGCCAGGTCGGCACCCATCACCGTCTTGACGTAGCGTGGCTGGGTCACCATCTCGCCATCGACGGCCACCACGGTGTCGTGGCTCACCTTGCCGGTGGTGAACAGCTCACCGATGCGAGCCAGCGTGACGATGTCAAGGGTCCAAACGGTTTCTCCCTTGTTTACTGGTGCGATTTTTTCAATCTGCACACCCGCGTTGCCGGCGGGGTGGGGGCCAGCAAAGGTGTTCACCTCGGCTCCAGGAGCGTCAATGTGCTGTCCCTCGCGAACGCCGATGTGCACCTTGCCGTCGGTGAGACCGCTCAGCACCTCAACACCGCGGCCGATGTACTGGCGCTTGTCACCCAGCACCACTTCCAGGTCGGGAGCCAGCGGTGCCGAGTCAAAGGCGGTGACAAAGATGTCCCTGGGTCGCACGCCGGCAGCAGGCACCACGTCATAGGGGCGCTGCCTGAGCATCACCCACAGGCCCGACTCGAGCATCACCTCCATCGCGGGGCGGCCCGTGTCCAGGGTGACGGCATCATTGCCCTCGGGCGCGATGATGATGGCCTCGATGTGGCGGCGCTCACCGCGTCGCACCTCCTTGACGGTGCCGCTCACGGGGGCAACAACCTTGATTGCCTCATCATTCTTGTCATGATAGAGGGGCTCGCCGGCGGCGACGTGCTCACCCTCTTTCTTTTCCATGCGGGGTATAATCCCATGGAAGTCATCGGGAACGACAGCGACACTATGGGCGGGCGAGGTGAAGGCCACATCGGTACCCTCGATAGCCCCTAACAGGTGGATGTCAAACCCTTTCTTGAGCTTAAAAGTTGCCATGATATGATTGATATTGGTAATATTATAAATAATGTGGGGCAAAGGTACAAAAAACTCCTTATAATATTAATGTATTGCTTGTGAATTTCTCAACTTTTGTCTCATTGCAATTTGTTACCGCCCGATTTCCTGTGAGCTGAGGGCACAGACAAATTGCCATTGTTAATAAAAAAATCATGAAAAAAATCGTTTGAGTTGTGGCGTTTTCAAATAATTGTGATAAATTTGCGTTAATTTTTTAGACAAAATGGCGAAACACAAGAGCGCTCGGCGCCGCCATCTTGTGGAGAATCGGTTGTGATTCAGACGCTTGCGATGCTTGCACGCAGGCCGTTTGAGGCATGAAACCATGAGAGAAGAACAAAACTTTAATAACTAAATTTATAATTTTATTAATCATCTTTTAAAACTAATTTAAATTATGGCTGAACAAACAAACATTCAGAAGCCACAGACCGCTGCCAAGAAAGAAGTGGCCAGCAACGTTAGTGGTATCAAGAGCGCGTCGCTCGTCATTCTCGTTTGCTTTATCTTAGCAGTACTGTTCTACATGTTCGTTCTGGGTAACCCCGGTAACTTCAAGGACGCTGTTAACAAGGAAGGTCCCCTGAACCTGCTCGGTACCGTTTACAAGGGCGGCGTTGTTGTGCCCGTGCTGGTAACCTGCTTCTTGACCGTGATCGTGCTGTGCGTTGAGCGCTGGATCGCTCTGGCTAAGGCTAAAGGTAAAGGTAACACCACCAAGTTCGTCGAGGACGTGAAGGCAGCCCTGCGCGCTCATGACCTGGGCAAGGCCGAGGACCTCTGCCGCAAGCAGAAAGGCACTGTTGGCGCTGTTGTTTATGCAACCCTCCAGAAGTACAAAGAGATGGACAAGGACACCCTGCTGAGCAAGGAGCAGAAACTCGCTGCCATCCAGGGAACCCTCGAGGAGGCAACCGCTCTCGAGATGCCCGCCCTGCAGCAGAACCTGCCCGTACTGGCAACCCTGACCACCTTGGGTACCCTGATCGGTCTGTTCGGAACTGTGTTGGGTATGATCAAGTCGTTCCA